>FRDC01001111.1_pt3 | contig 29601 bp, 29 predicted proteins | sample 1106171 | NCBI WGS metagenome assembly FRDC01 (sample SAMEA3930566, study PRJEB13176) | freshwater metagenome | biome: Drinking water system; feature: drinking water; material: water | place: Singapore | collected 2014-12-20 | reverse complement strand
GAAATCGGCCCGACCTATCTCCAGCTCTATACGCCTTGCATTCTAGAAATCGGCAAGAACAGCATGGAAGGGCTGCAGGAAATGCGCGACTCGGAAAAGCCGACCGAGCGGTTTGCGTACAAGGAATATGTCAGCGAGCCAGCCAAGCAATTACTGGCCGAACTGGCGGCAAAGGACAAGGAACGGAAAGCGGCTGCGAAGCAATTGGCTGGACAGGCTCAGGCCTAATTAGACCGGAGGCCACCTATGATCAAGAAACGACTCAACATCCGGATGTCGGGCTTGGGAGGACAAGGAGCCGTCACGGCAGCCCATGTCATGGCCATGGCCGCCAACCGGGACGGCAAGTTTTCGATCTCGAATCCGTTCTTCGGCGCTGAAAAGCGCATGGCGCCGGCTGAGAGCTACTGCCGAATCGGCATCGAGCGGATTTACGACCGTGGTGAGCTTGTGTTCCCCGACGTGATCGAGGTGTTTCATCCCCAGGTGATCACGATGGGCAAGAGCTACACGATGCCGTTCTATTCGGGCATCAAGGAAGGCGGCGTCGTCATCATCAACTCCGGCCAGCCCCTGCTGTCCGAAGAAGACGTACAGCGCCTCAAAGATCTGAACGTCGCCACCTTCTACATCGCCGGCACCGAGCTCGCAATTGAAATCGCTGGTACGGAATTGTCGACGAACATGACGATGATCGGTTCGGTCGCCGGTATCACCAAGTGCGTATCGATGGAAGCTCTGGACGGCGCGTTACAAGAACGGTTCGGCAAGAAGTTCGTCGCATCGGGCGGCACCGCCTCGCTGGATGAAGCGATCAAGAAGAAGTTCGCCAAGAAGGAAATGCTTCTCGCCAAGAATTTGGCGACAGTCAAGCGGGCTTATGAAGTCGCTAGTGAATGGGCTGAGAAGAACAAGATTGAGCTGCGAGTTGGCAATCCAGCCGTCGCGGCGTAAGGAAGAACAAATAAGAGAAGGAACCACGCTGCATGTATAACGTAGCACAGGTCATCGACGAAAAGTGCACGGCCAAGAAGGGCTGTCGGCTATGCATCATGTACTGCCCGGAGGCGAACTGCCTGGACTTGAATACCAGTAAGATGGTCGCGGAAGTCACGATCGACCGCTGCAAAGGCTGCGAGCTCTGTGTGATCGTTTGCAATGCCGCCAAACACGAAGCCATCGTGATGCAAGCCGTCAGTGCCACCGGCCAGCTGATGTCGAAAAAAGGAGAATCGGCCGCCTTGGGACAGGCCTACCAAGGCTAGCTTGCGTCACAGTTGAGTGTAAAAACCCCATAGCGTGTACGCTATGGGGTTTTTTGTTGGTATCAAGAGAGGTCGGCCATGGAAAACGAAGACAACGTGATCAATGAACTCCTCGGGGAAATCGCAGGTTTAATCAACCAATACCCTAAAGCCATCGAACGGCGGGCTGCCATGATCCAGGCCACAGGGAAAGATCCTGAACTCGTCGAAAAACTCGTCAAAGCGGCCGACACCATGCGTGACAGCGGCAATCTGTATCTCACCTGGGCCAAGCACTACGCAGCGATGGCTGAAGGCAACACCGACGCCTCTTCCGATGAAGATGAAACTGAAGATTTCGACGTCTAAAAAAGACTCCCCCTTCCCTGAAAAGTTTTGCTAAAATACGTTCCTCTTCCGATTGACCCCTTGTTCCCCGGTAGCTCAGTTGGTAGAGCAGCCGGCTGTTAACCGGCTGGTCGCAGGTTCGAGTCCTGCCCGGGGAGCCAATCTAGGCCACAACAGGGCGCTCTCCATTCTGGAGCGCCTTGTTTGTTTCTCAGGCGCCTCGCCACCTGCGTCCACACGACAAGCTTGGCGATTCTGGCAGCGAATCGCCACCGCTGAAAGCATGGCCACTCTGCGTAGGCAAGTGAACTACCACCGTTTGCTCTTTCGGATCTTGCGCCACTCTTCGTACCTCTCCTAGAATGCTTCTCCTGCGCAGACGATCAATTAGGTGTTGTGGAAGCGGCCTGCAAGAAAAGGTAATCGCACAGCACTCTGGTGTTCTGTTCGCGTTTGCATTACGGTCGTCCGCCGTGTGATCCAAGATCTTGCCTGTGGATCAATCGGACTATTCGGAGGGAAAGCCTGTGAGGAATAGAAGGGCGATATTCGGAGTCGGGCTATGGCTTGTCCTGCTGGGACCAGTCAACCTGACCATGGCAACAGAGGTTAAATTGCACATTCCTCCTCTGTTTCAGGAGCGCCCTAGTTGGTGCTGGGCAGCCGCGGGAGAGATGGTCTTCAAATACTACTATGTTCCGGCCGCTCATCGGACAGACTATCAGTGCGGGATCGCGCAGAGCAGCAACCTATGTAAGGAGACACCGAATTGCCTTCAATGTGATCTCCCGGCCGGCGATGAAGCCGTCATGGTTAACCTGTTTGAACGATACCCATCAACACTTGCACTCGGCGGCACGGCCGGAGAGATTGCGATTACGGCTCAGCTGAAGAGTGGAAGCCTTTCTGAGGCGGAAGTGAAAAAGGAACTGGATGAGAACCGCCCTATTATTGTTGGTCTTTCTCCGAGTGGATTCAAGGTGGATGGAAACCCGCAACACATGGCCCTCATCGTCGGCTATGATGACAGCTCCGAACACTTGACGCTGACCGTGAACGATCCTTTTCCCTTCGAAGACGATCGGTTTCTCTGGATAGGCCCCCCCTATCCTGGTGCACACGCATCCGGAGGAAGTGACGGCCAATATGAGATCGGGTATGAAACCTTTCTTAGAAAGCTCAAATGGACCAACACGATCTACCGACTTACGTGCACAGGCCGTGGTTGCCCGTCCGACAACCACCAAGTTGCGCACGGCTCCGTCTCGAAGGACGACCGTGCCGTGCTTCAAAGCGTCTTAACCGCATCCTCTGAAGACTTCCAAACGTTAAGAAGAGGACATAAAGCCGTGGATGCTGATGGGGCGACCACATGGCAGTCAACCATGACCTTTTCTGGTGTCAACCAATGCCTGGTGAGGGACAAGGACCGTCACGGTGGCGCAAGATGGAATTGCACCTTGAAATTTTCAGACAGATCAGACGCCGACAAAGCGGTAGCGGATATCGTGGGTCGATTGCGTAAGAGCTTGCCTGACGGTTGGATCGGGATGGATCTGGATGAGGACACAGACAATGAGTTCTATACCAAGACAGACAAATTTTCCGCACATAAACCAGGAAATAATTCAGCCATCAGAGTTTACCTAACAGACACCAAGAAAAATGGGCGGGTCATCATCAATCTTTCCGTTGATAATTAGGTAAGTTCTGTTTGGACTATGGTGGCATCGATCCACACAATCATAAAAGGAACGATGTGCTTGCTTGTGTTGGGATCTTTGGTTTCCACGATCGCGGCCGAGCAACCCAGACTCCCACCTATACAGACGATTTCTTCAGCTTTGTCCCCGGCACTGGCTGTCGAGTGACAGTCCGAGCCCCGCTAAACCGCTCTTCAAAACAATCTCGCAGATGTGGTCAAGCCGTTTAATGTGCTCGTATGCCGCCCACGAATTCATCGCGACTACGCACACTCCGTGATTCGCGTGTCCGACAAGGGACGATGTCCGAACTATCCGTACATTCGTAGTGCGCACTGGATCATGTTTTGCGTTATGATTAACGCATGATTGAGACTGCCCCATCTTTTCAGCCGCCGCTGCTCCTCCGAAATGCCCATGTGATGACCCTAGTGCCTCGATTCTTTCCGCGGGACACCTCATTAGCAGGATTGCCGCAAGAGTCGCGCCTCTTTACGGTCGAGCCGCATACACAGCTGCAGGGATTCTGTCATTGGCAAGGCGACCGGACATCAGCTTCTACAGTGATAGTGGTCCACGGCCTTGAAGGCTGCAGCGAGTCGCAGTATATGCGCGGCATCGCGGTGAAAGCGTATCGCGCAGGATTCAATGTCATCCGTATGAACCAGCGGACATGCGGAGGGACCGAACATCTCTCACCGACCCTCTATAACAGTGGATTGAGCGGCGACTACCACGCGATCGTACGTGAACTCGCGACCGCGGACAGACTCGATCGGATCTGGCTGGTCGGCTATTCGATGGGAGGGAATCTCGTGCTCAAGGCAGCCGGCGAGATGGGCGGGACCGAACCGGCCCTCGCCGGAATCGCTGCCGTGTGTCCGAACATCGACCCGACGCTTTGTGCACGCGCACTGGAGGAGCCGCGCAATTGGATCTACCACCGCCATTTTTTGACTCATTTGAAGTCGCGCCTTCGCCGAAAAGCAGCTTTGCTACCCGGCAAATGGGACCTCACAGATCTCGCTGACATCTCCCGGATCAGTGAATTCGATGATCGTTACACGGCCCCGGACGGCGGTTATCGGAACGGCGCCGACTATTACGATCGCGCCGGCGCCCGCCATGTGCTGGATTCCATCGCAGTCCCTACGCTCATTATCACGGCGCAGGACGATCCCTTTATTCCCTACTCCATGTTCATGGTTCCGCTGATTCAGCGCCACCCCGAGATCCGGGTGGTTGCGCCCAGTCATGGAGGACATTGTGGATTTTTTCACTGGAGCCACAATGGAGAAGATCACTACTGGGCGGAAAACCGGATTATGGATTTCTTACGGGAACGGGTGTGAGGAGAACCGGCTGCGCCAGGCTCGACGCAGCCGGTGAGCTTGGAAGCTAGGCCACTTTGCGCAGCTTACGAGCCTCCATGGCGGCAACGCGTGGAGCGCACTTCTGCACCCAGCTTAGAATGAGCCAGCCACTACTGGCAACAATCGCTGCGATGAAGATCCAGTTGTACACCGTCTTGCCGGACTTTCCAAGAAACGGATCCACGGCATAGAGTAATACTCCATAGCAGATGCCGACCACGAGCAGGGTGGCCAGCGGCAGAATCATGCCTTGAAACGGGGATGCCCATTTCCATTCCACAGGCGGGCTTTTGGCCAGCTCGCGAGCGCCCAACCATGCAATCACCAACGCTCCACTATAGCCGACAAACTGGACCAGATCAGACGCACGAAGCTTTCCAACGGTGGTTTCCCGAAACAATGGAATCTGTCCCAGGATCACGGCAAGGAGAAATGCCAGAACCATGGCCACACCATATTCCATCATCCACTTGCGAACGTTCATTGCACACCTCCTGGACGGCCCGTCTTAATTTGGACCACCGTCCGATGCTAGAACAGAAGCATAGCACGCGGTAAATTATTATATTGAAACAAGAAGTTAGAGCGTGAATAGGCGGCTTAGGCGATCACCGTCTGCAGATGGGCTCGAACGTCTTGAACGTAGGTCTTGAACGGGTCCGGCATGGGGAAAGGAGGCCGGCCGCGTACTTGGAAGATCGACCAATTGATGACGTAGGCAGGAAAGAACCGCTCATCAGATTTTTGATCATCCGGCTCAGTGGAAGGCCCGGAAACCAGCAAATGTTTGATCAATTCGCTCCGGCCATACGCGCGCGTATTCTTTGGTGCCTGGTCCATGGCCAGATCGATCATTCTATCCGTCGTTAAACGCGGGACGCGGCCTTCCTGAAGCAATCCATAATACAGACTCTTCTCTGGATGCAGATTGTGGTACTCCAGGTCGAGACTCTTCAGCATCGGATCGTGCCAGTCCACCTGCTCGGATTCGCAATACGATTCGAGCAGCCAGAGTTTTGACGCCCAATCAACACGTCCCACCAGTTTGGCATAGTCCCCGCGCAAGTCGCGAAGAACGGCTTCCCACTGTGCCAGCACCCAGTCCGTCTCGTCGTCCTGCCCCTTGCAATGCTCCTGCGCAGCCGCCAAAAACCGCTCCTGAATATCAATGGCCGAAATGGTCTTGCCGGATTGCAGCCGGACAATCCACTGGCGATCTTGATCTTGAGAAATCTCCTGCAAGGTCTCCACTGGTTCGTTGATGTCGAGATCGCGCGGCGCGTGGCCCTCTTCGATCAGTTGCAGAACCAGTCCGGTCGTTCCGAGCTTTAATGCCGTCGTGAACTCCGCCATATTCGAATCGCCCAGCAACAAATGGATGCGCCGGTACTGATTCGGGTCGGCCAGCGGCTCGTCCCTAGTGTTGATGATGGCGCGGTTCTGCTGCACCCATTCGAAGAAGTCGTTCACGATATGATCGGCACGCTGCGAGATTTGAAAGGGGAGCTGGGCGACATCCCGACCATGCCTCACGGCTGCCCGCGGAACGATCAGCCGATCGACTTGAATCCAAGCGTCTTGCGGGCTTGCCGACCCGACTCGGCCTGATCCGGTGAAAACCTGCCTGGTCACAAGAAAAACCACGAGTGGGCCAAGCCCTCGCCGCGTAAAGGGAAACCGTCTGGTCACCAGATAGTTTTCGTGAGATCCGAAGGTCGCGTCGGTCTCATGATCGATGTTGTTCTTGATCAACGATACCGTATCGCTCCACCCTAAATCGTCTATCGCCTGCTGCAGCACTTGATCGCCGGCACGGTCCGAAGCCACCGCATCCGTGAGGCTTTCGCACTCGGGCGAGGCATATTCGACGTGTCCCATGTCAAGGTAAATCCGACCGGCGTTGGTCAGAAACCCACCATTTCCCGGCGGCTCGTCGTGGCCTCGATGGTGAAGATCCAGCACCCCGCGGCGCTGAACATGGAAGATGTGGTCGCGAAGTTTGTGCGCAAACCAGGTGGGAGAATGATCCGGCCGCTCTTGATGGACCAGAAGGCCATACTCCGTCTCAAGTCCGAAAATACGGTTCAACATGTCATAACGCGAGCGCAGCCTTTAAATCTTCCGGCAACAGCTGCCCAAGCTCGTCCGCGGGCAACGCTCGGTACTTGGACGGCCCCGGTTGGTTCCGATCGAGCACAGCACACTCGATGGTTTTCTCCACGACATGCTCCCGCAAGTGCGAGGAAAGTGTCTTCGCATCTGTAGCGGCTGGCTTCGATGGAGCTGTCTCTTTGTCATCTCCCCGCTCTGTATCTTCGTTGGCTAGCCTCTGGGCTCGATCACCCAACGCCCACGCGTGCAGGGCCGTGGCAATGGCCTGGCCCAGGGACAGACTCGATGATGTTTCGTGACGGATGTACGTCGTCATCTCTTTCTGCACCGCAGAGGTAGCCGCCAAGACCGCACATCCCGTCGTTTCCTCGAACGTCCCGTCATAGTTGATCGTCAGGAGCGCATCCTTTGCAGGCTTCTGCCCAAGTTCAGCGAGAAGAATCTTCACGATGAACGGCGCTTTATAGACTTCTTCAAACGCCTGCTTAATCACCGGCGCTACACCATACTTGACCAGTCGCGCACCGGTCACGTCGGAAGGGGAACGGTTGAACCCTTCCGTATGAGACATCTCCAGCAAACTGAACCGGAGCTTCTCAAGATCAGCCGGATGACCCATCCCTCCCAGCGCAATTCGATCGTAGATCTCGTAGAGCTTGGGAGTGCCTTTGCTGACGGTCCCCAGCACGACACCGCCATCGTACGTGATGGCCACCACAGGACTCCCCTGCTTGAACTGCTCATCAAGATAGGTCCGGCGATTGCCGACCGCCTCAACCCACCGGTACGGTTCTTCATACATGGCGCACCACCTTTGACTCAAAGAGCGGTTTCAATCGATCATCAGGCACCATGCGAACGCCCTCCTGCGTAATCAGCTTGACGATCGGATACAGGTTGGCCTCACGATTCACTCCGCCGGTCGCCGAATCGAACTCGGCTGCACTCGTCAAGAGACGCAGCGCCTGAATGGTCGCCTCTTCTTCCGTCAGCGCCACAAGTGGACGTTCGCCCCATGTATTGACGTAATGGAGGATGCCGCGAATGGTCGGTGACCCTGATCCGGATACGGCATACTCCACACCTTCGAACTCCGCTCCAAGAATATCGTAGAAAAAAATCTTGGCCGTACCCTGCTCAAAGTCATAGCCGGCAAACACCGGCACCACCGCGCCGGTTCCGGACAGCGCTGCGGCAACATTTTCCTTCAAGAGCTTGGACACGGCGCGCAACTTCCCCTCGAAACTCAGCTCTTGGAGCTGCGTTCGCCGGTAATATTTGAAGGAATGCTCCAGCACCCGAACCATTTCGTAGGCGGTCGCAGGCACACCAGCGATCGCCAGGACACTGTGGCGATCGATTTCAAGGACTTTGTCCGTCCGGTCATACATCACCATGTTGCCGGCTGTAGCCCGTCGATCGCCCGCCACCAGGACACCCTCCCGATACTTAAACGCCAGAATCGTCGTCGCGTTGGTCATCTCCTGCCCCTGGCCTGCAGCAGCCGAACTGCCAAGCTGATAGCCCTGCTCTTTCAGTAGTTGATAGAAATCGCCTTGCATCCCCATCCCTTCACCCCAGTTCTGAGTTAACAGTGCTGAGTGCTGAGTTCGACTTTCTTCTCCGCACTCAGGACTCAGCGCTTCTTTCCCTACTCCCCCGTTCGCTGCCGGTATCGTTCCGCCTGTTTCGGATCGACCTTGCGCATGCGCTTGAGCAAATTGTCTTTGTCTGGTGAACCAGGCTCCGGTCGTTTTGGCCCACCGCCTTCTTCAGGCGGTCTAGGCGACTTCGGCATGGGATCGACCGGGCCTTCGCGACGTTCAGGCATCGTCATGTATTTCATGATGGTGAATCCTTTCGTGTCTTCCAGGCAGTCAACGCCTCAGCCGGAGACGCAGCCGATTCAAAAATCTTCGTACAGGCCGATACCTCCTCTGGATTAAAGAGATCGCCCATTTCCAGCGTCTTTGAAACCAGCCCGCCGGAAAACTGAATCCTCTCCCACTGCATGGACTTGATCTGGAGGGGGAATCTCCGCACGCAAAGGCCACGCAGGCCGCCCCGCGTATCCTGCGGCCCGAATAAGAGCGCCTGCTCGACCTCCGCGTCCGTCGTCATCCGCCAGGCCTTCCCCTCAAATTCCAAACCAAGGAACAGTCCACGCTCTGCATTCACATTATGATATTCCAAATCCAAGCTGGCCAACCAGGGATCGTCCCAGCCGATATGCTCTTCTCGAACAAACGTCTCCAGCAACCACAACTTCGTCACCCAGTCGAGCTTTCCGATGAGCTGAGTCCGATCCTGAGTCAGCAAACGTAGCGTCTCACCCCATTCCCGAAGGACCCAATCGGACTCGGCGTCAGAATCAGCCAGGATTCGTTGAGCCGCCGCGTAATATTGCTCTTGGATCTCCAAGCCCGAGAGCGTGCGGCCATTCTTTTGGCGAACTGTCGTCTTGAGATCAGCATCACGAGAGATCTGCTTGACTGCGGCGACCGGCTGCTCCAGTTCAAGCATGGGTGCCGCGCCGCGCGCGATCAGATCCAGCACCAGCTGTGTCGTGCCGACTTTCAACGCCGTGGCATACTCGCACATATTGGCATCGCCGATGATCAAATGCAGCCGGCGATGCTTGGTGCGATCAGCATGGGGCTCGTCGCGCGTGTTCACGATGGGCCGGTTGTGCATCGTATCGACGCTCAACTCGGTCTCCATGAAATCGGCCCGTTGCGAGAGCTGATACGCCCCCACCACGAACCCGGATTCCTGCGCTTCGATTCCCACCTTGCCGGCCCCCGCAACCACTTGCCGGCTGACGAGAAACGGCAACAGGCCCGCAGCCAACTTCGAAAATGGGATCGAACGCGGCACGAGATAATTGTCGTGGCAGCCGTAACTGTGTCCATGAAAATCGGTGTTGTTCTTGTAGAGCTGCACGTGCACCCCGCCTAAGCTCTTGTTACGACGGTCCGCCGCCCGCTGCACGATCCGTTCGCCAGCACGATCATGCGTCAGCAAATCCTTCAATGTTCGGCATTCCGGCGTCGAATATTCCGGATGCGTGTGGTCGTTGTAGAAACGCGCGCCGTTCGGCAGGACCAGGTCGCTTTTCATCTCATGGAAGGAGAACGGCCGATGGGCATCGGCCTTGGCAAACTCGTCTTCTTCCTTATCCTGCGCCAGGCCGGACACACGGAACCCGCGAGCATCTTCGTGAGGGTCCTCGCCGGCATAATCCCAGCGTCGTTCAAACGAGGCCGTGAGATGTGCTCGCACCAGCTCCATCGACTCGACGACCGAATCAACCTGCTCCAAATCGTCTCGCGTGATCCCATACTCGGTTTCAATGCCAAATAAGCGCATGCTTCAGTTAGGCACAAGGCCAACGGCACGGGGCTAGGATGATATATCCCCTGACTCTTGCCACTCGCACCGTGCCCCTTGCCCCGTTAAATGATTTGGCTTACCAGCCGCTCTTCGGCTTGCCGGCCTCGCCGGAATGATGAAATCCCAACAACCTGTTCGGGATGGTGATCCAGCAGCTTCAGCCATTCCTCGGCCGCATCATCCGGCGGCAACATTTCGCCCTCGCGGAACTCTTCTGAGACCGCATCAAGCAGATCCTTGGCCACCAATCCGGCCGGCTTCCCGGCTTGAATGGTCCGATCAATTGCTTTTTCCTTTGCGCGCTGGACGATCGACGACAGAATCGCACCGCTTACGAGATCGCCACGGTAGAGCACCTTGGTTTGGCCGCTGCGGAGTCGAATGGACAGGAGCCGGTTCTCGTCCGCCCGTTTGAAAATGGCATCGATCACTTCTTCCACGAGCGATCCGAAAGCCTTCGATTTCTCGCCGCCCCGTTCAGCCACGAGAGCCGGATCTAGCGGCAACTCCTCTGTCAGATAGACCTTCAAAATCTCCGCGGCAGCCCCTCGATCGGGCCGGCTGACTTTGATCTTCCGATCAATCCGGCCTGGCCGCAGCACCGCCGGGTCGATGAGATCGGGACGGTTGGAGGCCAGGATGATCACGACGTCGCGCAGCGACTCGATCCCGTCCATTTCGCTGCAGAACATCGGAACCAGCGTATTGGAGATGTTGAACGAACGCATCGCGCGTCGAGTCCCGAGAATCGATTCCGCTTCGTCGATAAAGATGAACGGCAACGCGCCTTCTTTCCGGCGCGCCCGCGCCTGGGCAAATAGATCGCGGACCATCCGCTCAGATTCCCCCAGCCACATATTGAGAATCTCAGGTCCCTTGATATGGAGAAACGCCCCGCTCGTGACTGGCGGGCGCTGATCCGCTCCCTTCGTACCGTCTGCCTTGGACTCACTGACCAATTTGGAGAGGCTGCCAGCCGCCGCTTGTCCAATGAGCGTCTTGCCGCACCCAGGAGGGCCATGGAGGAGAAATCCCTTCGGTTGTGAAAACTTGAACTGTTCGAACGTCTCGGCATGGAGGAGGGGGTATTCGATAGCTTTGCGAATCGCGCTGATCGCTTCGCTTTGTCCGCCGATCTGCTCCCAAGTGACTTTTGGCACTTCATCGAGCACGTGTTTGCTCGCCTTACGATCTTCCAGTTTCTCGATCGCAATCCGATGGCTGGGATCGATACGGATTTCGTCGCCGGCCTCCAGGTCGGCTCCAACGAGATCGCTGGATCGATGCAAGATAAGCGACTGCCGTCCCATCTCCTGCTCAAAGCGCAACCGGCCGTCCGCCATCGCTTCAGCCAGTTTCAGAATGGGCCCGTTTCTGTCGTAGCCCAGAGCCTTGATCACAGCGTAGGCTTCATTGACCAAAATCTGCGTCCCGATCTTGAGATCGGCTGCAGGGACACGCGGATCGACATTGGCGTAATATTCAGCGCCGCCGACCAGGATGCGGGCCAACCCTTCCCCTGGAATCTCCAACAGCGTGCCGATACGATTCGCCGGCGCCGTGAGCTTCGCGACGACTTCGCTGACCTTCTTGAATTCGAGTTCACGCTGTTGATGGGCTGCCTGATCGAGCGTCATGGCATGGCGCAGCTTGTAGATCAGCTTCTGCCTGGGATCGGCATCAGGAAACAGGGCGAGGCACTGCTCGATCAGCTCAAGCGGGTCGGAGCCTGCATGGGCGCCAGTTTCATCAGCTTTGTATGTGGGTGCATCTCGTTGAGAATCCGGGGGTCGGCGATCACTCATTACGGGCCCTCCAAAAGACTGCAATGGGTGATCCTACCATAGAGACATCATCGATTACCGCCATGCTAATTCACGGCTTGGAGCGTCACTGAAATTTTTTCGCGCCGATTTCCGCGTAGGACTTCCACGGTCACTTGATCGCCCACTTTACGGTCATCCATCATATCCATTAAATCATCGACGGTCACAACCGGCTTCCCATCGACTGCTACAACGATGTCGCCGAGCTGCACTTGGCCGCCCACGGTTTCCCGCGCGCCACGTAGTCCTGCACGATCGGCACTGCCCCCACGCGATACCTTGCCGATAATCAGTCCTTTGATCCCCCAACGCTTCGCCATGGCATCTGGCACGAGCGAGACGCCCAAGCCTGGACGAATCAGTTTCCCGTGCTTGATTAACTCTGGAATGATGCGATTGACCGTATCGACCGGTACCGCAAATCCGATACCGGCATAGGCGCCGCTGGGACTGACGATTTGCGTGTTGACGCCGATCAAGCGCCCCGCGCTATCGAGCAACGGCCCGCCTGAATTGCCCGGATTAATGGCTGCGTCGGTTTGAATGACCCCTTCGATGGTCCGATTGGACATCGACTTGATCGTCCGTCCCAAGGCACTCACGACGCCGGTGGTGAGCGTGTGGTCCAACCCGAATGGATTGCCGATCGCCAGGACCTTTTGCCCCACCCGCAAGTCGTGCGACGTTCCGACCGCCAGAGGCTCCAACAAACTCTCGGAAGCCTGGATCTGCAAGACTGCCAGATCATGGTCCGGGTCGGCTCCAACGAGCTTGGCCTGATGCTCGCTGTGATCGGCGAGTGTGACCTTGATCGAATTGGCACCATAGATCACATGAAAGTTCGTGACGATGTGTCCTTGCCTGTTCCAGACGAAGCCGGATCCCGAACCCTGCGGAACCTCCATGATGTCGAGCGACCAGAAATCGCGTTGAATAGCCGTGTTCGCGATGAAGACGACTGACTTCGTTGCCCGCTCAAACACCGCCATGGTCGCTCGTTCATCCGGTCCCAATTCAGTCGGTGCCGGTGTGACAGAGCGTGGCTTTCCTTCGAGGCCGTCATATGAACCGCCCAAGGGTTTGCCCCACTCGAGCGCACCAACGTGAGCGGCAGGGGAAACAGAGACAAGGCCTGCGATCGCGGCCCCGATCATGACGACTCGTGACCTGTTCATTGAGGATTCACTCACCCATGATTTGAATGATCAGTTCGCGCTGGCGGGCGCGCGTGTCGAAATCGACAAGGACGATCTGCTGCCAAGTTCCCAAAAGCATCGCCCCGTTGAAGAAAGGAATCGTCACCGATGGACCTTGCAGTTGCCCACGGAGATGGCTGTGACCATTGTCTTCACCAGGATTTCTCGTGTTGTGCTGCCACAGTTGATCGGCCGGCACTGCCCGGTCCCAGAACGTCTTCGTATCGGCCCTGATGCCAGGCTCATCTTCAATGATCATGATTGAAGCGGTCGTATGCCTCACAAACACCGTGACGATCCCGGCGGTGAGCCTCGATACAGCCAGCGCCTCCTGAACCAATTTCGTGACATTCTCGATGTGAGTTCCTCCGCGCATGTCGATCCGAAGAGGAACTGTTTTCACCGCCATGGTTAATGCTCCATTCGACGAAGGAGAGTGCGTTCTTTGGATGTCAGGCCGCGCTGACGTGCGGCGGCGATGATCTCGTCGAAGGCACCCTCTCCTGCCAGACGCTTTAATGCCTTCATGACATCGCGGCTCAGAAGGCCCTCTTGCTCCAACTTCTCCAAATACCTGAAGGCGTCAAGGATCGTCTCTTTCTTCCGAACATAATAATCACGCCCCCGCTGCCGACTGCTGTAGGCTTCGAACTGTTCACAAGCGACAAGAATTTCCGCCAGCTGTTTCACCCATGGCTTGGCGCCGGCTAACTTCTCAGGATAGTAGTAGTAGAGCATCACCTGCTGCATCCAAGGTTCCCAGAGCACGCCCATCATCTTGATCGACGACCGCACCGCGCGCAGCCGCCGCGCAAGCCGGCGAGCATAGCCCAGTCGCATCTCAACCTGTTCCTTTGCCCAAGGGGTGATGGCAATCCCGTCCGCTTTAAGGCTCTTACGATAACATGTCAGAAAGGCCTCGGTCTCACGCCCATAAGTCGTTTCCGGATGTATGGCCCGCCATTCACGCGGCCTCGTCGGAATGCCTTGTAACTTGGCCCAAGACCATATCTTCCCGAAGAGTTTGCGATCGAGACCGGCCCGGCCCAGGTCATGCAGAAGACAGGCGATCTGATATTGACGCACTCGGTCTGAACCATGACCCAGTGACAAAGCCACAGCGGCACACATCCTTGCGGTCCGAACGGCGTGAGGCCTATCGTAGCCACGAATCACTTTGCCGCGCTGCAGCGGATGGGGATAGTCATAGAGGCGTATCAGGCCAGCCGCAAGCGGGCGCGGAATCAAGAGCGGTGCGGACAGGCGACGAGTTGGCATAGCTGGGGTCGAGAAGGAATCTGCGTGAGACGCGCAGGCAGAATATCGTTGGGTGAAACAGGGTGTCAAGGAGACAAAACCGGCGCGACGCTCGCCCATTCTACAGAACTTTGCTATGCTGCGAACGACTGAGCCATCTGCCACCCCTGACATTCACGAGGCCCTCGTGATCAAGTTGCTCTTCTTTCCGCTGGTACTGTTCAGCATCCTCATCTTCTTCGAACCTTCCTGGACGGTGGCTGGATCGTTCGACCATCTCACCGAGCTGACCGGGAAGGTGAACGCGATCGTCACCTTGAAGGGCCGCGATAATTTTACCAGTGAATATCGCTACGACGTGAGCGTCAGAAACCACTCGCCCGATTTGATCGCAGCTGACTCCCTCATCATCGTTCTCGACAAGATTACCAACCTGGCCGGCGAAGACCGCGAGGTCCTCAAGAGCGAGACCCTCTTAAGCCGGTTCGACGTGCTGGGTCAGGATGGCGAAACCGACGAGGGCAAGCCATTCTTTCGCATCCCCGTGGGAGCTGTCCCTGATTTGGGACCGCAGACCGACAGTCTGCCCGCCTCCGTGCGCATTCGGAATAAGGACTACTTGGCCGTCTTCACACCAGGCTTCAGAGTTTTTGGCCTGAAACGACAGCCGCCTGAACCACCTCCTCGACGCATCGAGGCACCCGCGTCCGCACCCCCCTCACCAGCAAACCGCAACGCAGTCGATAAACTGATTCAGCTGCTGATTAAAAAAGGGGTACTGACCGAAGAGGAGTGGCGGAAGGCTAATCAGCCGTGAGCGACCCGACATGCAAGGCCTGCCAGGCCATTTGGCCGAGAAACGATCATTTCATTGCGGATCTCGGACTGTCGAAAGCCTTTCTCCATGACGATCAATTCTTTCCCGGCTGGACGATAGTCGTCCTCCACCGCCACGCCACGGAACTCTTTCACCTGGCGCCGACGGAGCGGTTTCAGCTCATGGAAGAGGTAAATTTGGTCGCCAAGGCTGTTGCAAAGGTTTATGAGGCTAAGAAGATCAATTACGAACTCCTGGGCAACCAACTCCCCCATATCCACTGGCACATCATCCCGCGCCTCGCCAGCGATCCGGCTCCGCTCGAACCAGTATGGCAAGTGCAACATGAGCCGGTACGCCTCTTGAGTCCGGGACTCCAATCAAGCATTCAGCGCTTCCAGCAAGCCATTCAGAAAGCCCGCTGAGTCGAGAATCGTCGCTCGCTTCAACCCATTCCACCAAGCCTACTGGCAGCGATTCAGTGTTATAATGCGGATCATCTTTGACAAGGGATTCGGAGGGTCACAGGTATCCGATGCGTTCTCGATTGGTGCTCGTGACCCTCCTGTTCCTATTCTTCATCGCTCAGCTCCCAGTTCAATCATTATTTGCGCAGGTACCTGAGAGCACTCCTCCCTCGTTCATCGAATCTCCGCCGGCTCCAACGAATACAGACGAACACCGCCTCCCTGAACTCTTGCCACACGAACGAGCGGACGCCGTACTGGCACTCGGAGAGTTGCGCAGTGCTGTCCGAGCGGCACCAGACAGCGCGGAAGGCCGGTTAAAATTGTCTCAAGGGCTTTCCCGGGTCGGTGATCTCGATGCCGCGCTTGATGAATGCCGCGTGGCACTCAAGCTCGAACCAAAGAATGCCAACGCTCATCTGCAGCTCGGCATCACACTGATGGCGAAGCAGGATGGGCGTGCAGCAGCCGCAGCCTTAAAGGAGGCCATCCTGCTCAATTCTGAACTGACACATGCTCACTACAGTCTCGGCAGCGTCCAGTATTCGCTGGGCAATCTCACCTCTGCAATCCAATCCTATCGCCGCGCGCTGGAACTGCAACCAAACTTTCCCGACGCTCGCTATCGCCTTGCGCTCGTCCTGAAGCTGGCGAATCGAAACCAGGAATCGGTGCAATTCATGGAAGAAGCGGCGGCAACTGGGATCCCGCAGGCTCAGTACTTCGTGGGGAACGCCTATCGCAGCGGACAAGGCGTCGAAAAGGACCTGACCTCGGCCATCCGCTGGTGGGCCAAAGCAATCGAGTTCGGCCATCAGCGCGCGGCGGAGTCCCTCTCGCAACTTCGCCGCCAAGCACTATCGGCTGACCAGCCTGAACACCGTCGAAAAGAGGCATTCGAGGCCTTCCGAAATTATCGCGACATACTTTGGGCTGACTACCCGGACACGGTCAGAAACGATCCGAATGAACCGTTAGGCATAGCCCTCCTCAGAAATAACCAGCCCTCCAAAGGGATCACCACTCTATTTGACGAAGCCTATGCGCTGAGCGAGGCCGCGCACGACGAACTGGCACGCCTGTATGAAAGCGGCCTCGATCCGCACCTCGCTCAATTCGACAAGCGCATCCTGGCCTGTTTTGAAACCACCGCGGCCGATGGTTTCGCCACGGCTAAGAAAGCACTCGCACGCATCTATGGGAAAGGCCTCGGTATCACGCCCGATCTCCAGAAGGCCAAGGCGACGCTGAAGGGATTGTCCAAGCAGGAAATCAAATCAGTCCTGGATGAGATTGCAGGACGATAGGGGATACCTATGATCGAGGCCTCGCGCATGTGGCGATACGTTCTTAGCTCTTCCTGGCTCCAAGCCGGCTTGTTGGGGCTTGTTGCAACGATCATCGCCCTGACTCTCTGGACCATGGCCCCTGCCACGTTCGCTGCTCTCGATTGGGCCGTCTATGACTTCTGGATGGGCCATCGAACCCCGATTCCTGTCAGTCCATCCCTGGTCATTGTCACGAGAGATCAGAAAAGCGAAGAAGAGTTCGGCAAGGGCCAATGGGATCGCGCCATCCTCGCCCGCGTGATCACCGCCGCACATGACGCGGGCGCGTCTGCTATAGGAATTGACCATCGCCTGGATCACGCGAGTCCTGCACATCTTGGCGGTGCCGCAAGCGATGCCATGCTGTTGGAAGCGACCAAGACAGCTGGCCATGTCGTTTTCGCCTACGACTCCGAATCGCCGCTGGCTTCGGAAGCGACCGTCCTAGGCCATCTGGTCGTCTCCGCAAGTCAGGATCGCATAGTCCGTTCAGTCCCGTTATTCGCCGAGCTTGGGCCACAAACTGTTCCGGCCTTCGGGCTGGCCTTGTACCAACTAGCTCACCCACAAGCCCTCCCGATTCCTGTAAACACAACAATACTTGTGAACTATGTAGGGGGAGGAACGCTTCCCACCCTTCCGTTTTCAACCGTCTGGGATGCGATGGAAAACCACCACGATAGGCGGCTCAACGAATGGTTCAAGAACAAGGTCGTGGTCTTCCTTCCTGACCCCACACCATCGATTACCTGGACAGTGCCAACGGGTCAAGCCATGACCGGCCTGATGATTCAGCTTCATGTCCTGAACATGCTGTTGATCGATGACCGTCTCTGCCAAGTCGGTCCACCCAGCCGCTTGTTGATGACGCTGCTCATGGCTGGGATGGTCGCTTGGTTCCTGCTTCACTTCCGAGGCACAATCAGTCTGATTCTTGCTGGAACAACCATTGCCATCTATGTATTAGTCATTCTTCTCGCCCTCGCAGCAGCCCACTTGGTGTTTCCCCTCGCCTTCCCGCTGACGGCTGCCGCGTTGGTGCTCGTCGGCACGACAATTTGGGGCCACCTCACCGCTCACCAACGGTTGATGCTCTTGGAGCAAGATATGCTCAAGCTCCAGCAGGAAGCCGCCGCTGTGCGCGAAGCGCTGGTCCTGCGCGAGACCCGCGCCGAGACATTGCAAGAAGATCTCGCTGTCGCGCGGGCCGCCGTCACGCAGTCGACCGGGCAGAAGGAAGAACTCACCAGATCCGCCGAAGCTCTCCGCGCTCAACTCGCCGATGCCCAGTCACAGGAAGAAGAGGCGCGCAGAAAATTGGAAGGGGTCGAGCAGCAATTACACAGTCTCCGCGCCACCACGAGTGAACCCACAGCGATGGGCAATGTGGAGCTTGATCGCCTCCGTGACGAATGCCAGCAGCTGGGCATCGTCACTCATGACGCAGGACTCCTGCGCCTCTACCGCGATCTAAAGAAAGGAGCCAAGTCGCCGCTGACGGTTCTTTTACTCGGCGAACCTGGAACCGGAAAAGAACTCTTCGCCCGTGCCGTCCACCGGCTCAGTCCGCGGACGAGCAAGACGTTCATCGCCGTCAACATGGCGGCCATATCGCCGGAGTTGTTTGAAAGTGAGCTCTTCGGCCACACCAAGGGCAGCTTCACCGGCGCCACGGCTGACCGACGTGGCTACTTCGAGCTGGCCAACTACGGCACGATCTTTTTAGATGAAATCGGCGACCTGCGCCTGGATCATCAGAGCAAGCTGCTCCGCGTGCTTCAAGAGAAGTCGTTCTATCGCGTCGGCGCAACCTCGCCGACAACGGTCGATGTCCGCATTGTCGCCGCTACCAATCGCGATTTGCAGAGGGGCGTATCAGAAGGATGGTTTCGAGAAGATTTGTACTTTCGCCTCACCGGTCTTGTGTTCAGACTCCCACCACTGCGTGAGCGGACCGGTGATGTACCCATCCTCGCAGATGTCTTCTTGAATGAGATTGCTGTGCAAATGGGTAAGCCGGCCCCGAAGCTCTCGAACGAAGGGCTCCGTGTATTGGTTGAACATGAGTGGAAAGGGAACGTGCGGGAGTTCCGGCATTGCCTGGAACAGGCCATCGCCCTCAGCGACGGACCTTTGCTGACGAAAGAATCATTGAGACTTAGAGCGGACCGGGCCGCATCAACCGGTCATGCGAAACAGATCCTTCCGGACCCGGCCAGCGACGCGGCGGTATTGAATTGCCTGAGGCAACAGGGGTTCGATATGCAGGCGACGGCAAAGACACTAGGGTGGGATCGCAGCACCGTCATGCAGCGATTGAAGGGGCTCTGCTTTCAAGCCCTGGTTGAATTCAATTGCGATCAGGCCAAAGCCGCTCTGTCGATTGCCGGAGACCCCAGCCACCTCCGCACCGTCGAACTGAAGCTCATGGACTACCACAACCACCTTCTGTCGGTGATCGAGCCCTTCTCCACCGCCGACGAAGCCCTCCTCGAGTGCAAACGGCGATTCAAGAATCTCCCGGATCGACACTTCGTGTCAGTCGAATCGCTGGTGAGACAGTACTTTCGGCGGGACAGATCCACTTCACTAGAGTTGAGAAAAGGTTCCTGATATTTCCCCCCTAGCCCTCGTCGCTGTGACGGCTGATTCGCCTGGCTGCTTTTTCCGCATGACCGGGTTTCGGCAACAAATGGGTTGGAGCAAAGTACAGATCCGCAATGAGCGTGACGAATTTAAGGGGTCAGACCCACTCTTGTCCCAAATACGTTCTTAAAACACCCCCGGCTTGTGAGTAGGATGGACTCTTCATCAACAGCCATCCATGGCGTATCAGCGCCGTGCCACCCACAAGCCGGAGGTCCCTCATGGTAGCCGTAGCCAGTTGCTTTGCGCAAATCCTCGCCCTGATCGATCGCACGGAATTCGCTCGCGCCGTCCGGCAGCATGCCGCCGAGCGAGCGGCCAAGGGGGTCAGCTGTTGGGATCATTGTGTCGCGATGTTGTTTTGTCAGATGGGTAGTGCGCATTCGCTCCGCGAGAGCTGCGGCGGCTTGGCCACCGCTCTCGGCAAGCTGGTTCACCTCGGCGTGCGGCGACCGCCAACCCGCTCGACGCTGGCCTACGCCAACGCCCATCGGCCGTGGCAACTGTACGAGACGCTCTTCTACCAGGTGCTCACCCGGTGTCAATCGGTGGCCGCCAGCAAACGACGGCGGTTCCGGTTCAAGCATCCGCTGCGGACGCTGGATACAACGATCATTGAGTTGTGTGCCACGGTGTTCGATTGGGCCCGGTTTCAGCGGACCACAGGGGGGCGATCAAGCTCCATCTCCAACTCGATCACCAGGGGTGTTTGCCCTGCTGGGCGCTCGTCACCGACGGCGACACCAATGATGGGCGCATCGCTCAGCAGCTCACGTTTGCGCCGGGCACTATCGTGGCGATCGATCGGGGCTACCTCGACTATGCCCTGTATCATCGCTGGACGATCACCGACGTGGGCTTCGTCACGCGTCCCCGTACCAACATGCTCTATGAAGTCCTGGAGCGGTGTCCGGTGCCCGCACGGGGCCCGGTGTTGGCCGATGAGGGGATTCGCCTCACCGGCCTGCATGCGGCTGACCGCTGCCCGGTGCCCTTGCGGCAGGTAATTATCTGGGATGAACGGCAGCAGCGACGGCTCACCTTCCTGACCAACCTCATGCATCTCGCCGCCAGTACCATTGCGGCCATTTATAAGGAGCGCTGGCAGATCGACCTCCTCTTCAAGGCCTTGAAACAACACCTCAAGATCAAAACATTCGTGGGTACGAGTGAGAACGCGGTGCAGGTGCAGATCTGGATCGCCCTACTGGCGATGTTGCTGCTGAAGTTTCTCCAGCTCAAGTCCACCTGGCCCTGGCGTCTGTCGAACCTGGCCGCGTTGCTCCGTTTTAACTTGTTGACCTATCGGGACCTGTGGGCCTGGCTCGATGCGCCCTTTCAACATCCGGCGAGCACCCCGGTGCCCAGGCAAGCGACGCTCTTCGCCACATGATCTTGGACAGCAGCCAGGCCAACCTCATTTGAGAACCGGAGCCGAAGCCGTCTCACACGCCGAATTCATGCAGAAAGGATACTGCGGCACAGATTATTTTGGACAGCAGTGGGTCAGACCCTTTTATTTTGCGGCTCGTTTATGGTCCGATACGCAGTTTGACGACGTACGTTGTCAACGACAAGTTCTCCGATTGGAGCATCAACTGCACCTGAGCCTCTGCCACGTCAGTCGGCGCAATGAGTTCGAAACCAAATGCGTGGGGTATCTTCGCTTGTGAGTCTGGAAATATGTCGAGTGGGTTGTTGAACTGGCACACATTTGGATCTGTTCGGGGCCGAAACTGAGGAAACTCTTCGGCGCATCGGATTCGAACAGTGGCGGGTGTGGCAGTGACGATGTAAGTGGGCGGCCGGTTTCAACATCCTGTCTGCGGGGCCATCCCCGCATCGCATGATGGGCACAGTTTCCCCGCATCCATCTCTAGTGCGCTCCTTTCACTGAACCCCTGAACTTTCCTCACTTCTTTCCCAACTATCTCGTTCTCCCCCACCGGCACTCCGATTGCTCAAGCACTGGCTCGTTGGCGCAGGGACAGAATGGCCGGAAAGGGGGTGAGCGGGGGAACAAAGCCGAAGCCAAATTTTGAATTTTCGAGTTTTCATTCCACCATTTCACCATTGGGAGGGTTTAGTCATGCAAAAGGGACCATCGCAAGTTTCGTCAGGCAATATCGCCCCCGCCGTCATGGGGCCGCAGAGAGACACCAAGGACGTCATGATCCTGGCCGGGCTCGTTCTGTTCCTGAGCGGACTCATCGCCGCTGCCTGGTTCTACGGACAAGCCAGCGAACAGATCAAGGTCACCCCTGTCACGGAAAAGATTGAGAACGGCAACGTGTCGGAGATTTTGAAGAAGGCCAGCGCTTTGAATCAGGCCGAGGCCTCGACCACGAACTCCACACCAGTCACGGCTCCGGTTGCAGGGTTACAGGACATCATCCATTCCGATGTCTATTTCGAGGTGGGCCGGAAGGGACTGACCGACGAGGGGAAGGCGCAACTTTCCGCGCAAGCCGATATGCTGAAACAACACGAAGAATACGGCGTGCTGATCCAGGGCTATACGGACCAGCAAGGTTCGGCCAGCTATAACATGAAGCTCGGCCTGAAGCGAGCTGAGACCGTCAAGGCTGAATTAATCAACGCCGGAATCGCCGAACACCGGATCAAGGCGGTGAGCCTGGGCGAAGAGGGTGTGCTTTGCGTTGACAGCAGCGACGTGTGCCGCACGATCAATCGCCGCGCGCACCTGGAAATCCGCAAGATCGGGCAGGAGCACATGGCAACTCCCGCCGTAGCCGCAACTTCCTCCGATCCATCAGAAGCAGGCATCGATGCCTCGACCAAGGCTGAGGAAACCGGTCCCCCGACCGAAACCCTCGTGCCCTTGAGCCCCGAACCGACCACCGGCAGCTAGCCCGATGTCGGGTTCCGACCCTGGAGGGGAATTATCCCCCCCAGGGTCCGGCCCGTAGAAGATCCACCATCATCAGACCTGAATAGACGAGGACACTATGCTTTACGACTCTCTTTGTGCCCAATCCCAACTGGTCCGAACACTTGTTGCGCGTCTAACCCTCTGCGCCTTTCTCAGCATGCTGTGCTTCACCGCTCTGCCTCCTCCGGCTTTTCCTGCCGAGTCGGAAACCCTCAGCACCGGCATTGTGCCGACCATGGGTATCAATGAAGTGACGGAGGGCACGCTCCTATTCAAAACCAATCAACAAGGCCGTTACACACCTGCGCCGATCTTGAAGACCGACGTACAGATCGCGGTGACCGGTATTATTGCCCGCGCGACCGTCCGGCAGGAGTTTACGAACCCCAGTAAGAAGAAGGGGGACTGGCTCGAAGGGATCTACGTGTTTCCCTTGCCGGAAACCTCCGCCGTCGATCATCTCCGCATGAAAATCGGCGAACGAGTCATCGAAGGCCAGATCAAGGAACGGGCCGAAGCGAAAAAGATCTACGAGCAGGCCAAGCAGGAAGGAAAGCGGACGAGCCTCGTCGAACAGGAACGGCCGAACATGTTCACGACTTCGGTCGCCAATATCGGACCAGGAGAACACATCATCGTCGAAATCGAATACCAGGAAACCATTCGCTACGACAACGGACAGTTCCAGCTCCGCTTTCCCATGGCGGTAGGCCAACGCTATATCCCCGGCACACCGGTCATCATGGAAGGCCAAACGCCCAGGGGAACCGGCATGATCTTGGATACCGACCGCGTTCCGGATGCTTCACGCATCACGCCGCCGGTACAAAACCCCGGCCAAGGTTCTATCAACCCACTGAGCTTGGCACTTGCCCTGAACCCTGGATTCCCCGTGGCCAAGGTCGAATCGCCCTATCACCCTATCATCGTGATCCCGGACCCGGACGGTGGATTTCAGATCAGCCTCAAAGAAGATGCCGTACCGGCGGATCAGGACTTCCAACTCATCTGGCATCCCGCACCTCGTAGTGAGCCATTGGCGACGGTCTTCACCGAACAGAAGAACGGTGAAACCTATGCGATGCTCATGCTCGCCCCGCCGGTGCAGCAAGACGATAAGTCTCCGCGTATTCCACGAGACCTGACTTTCGTCATCGACACGTCGGGATCAATGGCCGGCCCTTCGATTGAGCAGGCGAAGTCGTCCTTGGCGGCAGCCCTTACACGTTTGGCCACCCATGACCGGTTCAACGTCATCCAATTCAACAATACGGTCCGCTCTTTGTTTCCGTCCCTCGAGCCGGTCACGACCACGACTATCAAGAAAGCCATCCGATACACCGAAAACCTCTCGGCCAACGGCGGGACCGAAATGCTCCCGGCGCTCAGACAAGCGCTCAAGAGTCCGCAGGACAAGGCACGCATTCAGCAGGTTGTGCTGCTGACCGATGGCCAGATCGGTAACGAAGAAGAGCTGTTCGAGATGCTGCACCATCGGTTGGGCACAAGGCGGTTGTTTACGATTGGAATCGGCTCCACGCCCAACAGCCATCTCATGCGCAAGACCGCCGAGCTTGGACGAGGTACTTTCACCTACATCGGCAATGTGAATGAGGTGAAGAATAAATTAGACGTGCTGTTCAAGAAGTTGGAACGTCCCGTACTCAACGATATTACGCTCGACCCTTCAGGCTGGTCGGGCCTGGAACAGTACCCCTCGCAGATCGCCGACCTCTACCAAGGCGAGCCGATCATACTAGCCATCAAAGTCGGTTCGGTTCCTGCACAGGCAATGCTGAAGGGGCTGGCAGGAAACCAGCCCTGGTCGCTGCCCGTCTCGTTCAAGAGCGCCACGTCCCGCGGAGGGCTCTCTGTGTACTGGGCAAGGCAGAAGATCTCAGCGCTCATGGATGAAACCTACACAGGCGTTGTCGAAGAGGCAATCAGGAAGGCCGTGCTCGAGATCGCGCTGACTCACCACCTCGTCAGCAAGTACACAAGTCTCGTCGCGGTCGATGTCACGCCGGCCAGACCGACGGATAAACATGCGATGGAACAGGAGCCGGCGGCAGCACAAGACCAAGCTTCCATCGCAGCATTGCCGAAGACCGCTACAAGCGGGCAACTGCAGATCCTCTTTGGGCTGGCCGTACTCACTATGGCGTGGCTGGTGAGGGGCTACAGAAAACAGTTAGCATGAGCCCGATCCGGCCTGCTCCCCGCGCACTCGCTGCACTGATGGTGTGCCTTCTCGCCATCGGATTGTGGCAGATCGGGGAAGGGTCGTGGATCTATGCGAAGGCCAGGCTCGCGCAGCTGTTGCTGCAGCGGGCCTGGTCCCGCACGCTCGCTGGTGAAGCCGCTGTAAAACCTTGGCCTTGGGCGGACACCTGGCCGGTTGCGAGGCTCACAGTCCCTTCACGACACGTTGATCTGATCGTCCTAGCGGGAGCGTATGGACGAACGTTGGCGTTTGGCCCTGGCTTCCTGGAATCGACTGCGCGGCCTGGAACGAGGGGTACCGCGATTGTTACGGGCCATCGCGACACCCATTTCGCTTTTCTCAAACATGTCCAGCCTGGTGAACGGCTCACTGTGCAATCGCCCGACGGGTCTGTGCATCGTTATCGAGTCACCGACCGTCTGATCGTCGATAGCCGAACAGACAAAATCCGGCTCGACCGGGGACTGCCATCCTTGGTCCTTGTGACCTGCTATCCATTTTATGCACCGTTCCCGGGAGGCCCGCTCCGTTATATTGTGACGGCTGATGCAGAGATGGAGATGATGAGAGGAAAGTCGAGATGAGAGAGGCGTGCTAATTGGAAAATTTTCGACTGGTCCTTTTAGGGGCTTTCCACTTCCACGGCGGCACTGGGTTAGGGTCAGACCACAACCCTTTGCCCTCGGCCCTGGCCAGTTCTTCGACATTCTCAAGGCTCCGATCCTCGGCCGTCTGCGGTCGCCGTGACCAGGCCAGCCCTTCCTTGAGTAACTCATGGGCGATATTCCGCCCGTCCTGCAGCAGAACTTCAGCGGTGGTCCGGCCTTGCCGATCGCGCTTCAGGGTCCGAATCACAACATCACGGTTGCCCACATAGGCAGCCGTTGCGTGCTTCGCCTGTTTCCCATAGGGCTGTTTGAGTTCGGGACAGTCGACATCTTTGAGATAGATCATCTCCCTTCGTCCATCATGATAGATCGTGAGGCGATCTCCTTCATGCACAGTCAGGACTCTCGCGACAAAGTCAGCCAATGCAAGAGCCGGATAGGCGATCACCAAAACGAGCAGGAGGCAAGTGATGCTGCAGTACTTTGGCATAGTTCCGTTTGTGAATATCTCGGACCATCCGTCTATCGGGCCAGTGGTTCACCCGAGGCTGATGGTGCTCATCGCCATTAACTTTCGCTTGCTCTGAGAGCAGTGACCTAGGAGTCGTGCTTTTGATCTAATCGACAGGCAATGACAAAGTCGCGGTCATAGGGATAGGCAGCGGCCATCTCATAGCCGATGCGATTTCGTTCAATCTGGCATTCCTGGTACGTGGGATAGGTCTGCAGCACCGTGATTTTATCGAGTCCCGGCACCGTATTCAGTAGAACTATGATTAAAAACCACATGGGACTCCTTTCAGCCACTCCAGTAGGCATTGGGCCCAAGCTTAGGAAAAACTTTCTCCCATCCCGTTCGACCATGACGTCCAATGCTCTATCGGTTTCTCTTAGTATAACATTGAGGCCGTCGAGCCGGACGACGCGCACCAATTCAATGGCTTATGGCGCCTCCATAGATAGTCTCAGGAGGAAACTGGCACGATGTATTCACCAGATCGTTTGCTCCTCATGACCGAGAGATCATAACTCACGGCCAAGCAAGTACAAGAAGTTTCCACTTTTATTCGGAATCGAAATAGGAGTCCGGTTTCTCTCCAGCCCCGCCATGGCCTTGCCGTTCTCTCGCTCTTGACCGGTACGTCGCCGCGGCGTAGAGTGAATTCTCGTTTACGAACCGCCTCAGGTTGGAGGTGGTGGTTATGATCCTCCGTGGAGTACAGGCCAGACGGAATGAGCATGGCCGGTGTGACTCTCGCTCCAATCGTGCTCTTTCCATCGATATAGCTGAGTTGCCTTTCTCCGGTGTGTTTGCGCACACCCGTGCGAACTCGTACCCATACCCTTGCGTATCGCCACTTCAACTGAGGAGGTAGAGTGCGTGTCTGTCTCTAAGGATCGAAAACCGTTTCATATGACTCGGTTACGGCGTCGTGTGGTTCGCCCCCCGCGCGCGGAATTGCCCGATGTCGAAAGGAGGTCGCCATGCCGTACCGCTACAGCACCATCGATATCATTGTGGGTGTCGGAATGTGCGCGATTGTCTTTGGAGCGCTGCTGTTCTTCGTCGCTGCCAACGGCACCTATCAGGTAGCCCTCCCACAACCGCTCTCGTTTGAGCATCCCGCTGGCATTGAGCGTGGATCAATATGGCTTCAGCTGGCCCTAGGGCAAGCCATCATCGAGCAGGCGCTCTTCGATCGCCACAACAATCAGGCTATAGCTCAATCAGCATCCGAGTGGAACAGGGCGACGCTCGCGTACCAGGAGATCCAAGGGCGCCCGGGCGGTCCCTTCGGAGACGTCATGCGCCAGGCCACAACTATCCCTCTTGACCATAAGGCTCGCGTGCAGGGCGTCATAGGTCGGGCGATCGTGAATTTCACCGCACGCGGTGTTCGAAGCGGCAGGCTATCAGCTGATCTGTATCGTTCGGATTATAATACCAACATGATTCGCAGCACCGAAGCCGGAGGGCAGCGCCTTGAGCATGAATTCGCATCAACATGGCAGGCGATTCTCGGACGCAGAATTGTGGAGGCAAGCCAAGAGGATCGGAGGCAAGCCAGTGCGATCCAAGAGCGCCTTGGGCGGGCACTTGTCCAAGTAGCACAGGCTCAAACCGGTTCGGACACAGTCCGAGCAGCTCAGCAAGAGCAACTCGCGAGCTTAGTTGTGGCTGCTATTCGCACTGGAGCGCTTGTCGATGGCGCGACTCTGTCGGCAGCAGACGAGTCTCTTCCCAGAGATACGGCAATGGCATCTATCGAGCCAGCAGCTTGGCCTGAAATTCCGATGGGGTACCTGATCGCTGCCAGCTTCATGCTGGCGGTCGTCTTTTTTGGAGGACTTTCATTGGCTGCTCGCGGCAGAGAAAAGCAAGCACTCGCTGAGATGAGATATGATGCATCAAGGTGGGTGTATCGCATGGCGGCGTGACAATGGGGGCAGAAAACTCGTGTAGGTCCCACACCGGTGCCCGGCTGAAACATGGCTCTGATATCGAGAGTCGAAGGGCACCGGTGAGGTCAAAGGCTATCATGGGAGGAATCCGTACTTCGGACCGCCACCAGGGAAGCGCAGGATTTCGCGTTGCCCGTGGGGAACGCCCCGCATCCATCAGGTTGCTCATTGCCGAGGCCCAACGCCTGTTCAGGCAAAGTTTGCGGCTGCTCTTGGAGCAAGAACGGGATCTTACCGTCGTTGCGGAGGCCGCGGATGGCCGCGAGGCATATCAGTTGGCGATAGAACACAAGCCCGATGTCGTACTCCTGGATGTCGATATGCCGAATCTCGACGTGGTGACGGTTACAAAGCTGATACATCATCACCTGCCAGACACGAAGGTCCTGATGTTGGCCTTCTATGATGAAGACACGAGGCTTGTCGCCTCCGTGCAGGCCGGAGCATTCGGCTATATTCTCAAGGACGCCGACCATACTGACTTCTTACGCATCATCAGGGCAACCTATCGAGGTGAACATGTACTGTCACCGGTCATGCCTGATCGCTTCGCGCACACAGTACCGGGGGCGTTTAGGCAGACACGAGGCGATCAAAACGTCCTCTTAGCCAGCCTTACTGACCGGGAACGGGAGATATTGGCCTGTGCGGCGGCCGGCCGGAGTAACAAAGAAATCGCCGACCAGCTGTGTGTCTCGATCGACACGGTCAAAACACACCTGCATCATATCTATCAAAAGCTCTCCGTAGACGGGCGCGTCGAGGCCATCCTCACCTATCTGCAAACTAAGTGACTACCCCCTCGTCTTCCAGTTTCATCTCAATCGAGCGATGGAGATCAAATTCCCTCCTTTAGGTGATGGCGGAGTCGTCGGTCCGCGTCCTAACATTTTAGCAATTACTTGGAACAATCCATGGCAACTCCCATCTGCTAAACGTTCCAGCAAGCAAGGAGGTGAACGGAGATGCGTCAGGTGCACATAATGGATGAGTTAAAGGAGAATCCTGGATGGGTCTTCCTCGCAGGGGCGTTTTTTATCGGGATCGTTGTGTTCGCGCTGATGACGGGAGGCTTCATAGGCTGATCAACCGCAACGGTCCGTAGCGGCGAAACCCGAGCTAGCGCCGGTCGTCATCCAGGAGAGTCCTGCTAGAGCCGTCTCACGACGGCTCTAGCACCTATCTCGCAATTAGCAGGTGCAAGGTACTGAGCTGGCAGCGTGCCTTATTTGATACTACCAAAGTGAGGCTCGTGGTCTAGGGAAGAGACCACTGTTGAGGGGTTTTATCCGTCTCTAACGACTACGCTAAGACCAAAAAGGTGGGGCGGGAGGTGCAAAGTGCGGTTTGGAGCCGGCGACCCGGATTGAACGGGCGACCTGCGGTTTACGAATACCAGCCCCTGCCGAATATACAGATACTCAATCCTCGCATCAACACTGTAATTCTGACGAGTTAGACGAGGATAGCCCTCAATTGGGATTTGCATAGAGTTGCGCTAAATGTGAGGCTGCAGCGCAGAAACGGTTACAATTATGGTTACACTTGGCGAGTAGATGAAGGGTCACGTCTAGCTTTGGCGTGACCCTTTTTCTATCTGAGGAGTAGCTGAGTGAGCCTGACCCACGTGGCGGGGTGGGCACACTTGCGTGGCCCACCCATGTTGCCAGGAGTGGTGGCCAGGTTAAAGGTGATACGATGCC
>FRDC01003392.1_pt2 | contig 29603 bp, 29 predicted proteins | sample 1106171 | NCBI WGS metagenome assembly FRDC01 (sample SAMEA3930566, study PRJEB13176) | freshwater metagenome | biome: Drinking water system; feature: drinking water; material: water | place: Singapore | collected 2014-12-20 | reverse complement strand
GGATATTCTTGAATTAAGTGTAAGGTACCAAGGAAGCCAATAATCTAGTTGAGTATGGTTTTATTATGCTATGTGGCATAGTTTTTTCTTGTTAAATTTTAGTTTGGTGTTATTTATATGCGTGAAATTAGAACCTGGCTCAGGTTTGCTGCGGTCATTTGGGGAATGATATATGTTATATCATTATCATTTATATTGTATCCAATTGTTTCCCATGCTTTTTGGCGTAAATGGATTCATAAGCATTGGGCAAGATATATGGTGTGGGCTGTTGGTGCAAAGCTTGAGATTAATACTACTCTTGGCAAAAATTATATTCAACCAAATACAATGTTTGCACAAAATCATATTTCGTGGCTTGATACCCTAGTTATGTCTAGCGTTCACTGTGTAAACTATGTCGGCAAGGTTGAGATGCTAAAGTGGGGGCTAATCCGTAATGTAATTAAATCCGGAGGCACTGTTTTTATTAACCGCAAAAATAAGCGCGAGCTCGTTACGGCTAACAAGAAAATAGCTGCAGTACTTGCTGCTGGTTGGGGTATGGGTTTATTTCCTGAAGGAACAACTAGTGATGGTACAGCAATTCTACCATTTCATGCTTCAATCTTTGAGGCGGCAATGATTGCTAAAAGTCGTGTGGTTCCTGCGGTATTGCGTTATCGTCATGCCAAAGGTGGTGGGCTTGTTACTGAGGTTACCTTTGCAGGTAAAGGATGGATGGAGACTGTCATGAATACCTTGCGTGTTGATGATCTTGTCATCAAAATTGATGTTCTTGAACCTGTTAATGCGACTGATTTTCCTGATCGGGAAAGTCTTTCGCAGTATATGTATGCAAAAGTAAGTGATTTTTACCATAGTGACTTAAAAGCTAATTAAACTGAATGACTTTAAGATTAGGAAAAATAAATGATAGATAAAAAATTGATACTTGATGCTTATAATTGGAGACATGCTTGCAAAGAGTTTGATTCTACGAAGAAAATTACACAAGAAGATCTAGAGTTTTTATTAAATACTATTAGTTTATCACCATCATCATTTGGTTTACAACCATTTGAGGTATTTGTGATTGCAAACCAAGAAATTTTAAAAGAGCTTCATCCTCATCTGTGGGGAGCGCAAAAACAGCTATTTACTGCCAGTCAGATAATAATGTTTGCGACAAAAAAAGATGTTACTATCGATGATGACTACTTTGAACATATTTTGGTTGATGTTCAGGATACTCCGTCCGAAATGCTTGAATTTAGGCGAAGTTTGATTGATACCCATCAGCATAAAGAAATCCGAATTAATGAAGATGAGCGTTATCTCTCTGATTGGGCTGCTAAACAGGCATATATAGCCTTAGGCAATTTGATGACTGCTGCTGCATTAATTGAAATCGACTCTTGTCCAGTAGAGGGGTTTGTTAAAGAATCGGTTACAGAGATATTAAGTAAGCACAATATTTTAAATGCTAATCTTGATGTTGCTGTTTTTTGTTGTCTTGGTTATCGTCTAAATCCGCCGGCACGCCCTAAGACTCGTAAGCCAATTACTGAATTGGTTCATTTTATTAACTAGGTTATATTCTGATGTGCAAATATCTCTTAATCGTGGTTGGTGTCTGTTTTTTAACTGCCTGTTCCAATGATGGTAATAAACTTGTTGGTACCTGGATTAGTGAAAGTGGCGACACAGTAATGACGATTACTCCTGGTTCTTTATGGATAGATTATAAAATTAGCGTTAGCGGTAGTGATGGTTATCTGAATAATGCTTGTAAAACAGTGGTTTTATATAGTAATAATGGCTTTAACTGTTATGGTTTTCCAGATCAGACTGCACGGATAATGTATCAATCTAATTTACAACCAGAGAGTGATTTACTTGTCGCAACCAGTACCATCGATGGTAACTTTGTTAATTATCACAGATTTCATTAGGTGTGTATGATTAGATCAACAGAAAATTATATTGATGTTCCGGGTGGGGAAATCTGGTCTCAGATTATTTCGCCAGAAACGCCCAAAGATGATTTGACAATAGTTTTTCTGCATGGTGGTCCGGGTAGCACTCATGATAAACTAAAATGGGGCTTAAATTCGCTTGCAGATAAATACACTTCAATATTTTATGATCAGCTTGGTGGTGGTAAATCAGTATTAAATTATTCAGATAATAAATCCGATTTATGGACAATTGAGCGTTTTGTTGCTGAATTAGATTGCCTTATCCGCTTCTATAATCTAGATAAATTTATTTTATTTGGAACTTCATGGGGTGCGAGTCTTGCTCTTGAATATTATTTTAGTAATTCTGTCGTAAAAAAACCATCTGCTTTGGTAATTAATAGCCCACTTGTTAGCACTAAAATGTGGATGAAAGATGCTAATCGCTTAAAACAGGCAATGCCTGCCGAGATTTATGCAATAATGCTTGAGTGTGAGAAAAGTGGCGACACATTAAGTGAAAAATATCAGAAAGCAATGCAAGCGTTTTATGATAAACATTTGCTGCAACCTTCATTTTTAAATGAAGAACAACGGACATTAATTAAAGATACCAGTAAGTTATTTAATGAAGAAGCCTACTTACAGATGTGGGGACCAAGTGAGTTTTATGCTACTGGCACACTAGTTGACTACGATCGCTATGAAGATTTAGCTAAGATTGATGTTCCCATATTATTTTCCTGTGGTGAATATGATGAGGCAACCCCAGAGAGTTTATATAAATTTCATCAGAAATTACCCGGCTCTTATCATGAAGTGATGCATGGGTGTAGTCATCAAGCTTACTTTGAGAAACCACAAGAATTTTGTTTAATGCTTGAGAAGTTTTTGCAAAGTATTAAGTATTCAAATAGAACAAAATAAAATAGCCAGCAAATATTTTATTGCTGGCTATTTCTTAGGTTGATGTTTCTAGATGCTGCGAGGTGTTATCTGACAAGCTCCAGTAACCGGATTTACCATAATGTTATAGATATATCCTGCATTAAATGTGTATGCTCCAGATCCACATACATATTGCGCTGATGGTTTACTTACTGATGTTTGCTGGTTTGGATATGCATCAATCAAGATTTCTGAAGCGGTAAACGATGACTGCCCACCAGCAAGTAAAGACTGTAGTACGTTACTATATGTTGAGCTTCCTACTACTCCCGGTAAGTTACTCCAGATTGGATTATCTCCAGGCGATATTGGATTGTTTGGATTGCTTTGACTCCAGTATACTCCAAACACATCCCAAGAGCCGTTAATAACTAAAGTAACTGCAGCATATGCCTGATTTCCAGCAATGTTTGGTCCGGTATTTGTTATCTGTATTCCAATTGGCTGAGTGGGTGGTATTGCTGGTGCACCAAAAATATATTGTGAATACGCGCCAGCTGTTGCATACGTGTCATTATGTAGTGTAGGGCTATAATCATCACCCAGTGACCACTGGCTGTTGCCAGCAATATGCTGATAGTTATTATTGGTATAGCTGATCGCAGATTCAAGTTGATTTAAAATTGCAATTTGGTTATATTGAACTGGTAACTGTTGACTTCCTATTGGATTAAAAATAGTATATCCACCAGCACCCTGATTTGATACCTCAGTAATAATTATTTTTGTATTATCTGGAATGCATAAATTAGAACTTGTACAGCTAGGGCTTGATACAACTGTGTTATTTAGTGCCTTAGCTATTGCTGTATAAAATGGTATTTGATTTTCTGTATAACCATCAATATTAAAGTTACGTGTATTATAAGTTTGTACATTAATGTAATCAATATAGCCATTGGCGATAGCAAGAGCATAATTATTTACTGTAGGGCTACTGGCTCCGGAAGTAAGAGCAAGATTAGTAGGGTTATCACTTGAGATTGAACTATTGTCAGTAAAGTAGGCTTGTGGTGCTGATGACACAATTAATCCAGCCTGTTTAAATTGCTGAGCTATATTATTTATCGTCTCAGGTGAGAATGAGCCTTCGAGATCAAGATCAACGCCGCTAATTTTCCCACCCTGTAATTGTTGGTTATAGGTATTAATTTGGGTAACAATATTTGATACCAGAGTAGAAACATCAGTTGAGTCGGATATATTACTGTTATTTGCACCGCCAATACTTAATAAATTAATAGTCCCAGCAGTTTCACTATTAATTGCGGTTTGAATTTGTTTTAAGTAATCCTGATTTATTGCTGAAGTTGTAGTATCGGCAAAGGCAAAGATTAGCATATTTGATGCCTGATATGCAGAATTTGGAATTTGTGCTATTGTACTATCACCATAGATTAATGGGACATATGAACCTTTGATGGTGTTTGTAGCCGCAACATTAAGGTTCAGATTACTAACGACGGGAGAACTAGGAAGATTAGTAGCAATAAGCTGAATAATATAGTTACCTGCAGGTATGTTTTTGGTATCTATAGTTATTTGTGTATTTATACCAAATTTAGAGTTGCTGGTAATTGCTAGGTCTGGATTGCTAAATGAGATTTTAGCTCCATTAACAATATTTATCAAATGTCCATTTGAGTCAAGTAAATTTGCTTTTAATCCAAACTTTGTAGCGGAGCTGATATTGCCACTAAGATATAGGTAAGTAGAGACTTTTCTGCCTGGCGTGGCTAATAGCGTGTTATTAGTGGTATATAATTTTACTCCAGCAACAAGGGTACTATTATCTGGGGCGGTATAAGGTTGTTGAGTTGCTAACAGATTTGTTGTATTGTTTGCTTGAGTGGTATTTGTTTGCGGTTGACTACCGCTATTACATGCTGTAAGTGAAGCACTAAGGCAAATTGCTAATAAGCTGCTTAGAATGTCATTTTTCCCTGATTTTTGATACATTATTGACTTCCCTAGAATATTAAAGTATGGTTTAATTTACGGAAGTGATTCTAGCATGCGGCATATTTATATCCAACCGCGCTTTTGCATGGGTATTAAGGTTTTAATCATGCTATTATTTATGAAGAGAGAGCTTTAATTAACTTAGTATATGATTGCAAATATACTGATTTTATGATATAATCCGCCACTTATTTTGCTAAAGGAATACCTAAATGAAACGCACATTTCAACCATCAGTTACTAAACGTAAACGTACCCACGGTTTTTTGGTTCGTATGAAAACTAAAGCTGGTCGTGCAATTATCAATGCACGTCGTGCTAAGGGTAGAAAAAGTTTGGCTGTTTAATCCCATATTATATAATTGGTAGTGGATGAATTGCTTTACTAAAGAGCACCGACTAAGAAAAGCGGATGAGTTTTCATCCGTTTTTGCATTTCGGAAGGTTCGAGTTGGGAAATGTTTCAAATTGCACTATATGCCAAACAGTTTTGAACATTCAAGACTTGGTTTTATGGTTAGCAAAAAAATTGCCAAGCGAGCCAACCAGCGAAATTATATGAAGCGGTTTATTCGTGAGTTCTTTCGCCATAATCAGGTAGACTGGGTTGGGATTGATCTCATCGTAAGAGTTCAGAAGAAATTTACTAAGGAAGAATGGTCTTTAGTAACTGACGAACTAAAAGCGCTTACCAATCAATTTAAAAAGTCATGCTGACTAAAGTTGCAATTTTTCTGATTCGAGCTTACCAACTATTACTTAGTTCATGGCTACCGCCATCCTGCCGCTTCACTCCTAGTTGTTCCAACTATGCGATTACTGCATTTAGTAGGTATGGTATAATCAAAGGCTTTATTTTGTCTTTACGTCGTATTTCTCGTTGCCATCCATGGGGTGGTAGTGGGCACGATCCAGTGCCCTAGAGTTTTTAAGGAAGTTTATGGATACGCGTCGTTTAATACTTTTTGTTGCTTTATCTTTGGGGTTGATGCTTGCCTGGGAAAAATTCTTCCCGCAAAAGCCAAATCCGACCCAGACTCAATCCGTTTCTGCCACTAGTGATATACCTGCTGCGGCTGGTGTTAGTAATTCAAATAATACTGTTTCTGATGGTTCATTCAATTTAGCTAGTGATAAAACGATAACTGTTACTACTGACTTGATGAAGGTTGATATAAGTACTATGGGTGGTGACATTCGTGAGATAGACTTATTGAAGTACTCTGATTATGATGATACCTCAAAACCATATCAATTATTATTAAACCAGAAAAATCGTGTCTTCATTGCCCAGACAGGGTTAATAAGTGGTAATCAGGATTTAAAACTACCGACACATAAATCTCAATTCAGTGCGGATAAAGATAGCTATACCTTGGCAAGTGGGCAGGATAGTGTTTCGGTAACCCTAAAGGCAGATGCTGGAAATGATATAGTAGTTTATAAAACCTATACTTTCAAACGTGATAGTTATGTAATTGATACAAGCTATCAGATTACTAATAATAGTGCAAATGCTTTAAACAATGTATCCGCTTATTGGCGTTTTTTACGTGATGAACAAGCTCCAAGTGGCGAAACTAAATTTGTTCATACCTTTACTGGTCCGGTTTACTACACTACTGATGCCAAATTCAATGCGGTTAAATTTGATAATCTAGTAAAAAATGATGTTGATTATCCGAAAAATGTTAATAATGGCTGGATCGGCTTCACTGAACACTACTTTACTTCATTGTGGTTGTTAAACCCGTATAATCATCCGGCGGTTTGCGGTAATGGTATTGCTTGTCGTTTTAATTTGAAAACTATAGATGATGGTAAACTGGCTTCGGCAGGGTTGATGACTGATTTACCTGCGATTCAAGCGCATTCTTCATACTCTGTCTCAGTACCAATGTATGTTGGTCCGCAGGAATATAAAGCTATGGCTTTGGCTGCACCTGAGCTTGAGCGGACTAAGGATTATGGGTGGGTATATATCTTTGCTACACCATTATTTTGGTTATTGGTACATATTTATGAATATGTTAAAAACTGGGGTTGGGCAATTATCCTGCTAACAGTTTTTGTTAAAGTTGTTTTATTCCCACTAACCAGAGCTAGTTATAAGTCAATGGCAAAAATGAAAGCTTTGTCACCAAGAATGGAAAAGCTCAAAGCTCAATACGGTGATGATAAAGTCAAGCTTCAACAAGCAATGATGGCGATGTACCGCGAAGAAAAAGTAAATCCAGTTGGTGGTTGTTTACCAATGTTATTGCAAATTCCGGTATTTATTGGTCTTTACTGGGCTTTACTTGGTTCTGTTGAATTACGTCAGGCACATTTCTTATGGATAAATGATTTGAGTCGTCCAGATCCATACTTTATCTTACCAGTAGTGCTTGCCGGGACAATGTTCTTGCAGACATTCTTAAATCCGCCCGCGGCTGATCCGGTACAAGCAAAAATGATGCGGATTATGCCATTGGCATTTAGCGTGATGTTTTTCTTCTTCCCAGCTGGTCTTGTTGTTTACTGGTTAGTAAATAATATACTATCAATGGGGCAACAGTGGTATGTAAATACACATGTTGTAACTAAGAAGTAAGAGATGGTATAAATAAAGAAAGGCTATAGTTAATTACAGCCTTTCTTTTTATCTAGTTGATTATTTATCTGCTTTAGTTGGGATGACTCCACATGCCATTCGGCTACCACCACCACCTAAAGGTGCCGGCGTATCAGAATAGTTATCTCCGCCATGATGTATCATTAAACTATGTCCAAGAATATCCTTGACTGTAAGTTTTGGTGCCACAACTGGGACTGCAATAGTTCCATCTTCATTAATATAGATTGCTGGTAAATCACCAAGGTGTCCGTCTGGGTTATATGGTCCATAATGATGTTTAGTTTGTTTGGGATCTAGATGCCCACCAGCGGCCATTCCATTTTTAGCACAGGATGGATTTTCATGGACATGGAATCCATGTGAACCGGGAGTTATCTCTGGGGTTAGGTTGTGTAGCTGAAATGTGAATTGCAGACCATATTTGGTATCAGTTGCAACTACATTACCAACGATAGTTTGCGATTCGTTAGTAAGTGTCATTGGTATCGTAACAGTAGCTGCATTGGCATATGATAGTCCAAGCAAAGTCCCAGCTAGTAAATAAACTAGTTTTTTCATTTTGAATTCCTTATAGAAGATAAACGCAAGATTAATTATATCATTAGATATTATGGCATAATTAATTAACCAGCAAGATTGTCATGATAAAATTACCTACTAAAAAATAAACATTGATGAGGATATTGATGGCTAAGTATTTCCGGTTTATATTAGTAATGGTTTTTTCTCTTTTGACTGTAGCATGTGAGCAAAAAAAAGTAGAAAAAAAAATAGAGGTTAATCCCGAGATTATGGGGATGTGGAAAAGTGATGATGGGTGTCAATTGATATTGGAGAAAACAGGTGATGGTATCATGCTAGTTAAATTTTCAACTGCCAATCCAGCGGAAACAGGCTATACTAATCTGCAACTAAAAGCTTATAAAGAGAGCATAATGACTAAATTTAAGCCTATAGAAAATAGCATTCATCTAAATATCTCATTTCTTGAGGGGGTGATTATGGTAGAACAATATTGTAAACAGCCTTTACATAAGACAGATAATTACTAGAGCATGTTTGTCATTAAACTTAATAAATAGAAAGCTTTTAGAGGCTATATGTTATGACTTGTAGAGAAAGATATTGAATGAAAAAGATTGTCTATTTTACTTTAGCTCTTAGTTTGATATACTCTACTAATGCTATTGCTGAAGATGTCGTAACACCAGCAAAAATGAATCCATTTGAAAAAAAGCTACAGTCTGGCTTGCGCGATTACTATATAATAAAAGGGCAGAATGAATCAGCCTCATTATTATCTGAAATGAAACGTTATAAGATTCCCGGAGTGAGTATTGCGGCTATTCATGATGGTAGGTATGTTTTAGTTAAAGCGTATGGTTACAAAGATAGTTTGACACGGCAGCCATTAACTTCAGGTGATCTATTACAGGCAGCATCAATGAGTAAACCGATAGCCATACTTGGTGCTTTAAAACTTGCTAATCAAGGTAAACTTGATCTTGATGCCAATGTCAATAATTATTTGACTGATCAATGGCGGCTTAAAGATAATCAATATACTAAAATACATCCGGTTACTGCACGATTATTAATGGCTCATCTTGGTGGAACCAATGTCCCCGGATTTCCTGGTATTGATAGCTCAGTCACAAAATTACCAACTATAATTGATGTGCTAAATGGTAAAAAGCCATATATAACTACTGATCCGGTAGCCGTAATTCAAACTCCGGGCAGTAACTTTGCTTATTCTGGTGGTGGTATTAGCATTTTACAACTTGTAATGATGAACATTACTCGACAGGACTTTGCCAGCTGGATGAGAAATGAGGTTTTACAGCCTTTTGCTATGCAACATAGCACACTTGAACAACCATTACCCGAATCATATCAAAATCTTGCTAGTAGTGCTCATGATAAGAATGGGATTGTCTATAAAGGGAAATATCATAATTACCCAGAACAAGCCGCTGCAGGGTTATGGACTACTCCTGTCGATTTAGTTGGAATTTTAAATCACCTGAAAATGGCATATTATGGTCATTGCTCGCCCTTAGGTCTGGAATCAGATATATTTAAGCAGATGTTTACTCCACAAAAGCCATCTCCTTTTGGTCTGGGATTTGAGATTGAAAGTACTCCAGACGTATTTACTTTTGGACATGACGGAGTTAATGATGGCTTTCAATCAAAAATGATAGCTTTCGTCACGCCTCATGGTAGTAAAGCTAAACTTCTTGATGATGCCTTGGTAGTTATGACTAATTCGGATAATGGATTTTACATACTAGATAAGATCGTCAATGCGTTTACTGATGCTTATGGAATAAATTATCATCCAGCGATTCAGATCGTTCCATTAGCACAACCTAAAAATGCTAAAGATTATGCTTTATCATTTTCGTTAGCTAGTTATCCAGAAACTTTACATAAGGTGATAGCTAAAAATGGTAAGCTTTATCTGGACTGGTTTCAGGATGGCAATATTGAGCAGCTTTACTATCTTGGAAATGGTACCTTTGTAACTTTAAGTGGATATAAATTAGTTTACTCATGGCAAGCTGGCAAATTATCTCTTAATGTTACATATCAGAATAATCCATCAGAGACTGCAGTTGTCCAATAAGTATATGATGGGGTGATAGATACATCTTGGATTTGATTAATCTATTGAGGAGTGATCAAATACTGTGTAATCAGTTCTTTCGATGTGAAAACCAGAGTGTGAAATATTATTAGGTACAAAGCGATAATAGCCTAAATTAATTGTATAAGCTTTTGCTAATGGTTTATTTGGTGGTAATGGTTGTTGCTTATGCTGATGAGAGTGAATTAAGTAAACCCAAAAAGCAAGCCGATTAATTTTAGAGTGAAGTAGTAACTTTTAATCTAATATGTGAGAAATCATATATAATAGTGATTATTAATTTTAAGTAGTACAGAAATAAATATTTAATTGGGTGAAAAGGGGATAATGATGCCAAATATAGTTAAATTGCACCGGGTTTTAAAAAGTACTCCAGAAAAGATATACCGTGCATTTCTAGAGCCAGACGCTTTGATCAAATGCCTTCCACCATATGGTTTTACCGCCCAGATACAACATCTTGAGGCTAAGGTTGGAGGCACATTCCGAATGTCATTTACAAATTTTTCTACTGGGCATAGTCGTTCATTTGGAGGTGAATACTTAGAGCTGATTCCATTTGAGCGCATATCCTATACCGATAAATTTGATGACCCAAATCTATCTGGGGAAATTGTTGTTGTCATTCAACTGAAAAAAGTAAGTTGTGGTACTGAAATAAACATTGAACAGTCTGGCATTCCAGATCTTATTCCTGTTGAAATGTGTTATCTCGGTTGGCAAGAGTCTCTTCTTCAATTAGCAAACCTAGTTGAACCGGATATTGCATAGTAGTAATATTTTCTATGTATTTTCAAATAATTAGGTCTTTGGCTCTAATTACTACTCATGAACATAGTATAATTTTTTAGTGGGGCAAATTGGCCAATGTTTTCCTGCAAATTGTTACCAGTAAATTTTGGATTATTATTCTGGAAATCGTCATTAGCCAATTTTTCAATTGTACCTGTCAGAAAACTGCTAGCTAATGGCGACCACGGTACAACTGAAATCCTTAATTCTTGGCAAGTAGGCAAAATTTCCCTTTCGATTTCTCTGCGCCATAAAGACATACTGCTTTAATTCTTCTGGGAGTTCGAATACCTTACCATTAAAGCGATTCAAACTAATATTATACTAGGTAATCTATGTCGAAATTGATTTTATATTTGGTATAAAAGCCTCTTACTATTTGTTTATTAAGTCTAATATAAGTAAGAAATCATGGTGAATGGGGGAAGAAATTATAGAATTTGAAGCGAGTAGTTTATTCTATTTAACCAAAATTTAATTAACCATTCACTCTTTTTGATGGCTCATGCTAGGGCTAAATTATGTAGATTAATCTTCAAATCCTCTCATAAAACATAAATAATTACTCTCAAACATGCTAAAATAAAAGGTTGGATTGTCTAGATAAGGATTACCTAATGCCCACTTTAATTAAGCAAAACGACTTCATACAATCAGTAGCAGATAGTCTACAATATATTTCCTATTATCACCCACTGGATTTTATTCAGGCTATGGCAAAAGCCTATGAATATGAGGAGTCTCCTGCAGCTAAAGATGCGATTGCCCAGATACTGGTAAATTCGCGGATGAGTGCGGAAGGGAAACGTCCTATTTGCCAAGATACCGGGATTGTTTGTGCCTTTGTAAAAGTCGGGATGGATGTTCAGTTTACCGATGCTACAATGTCGATACAACAGATGGTTGATGAAGGAGTTAAATTAGCCTATCTTTATCCAGAGAATAAATTGCGTGCGTCAGTCCTTGCTGATCCAGCATTCAGCCGTAAGAATACTAAAGATAATGGTCCGGCGGTAGTACATTTCGATATTGTTCCAGGTAATACTATCGAGGTTGAGATTGCGGCAAAAGGTGGCGGTTCAGAAAATAAGTCAAAATTCGCGATGTTAAACCCTTCCGATTCAATCGTTGATTGGGTAATAAAAACTGTTCCGCAAATGGGCGCAGGCTGGTGTCCACCAGGTATGCTAGGGATTGGGATTGGTGGTACTGCAGAAAAAGCTATGTTACTAGCCAAAAAGTCTTTGATGGAATCGATTGACATGGCTGACTTGATTGCACGCGGGCCACAAAATAAAATCGAAGAATTACGTATTGAGCTTTATGAAAAAGTTAATGCATTAGGAATTGGTGCACAAGGTTTGGGTGGGCTGACAACTGTTTTAGATGTTAAAATTCTGGATTATCCTACGCATGCCGCAAGTAAGCCGATCGCTATGATTCCGAATTGTGCGGCTACACGACATATTCATTTTACTCTTGATGGTAGTGGTCCAGCAATATTGACTCCACCAAAACTTGAGGATTACCCATCAGTAACTTTAAGTAATAATAGTTCTAAACGAGTTAATATAAATAATATATCCAAAGAAGAATTAGCAAGCTGGAAAACAGGCGATACCATTTTATTATCTGGGAAGATACTAACTGGTCGTGATGCTGCTCACAAGCGGATTACTGAGATGCTTGATAAGGGTGAGCAATTGCCAGTTGATTTTAATGGACGGTTTATATATTATGTTGGACCTGTTGATCCGGTACGCGATGAGGTAGTTGGTCCGGCTGGTCCGACAACCTCTACTCGGATGGATAAATTTACTCGCCAAATGCTTGAAGCAACAGGCTTAATCGGGATGATAGGGAAATCCGAGCGTGGTCAGGTGGCTATTGATGCAATCAAAGATAGCAAAGCGGTATATCTTATTGCTGTTGGTGGTGCTGCGTATTTGGTGTCTAAAGCGATTAAATCAGCAAAAGTAGTTGCATTTCCTGATTTGGGTATGGAAGCTGTCTATGAATTTGAAGTTGAAGATATGCCTGTTACCGTTGCCGTTGATAGTACCGGAGACTCTGTTCATCAAAGTGCTCCAAAAATATGGGCACAAAAAATCGCTTTACGCGCATAAGTTATTTATTGATAATAATTTTTTAGGTAAAAAATATGAGTTGGCTTAGTAAACTGTTACCTCCAAAGGTTCAGGTTGATTCTACCGAAAAGGCAAATGTTCCAGAAGGACTGTGGCATAAATGTGATAGTTGTAATGAGATTTTATATTATACAGATCTGGAGCAAAATCTTGACGTTTGCCCCAAATGTGAGCATCATCATCCATTAAATGCTAGAAATAGAATAGCTATGCTACTTGATAGTGAAGGGCGAACCGAGATTGGTCGCGAAGTTAAGCCAGTTGACAGTCTAAAATTTAAAGATTCTAAAGCATATCAAGAACGGCTGACAGCTGCACAAGCTAAAATAGGTGAAGATGATGCACTGGTTGTCATGCAGGGAACTATTAATAACGAACCTGTTGTTGTCGCAGCATTTGAGTTTCGTTTTATTGGTGGTTCTATGGGGGCGGTGGTTGGCGAACGCTTTGTTCGCGGTGTAAAAGCTGCTGTGGATAATAATTGTGCTTTTATCTGTGTGGCAGCATCTGGTGGTGCTAGGATGCAGGAGGGCGTAAATTCTCTAATGCAAATGGCAAAAACATCAGCAGCTTTACGCTTACTTACCAATAAACAATTACCTTTTATTTCTGTTTTGACTGATCCTACTATGGGTGGTGTTTCCGCTAGTTTTGCTTTCTTAGGTGATGTTGTAATTGCTGAGCCAGGGGCATTAATTGGTTTTGCTGGTCCACGCGTGATTGAGCAGACAGTTAGAGAAAAACTGCCTGAAGGCTTTCAAAGTGCTGAATTTCTTCTTGAAAAAGGAGCAATTGATATGGTTGTTCCGAGAAAGCAATTAAAATCTCAGATCGCAAAAATCATTCAACTTTTTTTAAATAAAGGGATTAGTGCATAAATGATACTTGGAATTATTTGTGCCATGCAGGAAGAGCTGGATGAGATAACTAAAGAATTGGCACTTACTCCGGTTAATCAAATTGCTTTTTGTGGTAATGATTATTTCGTTTACACATATGGTAGTCATACCATTGTTGCTGGAGTATGTGGAATTGGCAAAGTAAATGCTGCAATTACTACGCAACTAATGATTGATAAATTTACTCCGGACAAGATTATTAATGTTGGTGTTGCTGGTAGCCTCAGTCAAAATCTGGTATTTGGTGATGTGGTTATTGCTGATGATCTTGTTCAGCATGATTTTGACATAACACCCTTTGGTGTCCGCCTTGGGCAAATAGCTAGAATGGATACCTTCTCATTTCCAACTGATGGTGAAGTAAATAAGCTTATCTTAGATAACTTATCGCTATCTGCAAATAAGATTGTGCTTGGACGGATTGTTAGTGGTGACCAGTTTATCGATGATAAAAATAAAGCCGAATTTCTGGCAAAAGAGTTTGATGCTATCGCCTGTGAAATGGAAGGTGCAGCCATCGCGCATGTTTGTTATCTGAATAAGTTGCCAGTTTGTGTTATCCGTTCGCTATCGGATATGGCAGGTCAGGATGGGCAAGCAATTCATTCTTTTAATGATTTAAAATTTATGGCAGCAGCTAGGGCTGCCAAAGTAGTGGTTAATTTATTGGAGCATATATAATGATGAAAGTGGGCTTTGTCGGCTGGCGCGGTATGGTTGGTTCGGTATTAATGGATAGAATGCAAAAAGAAAATGATTTTGCTAAGATTGATGCAACTTTTTTTTCTACTTCCGCTGCTGGTGGGGTAGCGCCTGATTATAAGCAAACACAAAAAACTTTAAAAGATGCTTATGCAATAGATGAATTAATTAAACTTGATAGTATTGTTACTACTCAAGGAAGTGATTATACTCATGAGGTTTTACCAAAATTAAGAGCAGCAGGTTGGAATGGCTACTGGATTGATGCGGCTTCTGCATTACGGATGGATAAAGATGCGCTAATCATCCTTGATCCAATTAATGGTGATAATATTAAAAAAGCCCTTGATAATGGTGTAAAAAATTATATTGGTGGAAATTGTACAGTTAGTCTAATGCTTCTTGCGCTCGATGGTTTATTTAAAGCAGATTTGATTGAATGGATTTCCTCAATGACCTATCAGGCAGCATCGGGAGCTGGTGCTAATAATATTCGCGAGTTATTACTACAAAGTGGTAAACTTTATGATTCGGTTAGCGATATTATCAATGATAAATCTGCAACGATTTTGGATATTGCCTCGAGAGTTAATCAGACTATAAATTCAGATAGCTTTCCTAAAGAGTATTTTGGCGCTCCATTAGCTGGGAGTGTTATTCCATGGATAGATTCAGCAATGGAAAATGGACAGACTAAAGAAGAATGGAAAGGTGCCGTTGAAACCAATAAAATCCTTGGACTTGCACCAGATACAGTTAAAGTCGAGGGCTTATGTGTTCGTGTCGGTGTTTTACGCAGTCATTCGCAGGCACTTACCATTAAATTAAAGCGTAAAGACCTTTCAGTTGAAAAAATTAGTGAGATGATTGCTTCAGCAAATCCATGGGTTAAAGTTATTGCAAATAATAAACCAGATACTTTAGCTGGACTTACTCCAGCAGCAATTAGTGGTACACTTGATATTGGTGTTGGTCGTATTAAAAAACTAAAATTTGGTGATGATTATATTGCTTTATTTACTGTTGGTGATCAGTTATTGTGGGGGGCTGCTGAGCCTTTACGCCGAATGGTAAATATTTTAGTAAGTCGCTATGCGTAGATTTATATTACTTGTATTGGCTAGCTTGATGTTTATTTCATCAAGCTATGCTGATTTAGGTGATATTAAGGTAAATTCCTATCTTAGCCAACGGTTTAATGCCACAGTTCTTCTTACAAATATGCCCAAGGATACCGACTATAATAATCTGGATCTGGGGCTTGCAAGTGGAGCAAAATTTAGAGAGTATGGTATTGATTTTAATCCTGAATTAGGCAGCTTTACTTTTCAGGTTGTGACCAATGCCAAAGTTCCATATGTAAAAATTACTTCTACAAAACCCCTTAACTCTCCAGTTCTTAATTTCTTGTTACACTATCGCTTAAATAAAAATGACTTTTATCGTCAATATACGGTTTTGCTTGATCCAATAGACTATTCTTCTGCTACGCAACAGGCTAAGGCTGATAATAAACTTATTGTTGTTCGCAATAATCAAGATAGTAATAGGGTTATTCCAAATGAAAAACCTATTCCAGTATACCCTAGACAATATGCAAATGTAAATATTGAGAAGCCATCCTTTCAGATTGATTTAAGTAATCCTGAATTACAATCTGTTTTAGCTCATTTTAATCTGGAATCTATGTCATATACTACTGTTGAAAATGATAGCTTATATGCCATTGCCAAGTTTAATCAGTCCATTTACCCTAAGGCTCAGCTAACGATTAGTCAGGTATTAATTGCTTTGGGAATTGAAAACTATCATCAAATGCATAATTCTGAATTTTTATATGAGTCAAATGTAACGATTAAAATTCCGGTAGCTAAAAAAATTAGTTTGATTCCTGCTAATTTAGCAGATGAATATTTACTTGATGTAAGTCTTACTAATGATCAGAAATTTGGCGTATTAAAGGCAATTGCAAATAAATATAATTCATCAATAATTATTGAATCAGCAGAATTATTTATTGCTAAAACTCCGGTTAAAAAAGTCCCTGCTGGTAATTTAAATTCCTCACATGAAATTAAAACACACCATAATCTCAATCCGGCAATAACAAAACCAGTTGAGAGCCCATTGCTTTCTATTCTAATGGATAAGCTATTTTACCTATTGGGTGTATTAATTATACTTTTGCTGCTTATTTTAATTAAGCGACGTTATCCTGATATACAAATCAGTAAAATACTCAAGAGATTTAGGCGTAAGAGTAGTCAGATAGTACCACAAAGTGAGAAAGATACAAATTATGATAGTAAAATATATGGTGATTTAAATAAATTCTCACATCACCGAACATTATCCAGACAACAGTTTGATGCTCTTGACGAACAACAAATAGAACCAGCTTTAACTGAGAATAATCAGAGTTCAGCTGCAGTAGCTACTCCCGAAATAAATTCTGCCGAGCAGAAAGAATCAGAACCAACATCGGCTAAAAATCAGGAGGTATCAAAAGTAAGTAAAAAAGAAGAGACACTTGTTGATTATGAGTTGCTGGAAACACTTGAAAAAATATTGTTGATGGATTCAAGTAGAGATGATATTCGTTATAAGCTTTTTGAATTATATATACTTGCTGGTAAAATTGACAAGGCTAGCCAGATATTTTATGCATTAGATCATCGCCTTGAAATTGAAGATACATTGCGTCATAGCATAGAGCTTATTTGCCAGAGATATGATTTTACACCAATTTCTGAGTCAGAATTAGCAGATGTCCTTGAAGAATCACCTTTATCTGATGTTAGTAAAATCAAAGATTTGCCTGAGATTAATAATGATCAAGGTATGGGGCTGGATCCGCTTTTTGAACCCATTACTCATCCTGGTGTTGAAGTAGCCGAAACTTTGGACGAGTCTAGTCATGTAGTTGATTTCATTTCATTTACTCCAACCCAAAGTACTCCTGAACCAGATGAAGTGATTAGCTTTTCTGAGGAACGTATGCTTGACTTCTCCATTGTGGATTTTAAACCTGCTGCCGAAGTTGCTGCTGATTACTCCGATGAAAAGCATAGTATCTCAATATCTTCCGATATACCAATCAGTGATTTGATACCGGAGGATCCTGCATCAGTAATTGTTACCGAAGATAACAGTTTCGATGAAAAATTGAATTTGGCAAGGATGTACTTTCATATAGAAGAATCTGATAAAGCTAAAGATATAATTAATCAACTGCTTGAAAATCCAGGGCTGTCTGAAGAGTTAAAAAACGAAATAAATAAATTGAAAGTAGAAATGGGCGTTAATGGCTAAATATGCCCTGTTACTAGAATATAACGGTTCGGAGTTTCATGGTTGGCAAATTCAAGAAAACACAAGAACAGTCCAAGGAACGCTTGAATATGCATTGACTAAATTTGCTAATGAGCCAATCCAGACTATTACTGCGGGGCGTACCGATACTGGGGTTCACGCTCTTAACCAGATTGTTCATTTTTCGAGTAATGCAAATCGTGACCTATATGGTTGGGTAAAAGGTGTTAATGCAAATTTGCCATCTTCAATTCGGATTAAGAAAGTAGCACCTGTTTTAGAAGGATTTGATGCAAGATTTAGCGCGCTAAGTCGAACATATCATTATTATTTGTTGACCCGACCTTTTTCTTCTTCTCTTTTGAATGGGCTTATTGGATGGTATCACAAAGAATTGGATTTGGTTACTATGCAGGAAGCAGCAAAACTTCTAGTTGGGCGAAAAGATTTTTCTTCTTTTCGTGCTGCAAATTGTCAGGCAAAATCACCAGTCCGTGATATGATAGCGGCTGAAATTGAAAAGACTGGCAATATGTTTAGGTTTAAATTTACAGCCAATGCTTTTTTATACCATATGGTGCGGAATATTGTTGGTGCTTTAGTCTATGTGGGTACTGGACGTATAAGTATTACTGACTTTCAAGTACTTCTTGATGAACAAAATCGATGTAAAGCACCACCAACATTTATGGCTGATGGTTTATATTTGACTTATGTTGCATACCCAGAAAAAGTTTTTGAAATGTCCGAACCTGAAAACTGGTTATTCAATGTATAGTTAACATTTTATACTAAGCGTGCTCGTTAGTCTTTATAAAATAAAAGTTTATTCTCAAGGATGCCAAAATGTTTTACCAAAAGCATGTGTTTTTTTGTACTAACCAGAAAGAAAATGGTAGCGGTTGTGGTAATCTTGCTGGTGATGGCGGTTTTGCTTTTGCTAAGTTATATTTACAATCGCTAGATTTATGGGGTGAAGGTAAATATCGAGCATCAAAATCAGGTTGTCTTGGACGCTGCAAAGATGGTCCGGTATGTGTAGTTTATCCTGAAGGTACTTGGTATTCTTATGTTGATGAAGATGATGTGAGAGAAATAATCGATACTCATCTTTTGCAAGATAAGATAGTAGAACGACTAAAGTTATAATCTAGATGCTGCTTGGATTATGTGGTTATGATGCATGATAATGTGATGATGTACTGATTTAAGGTGCAAAAATGAATTTTGTAAGTGTTTTTAAAAAAAAAGTTTTATCGTTTTTTGATAATAGATTTACTAATCGCCCCCAATTTCACGGGGATGCCAACCATCTGGATGAAGAGTATCCAGTAGATACCAATCAAGCTCCAGCTACTGTAACGCAAAATTTAATTACTTTTTCTTATTTATCAAATGCCGAAGCGCTACTTACACTTGGTTCAGATCTTGATGGATTAACGCCATCTGAAGTCGAATATAAATTAGAAAAATTTGGTCATAATGAGATTGATAAGCAAGAAGAGTTACTATGGTACAACCATTTATGGCAGAGCTATAAAAATCCATTTAATCTTTTGTTAACACTATTAGCCATAGTTTCTTTTTTTACAGATGATATGAAAGGTGCTACGGTAATTAGTGCTATGGTTGTAATTTCGACAGTTCTTCGTTTTGTTCAAGAGCGAAGATCCAATAATGCCGCAGATAAATTAAAAGCCATGGTTAGTACAACTGCTACCGTTTTACGTCAAGATGAAGAAGATGAAGAGGACGATGAACATATAGCAGAGCTTGAAAAGCAGATTATGGCAAGTAATCCAGCGCAGATGGAAAACCGGGTTGAAATTACCATTAAAAATTTGGTTCCTGGCGACGTTATCACTTTGTCTGCTGGAGATATGATTCCGGCTGATGTAAGAATATTAACCGCAAAAGATTTATTTATTTCGCAGGCTGCTTTGACAGGGGAGTCACTACCAGTTGAAAAATTTGCAAAGCAGTCAAAAGAGAATGTTAAGGATGTACTTGAACTAGAAAATATTGGCTATATGGGTACCAATGTAGTGAGTGGCTCGGCACTAGCCATTGTTTTGACAACCGGAAAGAATACATTTTTTGGTTCACTTGCTGATAAAGTCATTGCCAGTGATGCTACCGAGACATCTTTTCAAAAAGGCGTAAATAAAGTAAGTTGGCTACTGATTTATTTTATGTTGGTAATGTCACCAATTGTGTTTTTGATCAATGGTATAAGTACTCATGCTTGGCGTGATGCAGCCCTTTTTGCCTTGTCTGTTGCTGTTGGGCTAACTCCAGAAATGCTGCCAATGATTGTTACCTCGACGCTTGCCAAGGGTGCCGTATTTATGTCACGGCGGAAGGTGATTGTGAAACGATTGGATGCGATTCAAAACTTCGGTGCGATGGACATCCTTTGTACCGATAAAACCGGAACATTAACTCAGGATAAGATCTGTCTTGAAAAGCATACTGATATTTTTGGTGATGATTATGATGATGTTCTTGAGTATGCTTACCTAAATAGCTATTATCAAACTGGATTAAAAAACCTTCTTGATGTTGCAGTTCTCGAACGAGCTAATTTTGGCGATATACCTTTATTGGTAAAAAAGTACTCTAAGGTTGATGAGGTTCCATTTGATTTCCAGCGCCGTCGGATGTCAGTTGTGGTTGCTGATGTAAATGGTGGGAATCTATTAATCTGTAAGGGTGCTGTTGAGGAAATGCTTAATTGTTGTACCCATGCTGAGCACGATGGTCAAGTAATGCCACTAACTGACGAGCTATTAAATAAACTACGTGCAGTGACGGCTGAACTTAATGCAGATGGCTTAAGGGTTGTTGCAGTTGCCAAAAAGAACTATCCAGATATAAAAACCAATTATTCAGTAGCAGACGAAAAAGAAATGATACTGGTTGGTTATGTAGCATTTCTTGATCCACCAAAAGAAACTACAGAGCCGGCTATTAAAGCGCTTAATCGACTAGGGATTGCTGTAAAAATCCTAACTGGCGATAATGAATTGGTTACAGCTAAAGTTTGTCGAGAAGTTGGTCTTGATGTAGAAGGTTTATTACTTGGTTCGGATATTGATGGACTTTCTGATGAAGAATTGACTATCATCGCTAAAAATACTACTGTATTTGCTAAGCTTACGCCAAGTCATAAAGAACGGATTGTAGATTTATTGCGTGCTAGTGGTCATGTGGTTGGCTTCATGGGTGATGGAATTAATGATGCCCCTGCATTACGTGCTGCAGATATTGGGATTTCAGTAGATACTGCAGTCGATATTGCTAAGGAAGCTGCAGATATAATTCTTCTTGAAAAAAGCCTTATGGTTCTTGAGCAGGGGGTAGAAGAGGGTCGGAAGACATTTGCCAATATGTTAAAATATATTAAGATGACCGCCAGTTCAAATTTTGGTAATGTATTTTCGCTTTTAATTGCATCGGCATTTATTCCATTTTTGCCAATGCTACCAGTTCAATTCTTACTTCAGAATCTAATTTATGATATTTCCCAAACGGTAATTCCGTTTGATAATGTAGATAGTGAATTTGTCATGCATCCTCAGCGTTGGGATCCGACTGATTTAAGGCGATTTATGGTTTTCTTTGGGCCAATTAGTTCAATTTTTGATGTTTTAACTTTCTTTGTTCTTTGGCATGTATTTGGTGCAAATAGCCCTGCACATCAGACATTATTTCAAAGCGGTTGGTTTATTGAAGGTCTTTTAACCCAAACTTTAATTGTTCATATGATAAGAACTAAGAAGATTCCTTTCTTGCAAAGTACTGCGGCATGGCCTATTTTACTAATGACAACTTGTGCTGTTGCCATTGGTATTATTATTCCACTGTCTCCACTTGCGCATATGATTGGAATGCAGGCATTACCTGGCGGTTATTTTATATTTTTGATTTTGGCAATTGCTGGTTATATGATTTTAACTCAATCGTTAAAAGGCTTTTATGTACGAAAATTTGGTTGGCAATAAAAATAAGTTAAAATAAAAATAGAGCCAAATTAATTGTTTAACAGATTGTGTTGAGGATTTTTACTATAATAGATTGACACAAAAGAAAGCCTTGTGGCATAATGTGTACCTCGACAAAAGAGTTTAAACAAATAAACTGCGGGAATAGCTCAGTTGGTAGAGCACAACCTTGCCAAGGTTGGGGTCGCGAGTTCGAGTCTCGTTTCCCGCTCCATTAACTAGCCTGTATATATGGCGGGATAGCAGAGTGGTTATGCAGCGGCCTGCAAAGCCGTGGACGCCGGTTCGATTCCGACTCCCGCCTCCATTTGTCTTAATATGGTGTCTTTGCCGCGGTGGCGAAACAGGTAGACGCAAGGGACTTAAAATCCCTCGGGATATACAACTCCCGTGCCGGTTCGATTCCGGCCCGCGGCACCATTTATCTTATCCAAATAAAATCAATAGAAATTTAATCAACCCTATCTCATGAAATCGTTTATAATTATTTTCTAGTATAAATATGAGAATATATGATTAAGTTTAGTTATTTGCGCGGCAAGCATAAAGATTATCAACCTTCACGTTCACTCCTTGGAAAACTTATCCGCTCCGCACTTCAGAGTAATTTTTCAATTGTGCAATTATCTGTGAGTATTGTAAGCCTAGATGACTCGCAAGCACTTAATTTGCTATATCGTGAGAAGAATAAGCCAACTAATGTAATTTCCCTTGAATATCCTGACAACCGAGAGCAGTTTAATATGCTAACCGGAGAACTATTTCTGTGTGATGAAGTTATTGTAGATGAGGCGTTAGAGCAGTCAAAAAGTGTAATTAGTCACTATATGCATATGATAGTTCATGGTTTATTGCATCTTCAGGGCTATGATCATATTCTTGACGAAGAAGCAGAAATCATGGAAGCTCTTGAGGTACAGATTTTAAAGCAGTTTGCTATTGAAGATCCCTATGGTGAAAGAAAAGTATGAAGTTATTTGATAAAAAAGTTTGGCAGGAATTTTTTGCAGCTCCAATAAATAATCGAAAAGATTTATTTGAAATAATAAAGAAAGCTGCAAATGCTAATGTGTTTGATAAAGACAGTTTGCCATTGATAGAGGCAGTTTTGCAGTTTGGTGATATGCGGGCTAAAGATATCTTACTTCCTCGTCATGAAGTGGATATAATTGATTTAAGTAATCCGATAGAAGATATTATCCGTTTAATAATTGATACTGGGCATTCGCGATTTCCGGTTATTGATGGCGATGTAAATGATATTGTTGGTATTTTTCATAGTAAAGATATAGTTGGCTATATTACTAATCCAGAAGAATTTGATCTTCGTGCTTTACTCCGTCAGCCAATGTTTATTCCAGATATGAAGCCGTTAGATAGTCTTTTATATGAAATGCGTGTCAAGCATAGTCATATGGCGATTGTGGTCGATGAATTTACCAATATTTCTGGGATTGTCACTCTTGAAATGATAGTCGAACAGATAGTGGGTGAAATTGATGACGAACATGATTCAATTGATGGTGAACATTCTATTGTTGAATTATCAAATGGTGTATTTCGGATCAAAGGGCATTGTGGATTGGAACAATTTAATAATATGTCTGGACTGAATTGGTCGGATAGTAAAGTTGAAAGTGTTGGTGGTTTTATCTCTAAAAAGCTTGGTAGAATCCCCCAGACAAATGAAAAATCTGTGATAGAAGGCTGTCAAATTGAAATTGTAAATGCCGATAGTCGCAAGATTAATACCTTAATAGTACATGTAACACCTAACGAATGATGAATATAAAAAAAAGCTTAGTTTATTTATCCCTTGCGGTGGCTGGTGGTTTTTCTGTTTTTGCCTTTGCCCCAGTTAATCATGGCTTATGTCTGATTCTTTCTTTTCTTGCATTATTATTCTACACTGAGTACTCGATAACTCGATCAGAATTAAATTTACTTCTGGGAGCATATTGTTTTGGGTTTGGACTTTTTGTTGCACAATTATACTGGTTTTTCTCATCAATTTATTATGTAATTGGCGCACCACTAGCTGTTGCCATTCTTGCCATTTTTATCTGTAATGGCTATTTGGCATTATATGTGCTACTTTCTGTCTGGTTATATAAACGGTTGCGTACCCAATCCGTTGAGTTCAACTATCTGGTATTATTTCCCTCAACATGGGTGCTTGGTGAATGGCTACGTGGCTGGATTATTACAGGTTTTTCTTGGTGTGATCTAGCTTATGCGCAAGTAGATAATTTCTTAATGCCGGGATATTTCCCGCTAATTGGCAGTTATGGTGTCTCTTGGCTCACTATGAGTATAATTGGTTTTGTTTTCATAATTATTAAGAATCGCCATAATTTACTTTCTGGTAATGCTAGAGCACTCACAGTCGGACAGCGGATTGGCGTTATATACTTTGTAATGATTGCAATTACGGGATATTTTTTACATGGTAAACAATATACTGAAAAATATGGGAAACCAGTGAAGATCGCCATGGTGCAGGGTAATATACCCCAAACACAGAAGTGGAGTAGCAAAGAAATTTTAAACACATTGGGTATTTATTCAGGGCTAATTGCCAAGGCTAAAGCGGATATTGTTCTTTTACCCGAAACAGCTTTTGTGGTGTATAGTAATTTTTTGCCCCAGCATTATCTTGAGGATATAGTTCATTTTGCTGAATCAAATGGTGCGGAATTAGTAATTGGCATGCCTAAGGTTATAGATAAAAAAGGTAATTATGTAAATGCTGCTGTAGTTGTAACCGATCCTAAAGAAAAATATTATGCTAAGTCACACTTGGTGCCTTATGGAGAATACACCCCTTTTGCTAACGCATTTAACTGGTTTTATTCACTGATTCAGCTACCAATGGTTGGGTTCAGTAGTGGCGGAGAAAATCAGCCACCTTTGGTGATAGCCAATCAAAAAGTTGCATTTAATATTTGCTATGAAAATGGCTTTGGTAGTGAGTTAATCAGTGCAGCAAGGCAGTCTACACTAATGATAAATATTAGTGATATGGTTTGGTATGGAACAACGATTGCTAAAGATTTACATTTACAGTTATCTCAGGCAAGAGCTATGGAAAATCAACGTTATTTTATTCAGGAAACTAATACTGGAATAACAGCAATTATTGATCCATTTGGCAAAATTGTAGGCAGATTACCAGAGTTTCAACGGATGATTATGACTGATTATGTTAGTGGTATGATTGGAACTACTCCATATCAGAAATATGGTAATTATCCAATAATTATTACTATTTTTATCATAATGTTAATAGCATTTTGGATAAATGGTTTTTTAAATCGTAGATTATTAAATAACATAGGAAGTTAGCAATGAAGAAAATATTATTAATTAGCATTTTTACTAGTGTTTCATTTGTTTACGCCGGAGAAATGGGAACTGCTGCAGATCAACAGGCAATGCAGGACTGCTTGAAAACTAAAACTCAAGCTGAATGTAATGCGGCAAATGCAGCCGCAAAAAAAGCTGCGAATGAAGTAAAAAATAAAGAGACAACTGGGCAATAGATTTATTAAGTTGTTATGCGTTGTCATTATTTATATCATTGAGGTCGAAGGAGATTGTCTGAGTAACTACTGAGGCAATCTTTTCATTAGCACTTAACGCAGGACTAAATTTTACTTTTCTAAACCACCTGATAGCTTCTTCATCAAGAATTTTATAACCACTTGAAACAAGAATTTCAATATTTTTTACTGAACCATCTATATCAATAACAGCTTTGACTTTTACTTTGCCACGCGCATTTTGGGCAATCGCTTCTGGTGGATAGCTAATTGGTGGCGGTGCATATTCTACTTTTGCCTTTTGGGTTATTTGTTGGCTGGCTTCTGCATTACTACTTTGGCTACTTGCATTCATTTCCTGAGGTTTTTGTTGTTTTGTCACTACTTTTTTGTTAGCAAGACTAACAACTGGTTTTTGAACCTTTTCTGTTATAGCTAGCTGCTTTTGATTCAGGTTTACCTGTTTGTTGGGCATTTTACGTTTAGCTTCAGTTGGCTTACTTACTAGATTAAGGTGTTCAACCAATCCTTTGCTACTAGTGCCAGTTTTTAGAGCGGTTTCAGCTAGAAGCCAGCTATTTTTTTTCTGTTGCCAGCCAAAATAAAGGCCAGCATGTATAATAAGTGAAATTATAATTGCAAGATAGATGGTTTTATTATTCATTTTTTATCCACTAGTATTTATAGCCAATTTGAGCATAAATATTTCTTCCCATTGCTGGATACATATTATAGCCATTGTAATTTTGATAATAACTATCGAGTAAATTATCAACACCTAATAAAGCCGTCATTCCCTTGAGTTTGCCTTTTGGTTTCCAGTCATAGGCAAGTCCAAGTATTGCATATCCCTGTGCTTCGGGTAAATTTCCATAAACACTAACTGGGGTACGTGTTTGGGTTAGTGCATAATTCAAATAGGTTTTAATTACACTATCAATAGGTTCAATTGGGAAACCTAGCCCTAGGTAACCTTTTGCCTGTGGGATTGGTAATGGTGCACCAGCTGGAACTACATAATTACTTCCGGTTGTGTAAGCATCTTGCGTTGCGCCGTAGGTACTTGTAAAGTTAGTGTTTACCAAAACCCATGGACTAGTATATTGTAATGCTATACTATAACCATAAAGCTGAGCGCTACCAATATTACTCATTTGTGTTAGACTAGTTGATCCACTTTGTCCGGCATAAGTCCATAAAACATAGTTTGATACATCATTAAGGAATCCATTTACATCAATTGTCATATGTTGTTCAGGAGTGAACCAGCTATCGTATTTAATACCAATAGATTTATTATGTGATACTTCTGGTTGTAGATTAGGATTTGGCTGATAGATATAACCATTACCATTACTATATTGATGGTAGCCATCAAGGTATAGATTAGATAGTGTTGGTGCTTGAAAGCCTTCCGAGTATGCGGCATAAGCTAGCCAGTCTGGTAGGAAATGATAATTAATTCCAATTTGATTAGTGAATAGTGAACCACTATTATTCAATGTCCCGTTAGTACTTGTATAGGCATTATAGCGGGTACCTGCAGTTATATTGATCTGTCTAGTTATGTCCCAACTATCCTGTAAAAATGCTCCATATAATTGTTGGTTTGAATTTGGGAAATTAAGTACAGTAGTTCCATTATAGGCATCTGATGCTGTAATATTGGTTGCTTCAATTCCGTAAAGTAGTTTTTGCCAAGCAACTTTTGTAGTATTTTGTGCCTTTATACTGCCAGTGTTATACTGAATATTCTGTGGGGTTTGCCAGCTATCTGGAGTATCAATAGGATTTACAGCGTAATTACTTGTCTGGTAAGATGCCTTTACTGCTACATCAAAATAAGGATTATCTGGATTATAACGATAATCTAGCGTGGTCTGAGTCTGGTTATAGTTAAAGTTTGCTGGTGGATTGGTGGCACCTGCATTATTTACAATTGCCATTGGATATTGTCCAACATTCTGCATATTTAGAAAGGTTAGCTTTAAGGTTTGCGATTTACTTATATCAATTGCAATTTTTGCTAACCCCTGGAAATTTTGATTAGCAGAGTAGGGAAGGGTGCTGCCATTGGCTGTTGTCATGTCATTATCATTGCTGCCAACAATATCAAGTAAATATGATACTTGTCCAGTTTTTGCAGCAATCCCGGTATTTAAGTTAGCTCCAGTAGTAGCTGAATTGCCTCCCACAGTTGCAAAAGTACTTAATTTGTCACCATGAAGAATATCTTTTGGGTCAATCGTAGTAAAGTCAACCGCTCCTCCAATATAGCCAGAACCATAAGTAATATCATTCCCGCTTTGGCTTGCTGTTACACTTTTAAATAAGTATGGGCTAGGGAGCAGTCGGGTATTATTTCCACCAAAATTTGAAAAATAATTGTTTACACCATCAATGCCAACTATTACATTATCTCGATCGAGACCACCAATACTAATACTCTGACTGACAGTTTGTCCACCACCAACAATTGATATTCCTGGCATGTCATTTAGTTCATAAGTTGTACCATGAACTGTATCAACTGGCTTGGATTTGCTGATAGCTGGAATAACTTCACCACTTTCGATAGCATTATTTAATTCAGTATCCGAGGCTGAGAGTTTCCTTGTTGCGACTACCTGAATATCGTCAAGTTCCAAGTTATTATTTTGACTTGCCACGTCATCAGCAAATACTGCTGAAGTAAGTGAGATTAGTATTGTTGGTAATATTTTTCTATTTCGTTTCATTATTTGTTCATCCTTGAGCTTATTTTATAAATACCTGTGCCTTTATTTTTCTTCTTCGATCTGAATATTTGCGGTTTTAATTCCGAGAGACTTAGAAATAGCAAATAACTTCATTAGTGTTTCTACTTCTAGATTCTTATGCGGTGCAATCGTAATTTCTTGTATATCACTTAGGTTAGTTTTTAGATAGGTTTCAATTTCGGAAATTGAACGGTAATGATTGCCATTAATTTGGATATCGTCCTTTGCATTGAGGCTGATAGTAATATTTTTTTCATCAATACTTTTTGCTACTCCAGGTTTAACCTCTGGCAAAGGTAAATCTACAGCTTGTTTTATCGGACCGGCTAGTAAAACAAACATTACGATTAGTACCAGCATGAAATCAAGTAGTGGAATCAGATTCGGTTCGCTGATTGATAGTTTATTCGTCTTAGATGATTTAATCATGCTTGTTAGCTCTGCTTTGCTTTTGGATTGTAAGGCTTATACGATTAAATGCTAACTCACATTCATCCAGATATTTATCTGATTTCTGCCGAAGTATATATAGCCCAAGCATACTGACAAGTGCCAAAATTATCCCAAAGGCTGTGGCATACATCGCTTCTGAAAGATATTCAATCATTTTATTCAGATTCCCATTATTAAGGTTTTTACCCAAGATTGCAAATGAATGGCTCATGCTCCAGATGGTTCCAAGTAATCCCATCATTGGTGCCGCAATAGCAAACAGGTTTAACCATTCAAGAGGTTTTTGTAGTTTATTACGAAGTTCGGTTAAGAGTAGCGTAATTTCAGCTTCTGCAAGGGTATAAGTTTTCCCAGCTAAGATCTCCAGCCAATCTCTGAAGCGTATTGCTACTTTCGGCTTTTGTGTGCTTAATGATTGACCTTTTTGTAGATTGATAATTATTTGTTGGCAATCTTTTTTGCTGAATTTAGGTTGGCTATAAAAAATAATCAGACGTTCGATTATTATTGTAACAATTGCTACGCTTGAGGCTAATAATAAGTAAGCGATTGGACCAAATGAGCTAAAAAAAGAAGTGGAACTAAACATATTTACACCTTAAATGAGAATGATTCTTAATTGCGGTGCTGATTATAATTAAAATAGTCATACTTGTCAAATAAGCGCAGATATAAGGATGATAGTTAAAAAGTGAGTAATATATACTTAGGTATCTGAAATATATTGAGAATAGCTGAAATTAATAACAATACGAATATATATAGGGTGTATAATTTTTTACAAAAAATTATTTTGTTTAATATTTTGATTTAATTGTGTATATTTTAGATTTATTTAGGGGTGGTTTTAATTTATAAAAATATTATTTGAAA
>FRDC01001844.1_pt1 | contig 29626 bp, 37 predicted proteins | sample 1106171 | NCBI WGS metagenome assembly FRDC01 (sample SAMEA3930566, study PRJEB13176) | freshwater metagenome | biome: Drinking water system; feature: drinking water; material: water | place: Singapore | collected 2014-12-20 | reverse complement strand
TCAAATAGTCAAACCAAGCTTCAAGCCCGCCCTCTTCAAGCGACTTCCAAAGATTCCCATAATAGTCGGCGTCTTGGATGAACTTCGAACTCACGTCAAGAATCAAGAACCTGCGGTTTGTTGTTGATAGCATCAAAGCTTCGCGGTTGTTGGTTGTGACGATATAGCGAGAAAAGTTTTCGATTGTGAAGCGTCCGCCGAACTTTTCTTCGACGGTCATGGTGTCATTGCCCGTGAGCGATTTCAAAAGGTCCATGAGCGCGTGATTTCCACGCCATGCGGCTTCATCAAGTACGGTCAAAAATTTCCGCGCTTGCTCGGCGTTGAATCGCTCCATGATGACGCCCGCTTTGTCGATTCGGCAATAGTAGTTTTTCAAGATGCCGCGCAAAAGGCCGTCGGTGAAAAAACCTTTTCCCGTTCCCTCTTCACCAACCAAGACCGGAACGACCGTGCTCTTGATATGAGGAAATTGCACAAGCTGCGCTTGCCATTGAATGAGATATTTTGCTTTGAGCTTATCACCTGCGCAAAGAACGTCTTCGATGAACGCCAAAAACTGCGCAACGTTTCCGCCTTTTCGAACGCACGGAATGTCGGTCCAAAGATTCAACGCCCCTTCGGGCGCATTGGGCCTGAAAACGATTTCAGTGAATTGCTTTCTCAAAGATGACTTGATCCACATATCCGCCGCAGGGATCAATTTCGGCCTTGGAACGCCGTCGGCTCCGGGGACATAGGCTTTCAAGTGATAGGGCGCAAGAGCGGTTTTAAAATTCGGAAGTGAGATTTGTTTCACGCGCAAAAGGCCATTTTCGTCATGCCATGTTTTGATGATTGTTCCCTCTTGATCGCCGCTCAAAGTCGCATAGCCTTGGTCATTTAATTCCTTCACCAAGAACTCAATGTGTGCGGTCCACAAGCGGTCATATTTGTCGGCGTTCCACTTGGGCGTTTCCTCAAGGTCTTTTTGTTCCTCTTCGGTCATGGCCTTCGCGAAAAGCTCTTTGTCGTTTTCAAATTGGGGATTGGGAATGTCGCAACCCAAGTCGCGAGCGATGAACACGAACGTTCCCGCACTTGCTCCGCCGTCGGCTTTGAAAGTTTCCCACTTGTATTTTGCTTGCTCAAGATCGCCGGATTTGAAGTTCACGCCCTCGGTCAAATCCAAGTAAAGTTCAAGCCCCTCATCACTTCCGTTGAATGCTGAGTGCAACGCCATTCCAAGGCGAAGCCATTCGTTGTAACCAAAAGCTTTTTCTTTGAGTTGTTGAACAATCTTGTGATAGAATCCCGATCCGAACTTATAGACGGGGGAACGTTTGCCCGGTGCGAGCGTTTCTTTTTCGATGAGTGCTTTGATCCAAGGGGGCGGAGTTTGTGGCTCCGCTTCGTTTTCCCACTTATATTGAAACCGCGTTCTTTCATGAATCGACGGAAAAATTGCAATATAGCCGTTGTGTTTGACATCAATCCCGTCGTCGATTTTTCCACGGTATTTTTTCCCGTGCTCGGCTTTGAAAACAAAGTGTGAGCCGATTCCCGATCCCGATTTTTGTTTGAGAGTTTGCGGCTCGCCGTTGTGAACAACAAGTGCGCCCCACTTATCAAGACCCTTTTCGTCGATGTCCACGGCAACCATGCCGGACTTTGCAAGCGACACACCCCAATTGCAGTTCGGAAACTTTTCCGCCCATTGCATGAGTTGTTCGATGTCGTTGGATGCGACCTTCAAATTGTCTTTGATCGCGGGCCTTTTGGTTTCCCTCTTAATTGGGAACAAGAACCAACCTTTTTCACAATACTTCAAAAGAATGTCGCGCAGTGAGCGCATATCAATAGTTGACATGACGGCCCCCGCTTAATTTTCTTTGCGGAAATCGAACGACAATTGTGCATTCATCGCAGGGATGTCGAATTTTTTTCCTTGAAGTTGTTTTTCGACGAACGGTTGATAGATTTTTTCCCACGTCATGAGCCCGCTCGACATCAAAATGATTCGATAAGCGATTTCGGGGCGCGGGCTTTGTTCAAGTGTTCGCCAATTGTGGATGTTTTGGCGGGTCATGTTCAAAGTCTCTGCGAGTTTTTGAACGCCCACGGTGTCGATATATTCTTGAAATGTCATTGATGTCCCCCTCAATTCAAACTTTTCCTTGACGATGCGCGGAAAAGAACTTTCATGTTTGTTGAAAATTTTTTCTTGACGATATTTGTGTGCGCTTATATTGTCAACGACGTTTTGAGGGGACAAATGATTCCAACGGATTCCAACGCGGGGGGCGGCGGAGCGCAAACAAAATTGCGTCCGAACACTCTGCAACAAAATATGAAATATGAGTTGTCAAAAGCGAAAGCCTTGGCCGATGATTCATTCAATTGCCCTTCCCCGGCGGGAACAAAGTTCTTGCCGTTCCAAGCGGCGGGTGTCCATTATGCGAGCTATTGTGAACACACCTTGTTTGCGGACCCGCCCGGCCTTGGAAAAACCATTCAATCAATCGGTGCGGCAAACGCTGAAAAATTCCAAAGCGGGTTGATTCTTTGCCCAACATCTTTGCAACACAATTGGAAACGTGAGCTTGAAAAATGGTCCACGGTTTCTCACAAAATTGAACTCTATCACCCAAAAACTTTTGACGTGCGGGGCGACCGCTCACTTTTGATCTTTCCCTATTCCTATGCGTCCATGCTCGGGGCCGTGAAACAAGTTCTCGAATGGCAAAAGTTCCGAGGGAAAATTGATTGGATGAGTCTCGACGAAGTTCACTATCTGAAAAACGTCGATGCAAAACGCACCAAATATGTGTTTGCAAAAAACGGTTTGATCGCAAAAGTGAAACGCGTTCATGCGCTTTCGGGAACTCCAATCGTGAACCGACCAATCGAACTCTATCCCGTGATCGCAAACCTTGCACCGGAATCAATCGGATTCATGAATCGGTTCGAGTACGGAATTCATTTTTGCGGGGGCTTCAAAGGCCCTTGGGGTTGGGATTTTTCAGGGGCGAGCAATTTGAAACTTTTGGGAATGAAGCTGCGCTCGCATTTCATGGTTCGAAGGAACAAAGAGGACGTGCTCACGGACCTTCCCGACAAATATCCACCAAATCTTGTCTATATTGACCCAACCAAAAAAGCCGAGGGACTCATTCGTGAGTTCAAAACTTTCGACACAAATCTTGCGATCAAAAAAGCGGCGACGGCGGACTTTGAGGAAATTTCCCGGATTCGCCGCGAGCTTGGTGAAGACAAAATCGAAGCGGGCGTTGAATATCTGAAAACACAACTTGAAGGTGGGCACGAAAAAATTGTTGTGTTTGCTCACCACAAATCCGTCATCGACGGACTAGAAAAAGGACTTTCCGAGTTTCGTCCCGTGAGCGTGAAAGGGGACACCGCTGCGCTTGACCGCCAAAAGGCCGTCGATAGATTCCAACAAGACAAGACAACTCGTTTGTTCATCGCTTCGATTGGGGCGGGCGCGGTTGGTTTCACGCTCACGGCGGCGAGCTATGTTGTGTTCGTTGAATTCTCTTGGGTGCCCGGCGAAAACGAACAAGCAATCGACCGAACCCACCGCATCGGGCAAACCAAAGCCGTGCAAGTTGATTTTTTGGTGCATGAGGGATCGCTCGACGAAAGAGTGCTCAAGGTTCTTTTGGGCAAAATGAAAGCGATCAATGAATTTCATGAGGGGGCCGAATGAAACTACTTAAAAAAGGGGACGAAATGACATCACTACTTCTCATTTTCGTTGCGTGCATCGTGACGATGTTTGCAGCGGTTTGGGTTTACAACAAAAACGAAGACACCGCATTCCATGAAACGAACCGAAAGATCGGTGAGCTTCAAAACAAAATCAAAGAGCAAGAAACGCTTTTGACTTCAAACATTTCCACCATTGCGAGCGCAAACCTTCGGGTGCAAGCGGCGGAAAGTAAAGTCGCAGAGTTTGAAAAACAAATTGAAGCCGTGCAAGATCACTGCGCAAAACTTCGCGAGTGTCAAATCGCGCTTCAAGATTCTTTGAGCAAGAAACGCCCGGTGTTCAAACCGTCGGGACCAATACAAGTCGAAATTTTCACAAGTGACCAAGCTCCGAAATCACCGCACGGAAAAAAGCCGCTCGGCAAAGGGATCAAATCGCTTTTGAAAGACACACAAACAAGAGGGAACTAGTGAATGAAGACGAATTTTTCAACCTCATCGCAAGAGCAATTTCGGAAAGACTCCAAGTCAAAGTGGAGCAACAATCCATTTCAGGTTTTGAGTTCTTTCAAGCCGACGCGGACAACGGAATCCTTGTCGTCATCCACGAACAAGGACAAATCCACCCCCGACAATTCATCGTCGAAGCAAAGGGGGTCCCGTGGCACCGTCTGAAATCGAAGAGCGCGGCGAAATGGAAATAAAACCGCTCGACATCGCACCGGGAATCGACAAAGAACTTGAGCGGCTTCACTCAATTGTCTTGTCGGAAACTGCGGACAAAGATTTCAGAAAGTGGGCGAAGGAAAAAATCGACCATATTCATTCAATCTATTTTACAAGTGCAATTTATTTGAAAGAAAAAACCAACACGAAAGGAAAGAACAAATGAACAACATCCAAATTGCAAAAGGTCTGCAAGCAATTTCCGAGGGGATCGCATTGATCGCGGGCGCAATGGTGGAAGGTGCGGCAAAAGAAACCGCCGAACAACTTCCGCTTGTCGCTCAACCTCAAGCCGAAACCAAAGAGGAAAAACCAAAGCGCGAGCGCAAAAAGAAAGAAGAGAAAGTCGAAGCGGCTCCGGCCCCTGCGACCGAAGAGGTTGACGCGTTCACTGAGAGTGCTCCGGTTTCGGCACCCGCTCCGGTTGTCGAAGCTGCGGCAACACCACAACTTGACGAATCAATGCTTCGAAATAAATTGGTCGAATACGCTCAAAAGCACGGCAAAAACCAAGCCTATCTAGTCCTTGGAAAATTCGACGGAGCAAAAAAAGTTCAAGAATTGAAACCCGAGAATATGGCGAAGGTCTATTCCGAACTGCAAGCGGGGCTCTAAGATGAGTCTTGAATTGATGTTCAACCAATTTGTGATCGGGCTTTGCTTCGGGAACGGATTCTTTTTTGCGATGCTCATTTTCAAAAAATTCTTTGGATTGGGGATTTGTTCGTGACTCAAGCAAAACTCAAAGAGCTTTTTGACTATCGAAAAGACGGACATTTGATTCGCAAGTTGCGCAATCGAACAAAACGTCCGCTCGGTTGGATCAATCAAAAACCAAAACAATACAGGTTTGCGCAAGTGAACAACAAACTTTGCTTGGTGCATAGATTGATTTTTTGTTGGCACCACGGGTTTTATCCAACCCAAGTGGACCACATCAACGGAAAGTCCACGGACAACCGCATTGAAAATTTAAGGGCGGCAACGCCTTCGGAAAATTTGTTCAATAGGGGCGCACCAAAAAACAGTCGAACAAAAATCAAAGGGGTTTATTTTTGCAACACTTCGCAAAAATATGTCGCTCAAATTTCAGCGTTTAGAAAACGAAAAACGCTCGGGCAATTTGACACTTTGAAAGCCGCACAAAGAGCCTATGAAAAAGCGGCGCAACGTCTTCACGGCGAATTCGCAGTGAAGCAACAAAGGGGGACGTTATCCACTTAATGTTAGACTTTGAAACGCTCGGAACATCGGGCGACACCATTGTTCTTTCGCTCGGGGCCGTGTGCTTCAATCGCGACGGCATAGTGGGCGAACATCTATTTGAATTCGATTTGTTCGATCAAGTGCAATCAAAACGCAGCTTCACCGCTTCCACAATGGAATGGTGGATGACAAAAGCCGATGCGGATGCCCGAAAAGTTTTCGAACACAACGACTTCAAACTTAAGATTCCGGAATTCTTTCGCGGCTTCGAAGAGTTTTGCGACAACAACTTGAACAAGTGCCAAGAAAAAAGGGACGAACTCAAGGTTTGGGGCAACGGCGCAAACTTTGACGTTGTGCTCATTGAAGACCTCTATAGGCGGCATCACCCACGAATGGAACACGCAATTTTGTGGAAGTATTGGAATGTTTGGTGCTATCGAACTTTCAACAACCTCACCAAATGCAAAGACTTGATCCGTCTTGCGGGGACAAAACACAACGCCCTTGACGATGCAAGATTCCAAGCAAAAACCATTCTCGCATATTGGAAACAACAAGACGCTCGCAAAGCTGCGGCGACGAAGGCGGCAACATGAGTCTTGCGAGCCGCTTAGTCGCGAAACACACAAAACGTCTCGAAGGCGACCTTGAACAACTCAAAAAACAATTTCCGAATCCTGCGGTCGCGTTCAACATTTGTGTTTGGAACGAACTCATCAAGCAAGCGGCTCGGCTCGAACTTATGGAAGCCAACCTCGATCAATCTTGGTGTCACAAGTGTTGTGACGACACGGGAACTTGGGACGGCGATTGCGTGAAGTGCAATCTTTCAAAACCAACCGGATCAACTATGAAGGGGCACGCATGACCAAAACACTTTTGCGTGAACTTTTTGAATACTTGCCGGATGGAACTTTCCGACGCATTGGCAAGATTGGTCGTTCGGGAACTTTGGGCCGAATCACTGCGGGTTCAAAACACCATACGGGCTATCGCGTTTTGAAAGTGGATAACCGCACCTTGATGTTTCATCGAGCCGTTTGGATATGGCATCACGGCAAGTGTCCGAAAATTTTGGATCACGTCAACCGCAATCGCGAAGACAATCGCATTGAAAATTTGCGCCCACTTACGGCGGCAAAAAATCTTTGGAACCAAAAGAAAATGCGCAATTCAACGACGGGGATCAAAGGTCTTCATTGGGAATCATCAAAAGGATATTGGGTCGGCTCGGTGCAAGCAAAAGGCAAGAGACATCGAGTCGGGTTTTCAAAAGACCGCGCCAAGGTTGAACAACTATTGAAAAGAAAAAGAGAGGAACTTCATGGAAAATACGCAACCCACGACTAGGGCGCACTCAAAGTTTGGAGCAAGTGCGGCCTCTCGTTGGACGGTTTGCACCGCTTCGGTCTCTTTGATCGAACAATGCCCGCCGCTTCCGACATCGCAATACGCCGCCGAAGGAACTGCGGCACACGCCTTATGTGAGCGCGTCTTGAAAAACAAACCGGGGCCAAATGCGTTCTACTATATCAAGCGCGAAGCCGAGGTCGAAGGATTCCCCAAAGAGTTCAAAATCACCGAGGAAATGGCCGAGCACGTTCAAAGCTATGTTGACTATGTGAGAAACCACGTCAATGAACTCAAAGGCGAACTCTTGATCGAGCACCGCTTTCACTTGAAACACATTCACCCGGATTTTTTCGGGACTTGCGACGCCGTTGTTCTGCAACCCTTCGGTGAACTTCACGTCTTCGACTTCAAATATGGCGCAGGGATTGCCGTTGATGTTGAGGAAAACAAACAAATGCAATTCTATGCGCTCGGCGCACTTGAACTCGGGGACTTCACCAAAGTTGTTTTGCACGTTTGCCAACCAAGGGCCGATCACAAAGACGGGGGCTTTCGAAAATGGGAAACCACGCCCGAAGCTCTTATTGAATATGGAAAATTTTTAAGGGCGAAGGCGATTGAAGCCACGTCAGACAAAGCAAAATTTGAGGCGGGCGATCACTGTAAATGGTGCGCAGGGGCCGCAGTATGTCCCGCAATCGCCAAACGTGCGATTGAAACCGCAAAGTCCGATTTCACTCGCGTCGAACCAACGCTTCCCGAACCGAAAATGCTCACGCACGACCAAATTTCAAAGGTCATTCAACATCGAAAAATGATTGAGGCGTGGTTTGATTCGGTCGAAGAGTATGCGTTCAATGCGCTCATGAGGGGGGAAAAAATTGAAGGAACAAAACTTGTCTCGGGCCGAAGTTCGCGAGAGTGGATCGACCTTGAAGTCGCAGAGAAAACGCTTTGCGGAATTCTTGGCGAGGGAGCATATTCGAAAAAACTACTATCGGTTTCGCAAGCCGAAAAAATGGTGGGAAAAGATGGGCTTGTGGGTTTGTTTCAAGTTATTAGTGGCCGCCCAACTATTGCGCCCACTTCCGACCGACGAAAAGAACTCACAAGCGCAAAAGACGCTTTCGAAAAAGTCGAACTCATAAGTGCCGACGATTTTTAATATCAACAAACGGTTCCAATGAAAGGGGAAAACCATGCAAACGCAAAACACAAACCAACAACCTCAACCAAAGAATGAAGTGATTCTCACGCCGAAATTTCGGATGAGCTTTCCACATTTGTTCAAGCCGCACTCGGGTTTCAAAAACCAAGAGCCCGTCTATTCGGTTCAAATGCTTTTCAAAAAGACGGACGACATTTCCGCTTTGAAAAAAGCCGCTCACGATGCCGCGACAAAGAAGTGGGGATCAAAAGAAAATTGGCCGCAGTTCAAACACCCGGTCTTCAAAGACGGCGACGCAAAAGCCAAAAAACTTCAAGGCTATGAGGGAATGATTGTTGTCGAAGCAAGATCCAAATTCAAACCCGGCGTCGTCGATGCAAAGACCCAAGAGGTGATTGACCCACAACTTGCCTATGCCGGACGGTACGCAAGAGCAACGGTCACGGTCTATGCTTATCAAAACCAATTCGGATCGGGCATTTCGTTTGGACTCCAAAACATCCAATTGCTTGAAGACGCTCCGGCATTCTCGGGTCGTCGAAACGCGAAGGACGATTTCGATGTCGTTGAGGAACTTTCATCCGGCGATGAATTCTCTCAAGCTCCGAATGACGGCTATGAGTTTTAAGACTTGTTGCCCTGAATGTGCCGCACCTGCGCGTTGCCCCCATTGTGGGGCCGCGCAGTCGTCCAAGACTTTAAGGAAAAAAGAAAATGAATTGATCGGGGTTGCCGTGCTCTTTTCTTGTGGAACGCGCCTCACATATCATCGAGACGGGAATTTTTTCATTCCCAAGTGGGGGCTTTGTGAGATACATGGGTCTAGGTTCGTCGCTTCCAACCCTTGATTTTGAAACGCGAAGCAAAGCGGACATCAAGAAAGTCGGGGCCTATAGATATTCAATGGACCCGTCAACGTCCGTTCTTTGTGTCGTCTATGATTTGAAAGACGGCAAAGGGCGAAGGCTTTGGCATCCGTGGGCCGGGGGAATCCCTTCGGACTTGATTCGTCATGCGCAAAACGGCGGGACATTGGAAGCCCACAATAGCGAATTCGAGTATTGCGTTTGGAATTTTGTTTGCACTCGTCTCTATGGTTGGCCCAAGATTGATTTCAAACAATTTAGATGCTCGGCTTCAAAAGCTGCGGCACTTGCTTTGCCAAGGCCCCTTGAAGACCTATCCGCCGCCCTCGACGTTCCGGTCAAAAAAGATATGGACGGGCGAAGGCTCATGCTCAAGATGTCAAAACCAAGACGCCCAACAAAGAACGACCCGAGCGAATGGGTCGAAGGGGTTCTTGAACTTGAACGACTTTTTGAATACTGCGACACCGACGTTGTTGCCGAGGAACATTGCTCGCTTGCAATGCCCGATCTATCAGACCGCGAGCTTGCAATCTTTCGGCTCACTCAAAAAATAAATGAGCGCGGCATCTTTTGCGATTTGAAATCGTGCGAGACTGCGGTCAAGTTTTCCAAACAATTTGAATATGACCTCACCAATGAGCTTCGTGAAATCACCAAAGGAAAAGTTTCAACGGCAAAACAAGTCGCAAAGCTTTCCGAGTTCTTGGGCGAAGAGGGCGTTGATGTTGAAAACCTGCAAGCCAAAACCGTCGGCGATCTTTTGAAGGCGGGGGTTGATTCACCAACGGCAAAACGTGTGCTCGAAATCCGGCAATTGCTCGGCAAGAGTTCCATTTCAAAATTTCAAGCCATGCTCAACATGGCCGGACCCGACGGACGAATCCGGGGCGCACTCTTATATCACGGAGCTTCGACGGGCCGTTGGGCGGGACGCGGAATCCAACCCCAAAACTATCCCCAAGGCAAAATCAAAGACGTTCACAACATCGTCGCGGCTCTTCAAGACGGCGACTATGAATGGTTCAAGACCCTTTTCCCCGATGTCTTCACGGCACTTTCTGCGGCTCTTCGGGCCATGCTTCGAGCCCCCGAGGGGCGCGATCTTATCGCCGCCGACTTCTCGGCAATCGAAGCCCGCGTTGTTTGTTGGCTTGCCGGGGACTTTGCAAACCTTGGGGTCTATGAGCGCGGCGAAGACCCCTATAAGATCATGGCTTCGGCCATTTTCAACGTGCCCGTGTCGCAGGTCACAAAGGCCCAAAGGGAACTCGGGAAACGTGCGGTTCTTGGTTGCGGCTTTGGAATGGGTTGGGAAAAATTCATGGCGACTTGCGAAGCTCAAGGCCAACCCGTGACCGGGGAACTTGCTCAAAAAGCCGTCAACGCATACCGCTATCAATATGCAATGGTGAAGGCATTTTGGAACGACATCGAAGAGGCGGCGATCCGTGCCGTCAAATATCCGGGCCGACGCTTTGATGTGAACGAAATGATCCAATGGCTTGTCAAAGGGTCATATCTCTATTGTCGCCTTCCCTCGGGCCGCTTGCTTGCGTACTATGCCCCCAAAATCGAGCGCAGGGCCTCACCATACGGCGAGCGCGATCAATTGACCTATATGGCGGTGGACTCCAAAACAAAGCAATGGGTGCGCGAGGGGACCTATGGGGGCAAGCTCACGGAAAACGTCGTCCAAGCAACCGCCCGTGATATCATGGCCGACGCCATGTTCCGCGTGGAACGAAAAGGCTATGAGTGCATTTTGACGGTGCATGACGAAATCGTGTGCGAGGTTCCGAAGGGTTTTGGGGCTTTGCCTGAATTTGAAAACTTGATTGCGGAGCTTCCGGCTTGGGCCAAGGGACTTCCGATCAAAGTGGAAGGTTGGCATGACATTCGATACCGCAAGTGAAACATGGCGAGACATTCCCGGTTGGGAAGGTTTCTATCAAGTAAGCACCAATGGGCGCGTTCGGTCGCTTGATCGCATCGTCAAAGCCCGACATCCCGCGAGCGGAAAAATTGAGCCTCGCAAGTACGCCGGGCGCGTTTTGCGTCTCAACAAAATGAAAAACGGCTATTTGTGGGTTTCCTTGGTGTGCAATCAAAAACTTTCAAGAGAATACGTTCATCGACTTGTGCTCCGGGCTTTTGCCGGGCTTTGTCCGGACGGGCTTGAGGTTTGTCACGGAAACGGAATTCGGGACGACAATCGACTTGAAAACCTGCGCTATGGAACCCGGAGCGAAAACGCCTTCGATGCTTTGAGGCACGGAAAGAAAGTTGTCCGGGGCGTTGCCCACGGGCATTCAAAATTTGACGCGGAGACAATTATCGAAGCGAAAAGTTTGCACGGCAAAATGTCCTCAAGAAAAGCGGCGAGCGTTTTTGGAGTTACACACAAAACAATGTTGAATTTGTGGGCGGGGAAATCTTATGTCGAATGACTTAGACAAGGATAAGCCCGAAACGCTCACGCTCACAATAGAATTTCCTCGCGGAGTGAAATTGACGCAAGCGCAAAAAGAATTCATTCGCGAAGAGGCCGCCCGCCACATGGGGGCAATCATCCGAACTATGACCTTCGACGGGCAAAATTCCGTTGACGAATTGAATAATGAACACAAAACTAGGGGGAACGATGAGCAAAAATAAACACCAAAAGAACATTCAAAAGAAAGTCATGCCTCAAGGGGGCGACCTTCCGACCGCCGAAGCGGTAAAACTTCTCAAAGACAAGATTCTTGAAGAGGTTCGGCTTTGCTCCAATGGCCGTAAAGTGACGGTCTATGAGCTTTTTGAAATGGGAAAAGAGCTTTTGGTCCTTGAGGAACAACTCGAAAAAGAAACGCCAAGTGCGGCGCAATCATCCGAAAGTCTTCACGCTGAATTCTAGGCGAGCATTTCCGGCGGCTCGACTCGCATCGGGTCGCTTGCATCAACTCGCAAACACCAACCCCGGTCGGCCATGAACTCCAAAATTTCATAGATGTCGAGCACACCAATTGTGTCAAGATCGGTCCCGAGCGCATATCCGCGTTCGTTCCAAACCGCAACCGATAGGTCTTTCATGTCGAGGTCTTTTTCTTTCAAGAACCGAAGCACCACGTTTCGCACCACAAGCTCGGAGCATTTTTGCGCCCCTTCGCCGGAGCCCCAAGGGTTTGCGATAGTTCGCCCCGTGAAAAGCTTTACAAGCCTCACGACACCGATCCCGACGTTTTCCATGAATGAATAGGGCGCACCCGAATGAAGCTCACCATAGAGCTTGAGGGCCTTATATTGAAGGCGGGAAAACTTGAAGCGATAGAGCCGAACGATTTCGGCGTGGGCTTCAAAATGCGGTTGCGAAATCCAACGGACACTTGTTCCGGCGGCTTCGTTCACAAGATAGAAAGGGCGATAGCGGTGAGCGGGAAAAACGATGAATGTGTGAGACGCAAACCAAAGCTTGAACCATGAGCGCGGATCGAGGGACTTTGGTTGCTCGGCCCAACGAATGAGGACCGAGCCGAGTTTCTTTTTGTCGTCCGGAGCCGACAACCCAACATAGAGGTCGTATTCCTTAGACGGTGGGCGGAGCGTTTCGTTTGATGATTTTGAATTTGTCATAGAGTGGGATCACCTTGTTGTTCGCAGCGGACGGGGCGATGAGTTCAAGGTCCGCGTCTTTCCACTTCTCATCGGCATTCGCGGATTGAACTGAAGAGACAACCGTCGCGACAATTCCGTTTGCAGGACTTACGCCCGGAATTGGAAGCGCAACGACCGTGCGAACACCATTGCAATTGAGGAATACAAGATTTCCCCCGGTATATGGTGAAAGATTCAGCGGGCGACCCCCGTCGGAAAGGACAAGGTCAAACTCCGCTTTCGAGCCGACAACGATTTCGGCGAATTGTGATTTGCATTCCATGTTTAGCACTCCTCTATTTTGATTTCGATTTCTTGGTTTTGCGCGGCTTCGACTTCGATCACGCTTTGTGAAACTGCGACTTCAATGTTTTGTCCCGGCGGGATGAACGTCTTCAAAACCTCGGTGATAAGCGAAGCGATTTCCAAACCGTTTGCAATGACCGAAAGCGAAGTTGTGTTTTGGTTCAAGTTCCCTGCGCCGTCTCTTGGGCGAACACCCGCATAATATGTCGCGCCCCGAGTGATTTGTGCATTGTTCGCGTCACGATAAGCGTTGAACTCACGAAGCGGCGTTGCGGCGATCACATTTGTGGGGTCAAAAAGCGTCGCAAGCGTTTGACTCAAATAGTATTCATAGACAATGGGGGCCGTTGGATCAACCGCAAGAGCACATTGAATCTTGAGCGAGCCGTCCCCGTTGTTTGCAAGCGACGTGATCGCTCCGCCCGTGGGCGGAACAAGATCAACCACGCAAGCTTGGGGGGTTTGTTGTTGCATTTCAGAAAACGCCAGGGCTCCGGCCATATCACACCGCCTTGAGTGCCGTTGTGACTATCACATTCGGCGGGTTGGTTCGAGTGAAGCGCAGTCGTTTGCCGACTTGGTTCGGGCCAAGACCTGAAAGCCAAGTGAGCCCCTCATCAAGCGAGTGTGTGAACTGCGACGCATGGGTTGTGGTGTTGAAATTTTCAACGACGTTTCCGGCGTCATCGGTTCCGATATGTTGGAAGCTTGAAGGATAGCTCACATAGAGTCTTGTTTGACGATAGACCGTGTGACTTGGACTTGTGTCGGTCGTGCCGCTTGCTAATCCCTTCCAATAGGGGTCCATGTCCGTCAAAAGATCATGCCCGAGGTTGAGTTCCGAAAGCTGCGTCGGAACTCCGGACAAGAATGTGAGCACGTCCCACATGACTTTGAGTTGAACGAATCTTTGAAGAGGGGCGTTCAAATCGACTGCCGGATCAAGTTCAATCCAACCGCCCGATGCTGAATTGAAAACCGCATCCGACGCCAAAGGTGCCGTTCGATAGAACACACGAATTGTGTCGGTGAGTTCATAGAGTTGTTCGACGGTTGAAACAAACTTTGCCGTCGAGGGTCCGCCAAGATCCGTCACCGGAGTCACAAGATAAGAGAAGTCAAAACTTTGATCGGACTTGGCATCGACTGCAAGAATTCCTCTTTGCCCGGTCGTGTTCATTCCGACAAAGATTCGACCGTTTTGAACATCAAGAGCCGTCACCACAAAGCCCCGGAAATAGTCGGCGGGGCGTCCAGTGTTTTCAAGCCACAAACTCACTTGCGTTCCGAAAGCGTGTGAAATTTGACCGTTTACAATGTTTTTCATGTAGAACGCAAAAGCTGCGGATGAATATATGATTTTGTCGAGCACTTCGGAATAGGTCGCCGACACGTTTGAGGGCGCGACATAGTCGATCCCGTTTCCTAAGTTGTTCACCCCGACCGAACCCACAAACGCAGTCACACCCGTTGAAATCGCAGTGAGCGGGATGAAATAAAAGTTTGATGTCGTCGGAACAAACAAACATTTCACGCCGGACAAAGAGCCCTGTTGAGGGATCACAATCTTTTGGGAATCAAGCAAAAGAGCCGTCCCCACAAAGCCCGTTGTGACCGAGCCCGATTTTCTTGCGTTCAAATAAGCGTTCAAAGAAGTTCCGAACGCTCTTGCGAAAACAGTTCCGCCCGTGACCGAAGTCGCGTTGATCGAAGCACCGCCCGAGGTCGCTGAAAGTTCGAACGTGTTGGCCGTTGCGTTTCGCACAAAGTACACGGTTTGAATGACGTTTGGAACTGATGCCGTGAAGCCCGTCGGCGCATTTGAAAGAATCACAACCGGGTCGTTGACCGCATAGCCGTGAGCCGTCATTTGAAATGTTGGCGATCCCGAAGCCGTGTTCCCCGTCGTTGTCTTTTTCACGATTGTCGGTGCGACACTTGTGTCGAATCCGTCGGTGAGCATTGTCGCCGCCGAACCTCTTGTTGAAAGCAAAAGGTTTGTCGCGGGATCATAGCCCCCGCCCAAGATAGTTGTCATGACATGAGCCACACCAACCGCCGCCGGATCTTGCAGCATATAGACGCCTTTTTCATCGTCATTTTGCGCCATATAAATTTGAGTCGGCGTTCCCATTTGAAAGTCGGCAAGGTCCACTTTGTTGACGCGGAAAACCCCGCCGTTCAAAACCGTTGTCGCGGCAACGGTCCCGATGAAAATGGTCCACCCGGTTGTCCCGTTGTCGATAGCACGAACAAAACGGGCCGTGTGCGCCGAAGTCCCTTGGTTGGGAAGCGTCACCAAAAGACGACCGATAGGGGCGTGTGCTCCGGTGATTGCGTTCACCGAGTAAAGTGCAATTGACACAACCCCGGCGGTGAAAGTTGAAAGAGTGAAAATCCGACCGTTGGGTGTGACGTGTTGCGGACCGCCCACCCCTTGCGCCCCTGCAAAATCGGTTTGAATGTCGATGAACTTGGTGAGACCCGGACCGAAACAATTTTCGGAGTTCAAAGTTTTTTGAAAGGCATTCCCGAAAAGACTGATTTTGGTCTTATCATAGGAACCGGATTGAACGGCTTGGTTTGACAAAAATGGTGCATATCTCATGTGAGTCCCCTATTCCTTATATTTTTCTAAGTCTGAAATCGGTGCGGTTCGAATGGCCTCGGCCCGTTCCGGTGTCAAAAGCCCTGCGCTCACCAAGAGCCCGAAGGCCCCAACGGTGTCCGGGCGGTTCAAATCAATGAATGTTGCGACTTGCATATTTTCCACAAGGACTTGAACCGCGACATTTGTTTTTGCCGCAGTTGTGAGCGCGATCAATTCCGGAAAAGTGAATCGGTTTCGAAGCGCAAGTTTTGTGATGCGCCGACTTGTGGGCGCAACAAGCTTCACCCCGTCAAACGGGGTTCCGACTTCCGGAAGCGGAAAATAGTCGGTCAAATCATAGACCGCTTGATAGCGGGTTGCGTATTCGTGAATTTGATCGGGCTCAATGTCCACGATTCTTTCCACTTTGAAGTCCTGAATCAAAGCATATTTCATGCGATCCCCTTTTCGTCGTCCACGGTGCCGACGGATTTCATCGACACGTCGAGAAGTCGCTTTGTCCAACCGTCGCCAAAATAAGCGAACTTTGGATTTCGTTGATAGCGTTCAAGTCTGAATTGGGCATACTTCTCAACAACCTTTCGGACGTTGAGGGCCGCAAGCTTAGTGAGTGTGTCCGGTCCCAAGACCCCGTCAACCTTGGCTCCAACCGCAGCTTGAAGCAAGCCGACGGCAACGCCGGGGCCTTGATTCACTGCGCAGTCGAACACAATAAGTCGAAGGGCCGGGGGCAAAAGTTCAATATTGCACTTTTCCCAAAAGTCCCGGCGATAGATTTCAACCGCGTCTTCGCGGGTGAGAGTGCGAATGTTCAAATCCGGATAGGACCTTTTTGCAATGCCGAAGTTCGTTTCACCGCCCGGATCTTTCGGGTGATTCACATAGCCGCCTTCGTGCTTCAAAATGATTTCAATGGCTTGCTCAAACTTCATTCGGACCTTTCTTTTGCGCGGCTCTAAGGGCGTCGATTTCGGCTTTTTGAGCTTTGAGGGCCTTTCCGACTTCACCAAACCATTGTTGATGTTTGACAATGTCGATCTTGAAGGTCCCTTGAGACTCTTCAAGGCGAATGATTTTTCCGTGGGCCGACGCAAGCTCTTCTTTGAACTGAATGATCTTTCCAAACTTCGCCTCAAATTTTTCCGTCGTGAGTTCAAGGACGTGGGCAAGTGCGCGAGCTTCCCGCTCTAAGGCCGCGACCTGCAATTGCGCCTCATCGACTTTCACCAATAGTTCGCGCTTGAGTTCGAAAATGTTTTCTTTGATCTTGAGCATATCGCCGTTGATCGCCTTCGTTGCTTTCCCCATGTCCTCGCGATGATTGGTGAGGGCCGTTCGAGTGATTGAAAGATCCCGTTCAACGGAACTTTTCATCAACTCAAATCGGTCGCCGAAATTGTCATGATATTTTTTGATGTCTGAAACTTGTTCTTTGAACGACCCAAACAAAAGCCAACCAAAAAGACAAGCAAGTGAAAGAGAAACAACCGTCACGGCGGAACCGGGATGCTCGGCAATGAAAGCGATAAGCCCTTCCACTAGTTCCCCCTTTGTTCACACCGGATCAAAAGCTCGCGGAGTTTTTTCACGTCCTCTTTTGAAAGACACGCCTTGGGTTCTTGAAATGGAGTCACTTCATAGAATTCCCATTCGCCGTCGAATTTTGTGCTTTTGGGTTCGGTCGCGCATCCGACAAGAAAAAGCGCAACACTAAGAATTAAAAAGTTCTTTGAGTTTTTGCGCATCTTTTGCCTCGAACGCTTTGTTGATTGTTTCAAGGTCTTGAGAGACCTTTCTTTGGGTTTTGGCTTCGCGCTCGGCTTGCTCCAATAGCTCAATGAGCCTCAAGATTTGAGGCAAGTGTTTGAGCACCAAAGCGATGAGGCCGAGCGTTTGCATTTATTTCCCCGCCTCTTTTTCGTCGATTGTTGGGTGCGATCCGCCGCCCGCTTTCAGGTTTGGAACTTTGACTTTGTCAAAGAACCAACGCACCCAATATCCCACGCGTTGAACTGCGGTGTCGTCTTTCTGAGTGGGCGTCAAACGCACAATCATTTCGGCAACCGGAAGGATGCCAAGCATGATCGCAGCTAAGATGCCGCCGTTCGCGTTCCACCAAGCCAAGATCAATTGAATTTGTTCCATGTTTCCCCCTATTGTTGAGACGCAATTTGTGCGTCCATTTTGGCGACAAAAGCGTCAACCGTTGCTTGTGGATAGAGCGAAGGGCCGTGCGCGACCATAAGGGCGCGAGCGGTTTTGAGTCCCCCCGTCAAGAGCATCAAAATGATTGCGACGAAATTCGCATTTGAAACGATTGCGGCCATAAGCTGCGGGTCGTTCAAGTCCTCATTGATCGCTGCAATTTCGTCGATGATTCCCAAACAAAAAATTCGGTCATCGGTGCGGTTGCGCACCTTTTGAACTTGCGCTTGAACCGCAGCTTTCGCGGCGGCTTTTTGCGCGTTCAATTGAAAAACTTTTTGCATGATTTGAGGCCCTTGCGAATAGGTCGGTTGACCGTTTTCATCAAGGACGGGTTGTTGGTTTTCATCGAGGACCGGGATTTGTTCGAACATCGGTTGCCCTTGTCCGTCCAAAAGCGGCGCATCGACTAAGTCGTGCGTTTCAAGATCGACGCCCGTGATGTCATAGCACGCTTGTCCCTCGGCGGCTTCACACGCCTCTTTGGTTGCATAGATTGTTTTTGCGTTCGGTTTTCCAACCGGAAAAAAGTTGTTCATATTATTCCCCCCAACATGAAAGTGAAACGGTGTCGCCGATTGCGGTTCCGGCTTCGTTTGTCAAACGCGTCCGAACAAAAGTGTTTGTGTGGACCGTTGTATCAAAAGCGCAATATCTCCGCCCGCCGCCGTCGGTTGTTTCAGCGGTGCAAACGCAAATTGGCGGCGAAGAGAAAACCCCGCCGTTCAACGTGAACGAACAAATTCCGGTTCCCGCTTGAGTCGCAGACGACAACCAACCGCCCGGAGCTTGCAAGGTTGCGCATCCAGACGAAAACCGCCCGACAATGTGTTTGATCGGATTGGTTGGCGTGTTCGGAAAATTAGGTCTTTGTTTCAACCCGTTTGTGATTTCAGTAAAAACCGGGGCCGGAAATTGTTGCGTAATTGCACGCACAACAAATCGAATGTCCCGTTGTCCGGTGCTTCCGTCTCGATCGGCCATCAACAAAAAGTTCGTGACCGTGTTTGACGGTTGAGTTCTTAACAACTTGATTGTTTTTTGCCCCGCCGAAGTGAAATCAAAATTGCCGCAAATAGAAAATGCGGAACCCGTGTCAAAGGTTGACCCAGTCATTCCATGCACCATTTGCTTTTGTCCGCCGGCTTGTATCAACGTCAACGCCCCCGAATTTGGGACTTCATAAAGTTGCCAACCTGCGACCGCTTGGCTCGTGCCGGTTGCAACCATATAACCGTTCGAGCACACTTCATATTTTCCCGCATAAGGCACATTGAAAGTGATGCCGGGCGTTTCACTGCCCGCCGAGCAAGTGAGTGACCCAACAACCGAAGGGTTGCCCGATGAACACGCGATGCCCGCAGGGGCAGAACCCGTGCGCACAACAAGGTCAAGCGAACCGTTAGTGACTTCGTTATAAGTAGAAATCAAAGAGTTGCCCAAAACTATGTTTGCGCCGCCGATGTTGCCTTCGACATAATAGCCGGTTGTTTCTAAGTTGAGGGCTTCGCCGGCCTCAACCGGATAGCGATAAAGCACCAATTCATAGAGCGTTTCGTTTTGCGTGTTTTCCGCGTTCGGAATTATGCCCGAACCCGAACCCGACGTGAGTTGTGAAATGACTCGAAACTCAACATTGCTTTGAGCCGAAGTATATTCAAAGAATCCCAAAATCGGACCTTGATATACGCCCGAAGCGGAAATTGAAAACACTCGGTCGCCGCCGTCATTTGTCCCGTCGGTTGTTGTCCAAACAATTGAGTTCGACCCGGCGTTGCCGTGCCAACCTTTTGCTTCAAGACGATACTTGCCGGGCGGCAAGTTTGCCACGCCAAGACGCGGAACCTTTGTTGCGGGAACAACCGCTTGTCCAAAAACCTGCGGGTTGTTGCAATCCGTGTCTGCGGGAAAATCGGTCCAATGAGTCAAAATAGTTCCGCCGCCCGCTGCGTCCCATTGACAACTTGGGTTTGGAAGCCAACGCGCTCGCGCCCAAACACTCGCTTGAGTGACGTTGGTTGTTGATTTGTTGACGCCCACAAACACGTCATCAATGTCGATGACTGCGGGGTTTGTGACGTTTGAAATCAAACGCGCACGAAGTTGATCGGTCGCCGTTGTCGGACAATCAAAAGCCAAGAAAGCTTTTCGAATGTTCGATCCGGTTGTTGGTTCAAGCGCAACGGTTGCCAAAATGTTTGGAACTTGATTTACAACTTGAAATGAAAGGTCGCCGGAAACACCTGTGGGCCAACGATATTCAAGATCGGCGGTGCATTTTTTCCCGATGAATCCACGTTGGATTGTGACCAAAGCCGAACTCAAAGTTTGCCCCGAAGCGTTTGAATCCCAATCGCCCGACTGCAAACCGAAAAGCGGTGTTGTCGTCTCGGCGATGAATGTTCCGCCCGATGCGGTCCAATTCGAAGTCCCGGATTCAAAATCCGGATTGACCTCTTGAAGCAAGTTCGTTCCGCCGCCCCCGCCCGAGCCCGAGCCTATATCCTTATAGGTTGTCGTGTCGTTTGTGAATTGCAGCTTTCCAGTTGTCGAGTTGTATCGAATTTCAGGACTTGAAGCCCCTTTGTTGAACTTCAAAACCTTGTTCGTGTTCGTGCCATCACCAACGGAAAGCGTGTTTCCTTTTTGATTGAGCACGGGCGCGTTTTCGATTTCGAGGTCGCCGGAAGTGAAGTTGTGGCGGAATGTCGGCGAACTCGCGCCTTTGTTGAGTTTGAGGGTTTTGTCGCTTGTGTTGAGTCCGTCCCCCACGGACAAATTGTTTCCCTCATAATCGAGAGTCAAAGTGCCGGGAACGTGTTTGAGTTTCTTTTTGTTTGAAGCACCGAAAACAATTTCCTTGTTTGCCGATGAGCCCGGTTTCCCGAACTGCAATTGGTCATCGGTGAAGTTTGCAGCGAGTGCCGCAATCGTCACGAAGAGAAAAGTTGATGCGATTCCTAAGCTTAGTTTTTTCATTGTGTCCCCTTATCTCACTTCTTTGATGTCGGTGAAATTCATTGTTCCCGAATAGCTCGCACCCGCAAGGTTTGAACTCTGATATTGCAGTTTCCAATTGTTTCCGGAAACCAATGTCATCGCAAAATCAACTTCGGCGTCGCCGTGATAGGCGGCCTTTGTGACTTCCCACGATGTCGTTTCGGGATTCCAAGTCAAATACAAGCGTCCAGTTTCGATCAAATAGCCGGAGTCCGTTCGTCGCAAAAGACGATAGAGGGCTTCGACCGCTTTGATGACGGTCCGGTCTTGAACCGGAAAGTTCGTCACGTCCGCAAGTGATGCTTGGTTGTTGGCGATGACCGCCGCAAGTGATGCGACATTGCCGCCCGTTGCGATAAGTTTTTTGATTGCGGCGTCTAGTTGATTCCATGTGTCCGTTGTGGACGTGAGAAGAGTGAAACCCGCACCTTCAATGACGGTGCAAAGTTCCTCTTGCCATGCGTTCGCAATGGCCGCGCTCACGACGGTTGCAGGGATCGACAAGACCGCCGAGCCTTCCGTGAATTGGTTGAGGACGGTTGCGCCGTCCGAGTCGATTCTATGCATATAGTCCCCCTGAACTTTTCATAATTATTGAAACACGTTAATCAGTGAAAGAAAACAAAACAGTCGTGTGCGCCGGACTGAATCTTCGGATCACACATTCCAACGTCTCGTTTGATCTATTCACAAGTCTTTCCCCAACGGTGTTTTGGCCCACACGGAAGCGACGCACCGTTTCCGCAGGGGCTTTCACTCGCCAAGTATATGCCCAACCCGCCGGACCCGGATCGCCGTTTGGCAATGTCGAGTTCGAAAGGGATTCACCAACTCGGGAAATTCCAACGCGGAAATCACGGAAGTTTTGAATATCTATGATGTCGGCGTCATATCCGAGTTGTTGAGCAATCAATTGAAAGAATGCCGGGCTTTGTCCGCCCCCGGTTGTGAGCTTTTGAAGCACACGCACGCGGCGTTCAAATAGGCTTGCGTCCCCCGGCGGGGTGCATTCGTCGGGAAGGCCCAAGAGCCGTTCCCAATTGTCGAGCATTTCAAAAGTCGTGTTCGGGTCCATTTCCTCTAGGAAATCAAGACCTCGACTTTCGATGCGGCAAGGTTCCTCGGCAAGCGAGTTGATGAACCCGTCAAAAGTTGAAAGATCATAAGCCCGCCAAGCCCAACCCGTCGGCCATAGCTTGCGGACAAGACTGCGATATTTTTCTACGCCAACGGTTGCCATGTGATAGTCCCCAAGACAATCAACTCGCCCGCCGCCGGAGTCACGTCCGCCGGAGCCGAGCCGTTGATGTCAACAATGTTGTGGTCCTCTTCACCGACGGCAATCGAAATCGCCTCGTTGATTCGGCTCAATAGAATTTTTCCGTCATGCAAAACACCGGGGCTCTTATAAGATCCCGCAAGTGCCGCTTCCCGTGTGATGAGGTCGCGGATTTCCGCTTCGACCGCTTGTTGAACGGCGGTCGTGTTTGGTTTGAGTTCGATTTCAAGATCAAGAGCCAAAAGGTTTGGAGCCACAACCGAGACGTTTGCAGTCACCGGGCGGCGAGCGTCGATATAGTCAAAGACCTCATCAATTTTCGCAAGGCTTGGCGTGATCGGGTCTTCGTCGTCACTCACAATGTAAACGACAACGGTGCCCGGCCCCAAAGCTTGAGGACCGATCCAAGCGCGAGTGATGCCCGGAACCGCACGCGCCCATTGCAGATAGTCGTTGGGTGCGCCGCCCGAAGGTGGATTTTGAATTCTATCAATGAGTCTTTGTCTGAGAGAATCGTCCGACTCCGTGTCTTCGGGCTCAATTTGAACCGAGAAAACCGTTGCCGTGGACGTGAGCCCTGCAATTGGTGAAAGAATTGTGAGCACGTCATTGACTGCAACCTCACCCGATGCCCCTGCAAGGACCGCCGTCACCGCAACACGATTGTTTGCAGTCACACCCGTCAATGTGAGTTCGGCGTCGGTCGAGTATTCAACCCCGTCGGCTCTTCGAAAAATAGTTCCCGCAGGGATCACGGTTCCAACCGTGCCCGTCAATTGCAAAGTGAATTGTGCAAAGGTCGCAGCGTTTCGAGTCACGCCCCATATTCCCGCCCAACGCTCAAGATATTCGTCCGTCGCAGTGTCGGGAAACGCTTGTTGTTCAATGAATTTCAGATAGCCGAAAAGCAAGTGAGAAAGGCCCGCGAGCACGCGAGCAACAACCCCAAGGAAAGAGCGGCGAAGGATTGTGACCAAGCCGAGTCCCGTCTTGATGTCGCCCTCAACTCTTGTGATGAGGTCTTGCAATGTTGGTCGATTGAATGCCATATCTTATCCCCTTCGTATCTCTTGTTGATTCCAAACAACCGAAAACCGAGAGTCGTTTCCGGCGGGGCGAACAATTGAAATGTCCAATTGCCATGCGCCCGAAAGCACGTCACTTCCAAAGCTTGCAACGACCGCAACGGACGAAACAACGCCGTCGTCAATGAGCCATTGCAAGGCTTCGCGTGCATAGTCTTCGGCCAAGCGAAGCGTTTCTTGTGTCCGCTTTGCTCGCTCCAAAGTCCAAAGTCGTGAGCCGATTTTGTCTTGGTCGATTTCGGGAAACATATCCCCCCACCAACCGCGTTTTGATTTTTCTAAGTCCGGAAGCTCTTCGTCGTTCACGCGCTTGTCGGTGAAGAGTGAAATTGCAACCGCAGTTTCAAGCCCCTCATCACGAAGCAAGTCGCCTTTCAAAATGTCGAGGTCGAAGCATCCGTTTTTCACAACAAGTGCGATGTCGCTCATAATGGTGTCCCCGTTGGATTGGTTGTGGTTCCGGTTTCAGGATGCGTGTGCGCATTGAATGTCGATTTGATTGTCGCCATGTCGGTGCCGCCGCCGATGACGTTCGGTGCCGTGATGTTGGCACTTGACGTGACCGGAGCCGAAGCACCGAGCGTGACCGGAACATTGATGACAACCGGAGCACTTGGGCCGCCGCCCGCAGGTCCGGAATATCCGCCCGCTTGAACAAGTGCTGTGACCTGCGCATTGAGCGTGACGATTATGTTCATCATGAACGTCGCATCTTTTTGGACAAGCAACGTGTCTTGAAGTGTCGTCGCTTTTTTCACAAGCAATGTTTTGTCCACAATCACGTCGCCCGTGAACTGAGAAAGTGGGGCATCAATCGTGACTTTCGTCGCCGTTTTGACTTCCACTTGTCCCGCTTTTTTCAAATGAATATAAGTTCCGTCATCGGTATAGATTGCCGACTCGCCCGGTGCCGTGTTTTTGAAACGCACCTTTCGGTTTTCCGTGGCGATCACAATGCAATTTTCACGGCTTCCACCAAGGGCGACAACTATTCCCTCAGACCCAACGGGCGGATTTGAAGTGAACCCAAAATGTTGCATACTTTGGACGCGGTCAATGCTTTCGCCCGCCATGACTGCAAGCTGCAATTCTTGAATGTTGGGCGTGTTGTTCACGGCCCGGATCACGGCGCGACCAACCATGAGCAAGAGCCGATCTTTCATCGGCTTCATTGCTCTTTGCAAAATGTTTTCAAGTTGATCCCAACGCATCCCAATCCTTTACTTCGTGAACTTCGTCCAACCGAGCGGGTCTTCTTTTTTCTTTTCCTTTTTGAAATCAAACGCGCCCGACAATATAAGCGTGAGCGTTGTCGTTGTCCCCGACCCGTTCTTTGAGAAGACAACTTTTTTCACAAGCATTTTTCTGCGAACACCGAGGAAACCGATGTCCGTGAATACAACTTCATTTATTTCCCAAAGCGAGCCGTCGGGTTGAAACCAACCTTGAAGTTCGACTTCGACTTCGAGACTTTTTGCGCGGCGAACGCTTGCTTCATAAGTCGCCCGGTCTTCACTTGTCCCGTCATCAACCGGAGCTTCGGCCATAATAATGAGTGGGCGATAGCGTGTGACTCCGGCATCCGTTGCTTCACCCGTTGGGCCAACGGTTTTCTCTTCGACCGACTCAACCCAAGGGATGTTTTGTCCCTTGGTCATATATTTTGAAAAACGATTTGAATTGTCGAAACGTGCGGTCCCCGATTTCACGTTGACCCCTTGGCGGAGTTCGGCTCGCGCTTTGCGGCTTCCCTCACCTTCAAAAACGAGGTTCCCGTCATAGCTCGGATAGACCAAAAGCTTTCTTTGTCTTGCGAGTCGATCTATGACGGCAAACACGGTTTCGCCCGGTTGAATTTGAATAGTGTCGAACGATGCGCCCGGAGTTCCACGCATGACAACTTTGATCCCAAAGGGGGCGCAAAGTTTTGTCGCTATCTCTTGAATGTTTAGTCCCGTGAGCCCGGAAGCGTCCGCCGAACAATCGACAATGTCGCCCGTTTTTGAACGCCCCATGATCGAAACCGTTCTTTGACTCGCGGAAACCGACGCTTCCATTTTGTCCACATAGCCCGTGAGCAAAGAATTTTTTCCGACGTGAATATGAACCGCGTCGCCCGGTTGCACGCGCCAAGGTTCTTGATCGACGCGCCATTTGTCCACAAGCTGCAATTGAAAATCGGAAGCTGCGGCATTGAGTTCGCGAGTGATCGAAAGATCCGTCCAACCCTCAAAAACTTTTTTGCCGACAAATAAAGTGACGGCATCCGCAATGACTTCGGTTTTTTCAGTGACTCTAGGAACTCTTTCGGACATCTATCACCTCAAGAGTTGAGCCCCCAAGAACGAATCCCGGATGCGCGATTTTGTTTCTATTGATGAGGTCCTCTTCGGCTTCGGGCACCTCAAAAAGATCATAAGCAACAACAAGCGACGGATTTGTGTCTTGCACCGTGACCGTTTGCACGTTCGGAAGGTCCGCATCGGCGTCGGGAAGCACTCTTGCAAGCTGCGCTTTCACGTCTTGAAAAGCTTGAAACACGTCATCGTCTTCGGCGGTCAAAAGAATTTCATCTATTTGATCGCGAAGCGTGTCGCGGACTTCACTTGCCTCATCGACGGATTCAAATTCAATGATCGACGCCGCTGCAACCGCTTGCACGGTTCCGGTGCGTTTCATGAAATCGTCAAAAACTTTTTTATTTTCATTTTGCTTTTGACGGATCGGAGTTGTTGTCGGAATTGCAGCGTCCCCACTTCCGAAGCTCGCAAACACTTGAGCCCCTTTGAGTTTGTCTTTGGGAAGCCCGAGCGATGCTTCGAGAAGTGAAAAAGAATCCGCGAGCCTCTGCGAAAGCTCCGCAGGGGACTGCAAGAGGTCATTCGTTTCGGCCCGCAGATTCCGAATCGCAAACGCGAGGTCTGCGACTTCTTTTGCTTGAGTTTGCAGACCCTTGGTCGCCTTTTCAAAAAAGTCCGCAGCGTCGGAAACGCTCTTTCGAGCGGTGTCCACGGCGAAACCGGGAAGTTTTGAAATTGAAAATCGGCGATCAAATTCGGCTTTTGATTTTTGTAAGGCCGAAAGGTTCTTTTCTTCGAGGACGAATTGTTTATCATCGACCTCTTTTGGATAGCGGTTGTCGCCCGCTTCATAGAATTGAAATGAAATTTTTGCGATTCGACCTTCGCGATTGTCTTCGTCGATTGAAAAAGCTCCGCATTGAACGAGAAGTGTTCCAAAGTACGGATGAACAAGTTCGCCCGGACCCTCTTGGTTTGCGGCGGCCAAGAGTTGATTTTTTGTGTCAAAATAAGTGTCGCCGAGAATGTGTCCCTCGACTCTGAATGTTTGCCCGACTTTGCCGAGGTCTTCGGCGAAAGGATTGTCTCGGTCGGGAAACTCGTGGAACGCGACTCGGCGTCCGCCCGTGTATTGTGAAGAGTCGATGAAAAATGCGATGCCTCGAAAGCTCGCAGGTCTTAGTCTATCTTTCCATGACGCCATTAGAACGCCCCCGCAAGTCCACGGTTGATGTTAAGGAATCCACCTTGGCTTTCACCCACAACCGTTGTGGATTGCGGTGCGCGGACGTTGATGTCCACTCGCGCATTGTTGGTTTGAGTCATCAATTCAGGATTGTTTTTTGTCGCGGTTTCAATTCCGCCAAGGGCCGCGCCTTGAGGCGCAAAGTTCCCCGCCGTGTTCGCGTTTGTTGTCGCGTTGACGGTTGCATCGACGGTCCCGCCGCCGAACCCTAAGAATTTTTTGATGACATCAATTGCCTCTTTTGCCTTAGTGATGAAAAACGAAATCTTTTCCGTGAGCCAATCCCAAGTCGCAATGAGCCCCTCTTTGATCGCATCACGGAATTTCCATATCACCGCGACAATGATTCCAATGATCGCAATGACTAGAATGATCTTGGCCGCAAGAATCAAAAGCGGAACAAGCGCGGCCCACGACACCGTCCCGAACCCGGCCATGATTGCAGTGAACGCACCCCAACCCGTGATGAGGGCCGGAAGTACGGTCAAGAACCAACCGAATATGAAAACAATTGGACCCAAAACCGCCGCAAGAGCGACAACAACGCCGATCATTTTGGCAACCATTGGGTTTGCATCTAGGAAATCAAGGAAACCGCTTGCCGCATCGACGACTCGCCCGATCATTGGGGCAAGATATTCACCGAGTTTTTGCGCAAGAACCGTGACCTTGTTTTGAAATAGTTGAAATTTTGCGGCGAGAGTTGTTGTTGTCTCTGCGTATTCGTCACCAAGTGCGGTGTTGTCAAGATAGGCTTTTTTCGAATCCGCCAAGATGTCATTGAACTTCGCGCCGTCTTTTGCAAGAGCTTCAAGAATGATTTGTGTTTTTTCACCGCTTGCACCAAAGAACTTGAGCGCGTCCGCAGTCGGACCGCCGTTCTTTTTGATTTTTTCAAGGCCGCCCAAAAACTTTTGGAACACAACCGTTGAATCTTTTCCGAATTGATCTTTCAGTTCCGCCGCAGTCATCCCCGTGATTGCTTGCAGTCCCGTCATTTGTTTTCCGCCTTTGCGGATTGCTTCGTCGATGCCTCGAAAAGCATCGCCAAACGCTCCGGCGGCTTGCTTGGCATTGAATCCAAGCGGTTCCACGGCGGCGGCAAAGGCCGTCGCTTGCGCGGATGAAACACCAAACTTCGCGACTTCGCGAGTGATGTCGAAAGTTGAATCAAGAACCTTTTTTGCACTCACGCCGTATTTGTCGCCAAGTGCGGTGATTGCCGAAGCAAAGTTTTCAACTTTTTCCGGGCCTTCACCTGTGAGGTTCAAGATTTTTGCAATAGAATCCGCCGCCTCTTCGCCGTTGATTCCGGCGGTTTTGGCAAGCTTGGCAAGAGTGACCGAGAACTTTTCGAGGTTGTCCACACCTCGGACCCCCGCCTCACCTGCGGCGGCGGCCAACTTCAAGAGTTCCTCTTGAGGCACCGGAATTTTCTTTGAAACATTTTGAATTCGGTTTCCGAATTCTTTGAGTTCCTCGCCGGAAAGATTTGTTGCACCTTTCACGTCGGCGAGGGCCTCTTCAAGTTCCATGAATTTTTTCACCGAAAAACCTGCGGCGGCAACAACGGGAAGGGTGATCCCAACCATTGCGGCTTTGCCGATGCCTTTCATTGTGTTTCCGACTTTCTCAAGGGACTTGCGAAACTTCTCGGTTGTCTTTTGAACGATGCCGAACATGGTGTTTGTGCGGGAAATGGAACGCGAAAGCTCGGGGAATTTTCCCTTCACTTTGTCGATGACCTTCGAGATCCGGTCAATCGCCGCTATCCTAACCTTGACGGGCATTTCCTTCGCCAAACTTTCCCCCTAGTTTTTTCTGAATGGCTTCCCCTTGTTCATTGAGTCTTTCCATCCAAAAACTTAATTCGTCCGCATCAAATTCCCACAATTCGTGTGTCGAAAAGTGGAAGTATTTTGCAAGAGCACCGAGACATTGTTTCCAATCTTTCGGGAACTCTAGAACAACTCCCCCACGGCTTCCGAAATTCGCGTGATGTCCTCGGAACACATTTCATCGAACACCGCCGATGAAACACCCGAAATTTTTGACGCGATTTTTAGAATGTCGTTGAGTGTTGGATTTGAAGGAAGCGTCCTAAGATGCTTTCCCCGAATTGGTTTCAAGGTGATTTCCTTGATGACCTCTTCACCCCATTCGACGGGTTCAATCAACTTGATCGTCGCGGGTTTTTTTCTAGATTTTGCTTTTGCGGTTTTGTCTTCATTCTCTTCGGCCATTTCAGTCCCCTTTTTTCAATGGCTCGCGAAGGGACAAAGTTTTTGTTTTGCCCCCTCGCGGGTTGTTTACTTATCGAACCTCTTCGGCACTCAAGCCGGAAAAGCTCACTTCAATTTCACCCTCTTCGGTTGTGGCGTTTCCGTCACCGTCGAAAAAAGCGTCTCGAAGCACAATGATTTTTCCGTTCGCAAGACTCAAGGTCACGGTTGCGTCTTTCAACGACAACAATGCACTCAAATCAAGATCGCTTCGGTCTGTGATTGCGCCTTCGATTTTTGGAGCTTGTGGCAATTCCTTATAGCCGTGAACGGAGTCCGATCCGACAACCGCTTCACGCTTTGGGCGTCCGAGGTTATAGGTCCATGACCCTTTCGCGCTATAAAGTTCACCATTAGCTTTGAATTCAATGATTCCACCAACTCTCATGGTTCCCCCTTATAGTAAGAATTGAATTTTGACCCCAAGGACTGTCAATTGATTGACAAGATCCGGCGGCATCAAAACATCAACTCGGTTTGGATTGTCTGCGTTTCTTTCAACAATGAGGTCGGATTTGAATTGATCGAATCCTTCCACCAATGCTTTCTCTTCCCACTCGCGGAACTTTGTGATGATTTCCGCTTTGATCGAATTCGGCGTCACAACCGCTTGGCCCGGAGCAAACCGAGTGCCGTCGCTTGC
>FRDC01002871.1_pt2 | contig 29681 bp, 27 predicted proteins | sample 1106171 | NCBI WGS metagenome assembly FRDC01 (sample SAMEA3930566, study PRJEB13176) | freshwater metagenome | biome: Drinking water system; feature: drinking water; material: water | place: Singapore | collected 2014-12-20 | reverse complement strand
GAACGCGTGACTGTGTTCCAACATCTGCCCGTGTTTATTCGAGTTTTTCTTCTGGCGGCGCAAAGCCCGATCCTGCGACCGCTCTGCACGGGACTTGCTCAGGAGTCAGTGCGCTACGTCCGTTAATTGGAGGAGGGGAGGCCGGCCATGAAGAACCAGACCTGCGACAGGATGCATCAGGGTGCTGCTACAGCGCTGCGCTTGGCAGGATGGTGTCTGGCGGCATGCTGCCTGGCTGTCCCGCTCGCGTTCGAGCCTGAAGCCGCCGCTTCGGATCTCACACCGACCGAATCGGTCAAGGGTACGATGGCGGACGTGATCAGGATTCTCGAGAATACCGACCTGAAAGCGCCGGTCCGCGCGGCGGAACGCCGGCAGCTCATCGAGCAGGTGGTGCGCGATCGCGTGAGTTATGAAGAGATGGCCAAACGCGCGCTGGGTGTTCCCTGGAACGATCTGACGGACGAGGAACGACAAGAATTCGTGCGACTCTTCGTGTTGTTGTTGCGCGACACCTTCGCCGGCCGGATCGACGCCTACAGCGGCGAACAGGTGACCTATCTCCAGGAACAACGAGAAGAGGGTTTTGCCGAGGTGAAGACCCGCTTGATCGGATCGAAAACGGACACGTTCCTGGATTTTCGCTTGGCCGAGCGGCAAGGCCAATGGCTCGTGTACGACGTGGTGATCGACGGGGCCAGCGTCATCGGCAACTATCACGCGCAGTTCACCAGCCTCATACGGGATCTCACGTATGCCGGCTTGGTCACGCGAATGAAAGAGCGCGTCCTGCTGGTCAAAGCGTTCGAGTCACAGCCGCAACCGTAAAGCGCCTCCTGGCTCGAGCCCGTTGGCTCACGCCTGTCCCAACCGTTCAGCACGCCATGTCTCTACCGCCGGCAGATCGTACCGGCGGACAGCCCAGAGCCGGCGTTCCTGCACGAGACTTCCCGCATACCGAAACCCCACCTTTTCGATCACATGCCGAGACGGGCCGTTGTCAGCGTAGACGGAGATGTACGCTTGTTGGGCCTCTGTAAGCCTCACGACATCGTGCAGCAGTTGACAAATCGCCTGATAAAATAGCCCGCGCCCACGGGCAGCCGGATGGGTGAAATGGTCGTACAGGCCCGACGAGCCGGGCGGGGGTACAAAGGCCTGGCCGACGGCCTGGTCCTCTCCCCGCGTATGGCAGGGGATCAGCCAGGCATAGTGGAGCAGCCGGTTCTGCTGGACCAGCGTATAGAGGTGCTCGCCCCTGGCCAACCGCAGACAGGCCTCCGTCCGATATTGGTCCGGCGCCATCTGCCATAGAGCGGTTCGTTCATAGAAACGCAGATCGTCCAAGTGATCGCGCCGAAGCGTCTGAGAGGTGGGCAGCGTCGGCACCCGCTCCGTCTCGAAGAGATAAATGCGCTTTTCTCGGCGGTACCAGAGGCGTCGGCGCAGCGCGTCCCAGAGGAGTGCGGGAACAGGACGCTGTTCGGACTGGGCTCGTGCGCCCAAGTTCTGGATGACCAATTTCAGTCCCGGCGCAAGCTCCATCTGCCTGTGTCCCTCCCAACCGGTTTTTGTATCGGCTCTGAACGGTTCTGGACAGTTGGAAAATCCCTAGTGAGTGAGGGGAGGTTCTTCGTCGCGGCTGGTGCTATGATGCAACAGCAACCGCCGGTGTTCTCGCGAAAGGAGTGTCTGCAATGTCAGTGACAAAACAGCTGATCATGATAGCCGGATTCATGTGTTGTGCCGGCCTGAGTTGGGCGGCCGATCCGGCCGAGGTGGAACGGTTCGTCAAAGCCCGAATCGACATCGGTGAAATGATGACGAACTACTTCAAAGGCGGTGAACGGTTCGGGGAAGGACAGGCGCCGTCGCCTGACCAGCGTCGCGCGATGGGAGCCGACATCAACCAGAAGCTGTCGACGCTCTTGTCCAAACATGGGTTGACGCTCGAGGAGTACCGGAGCCGGAGCAAGGACGTGTTTGCGGATGAGGCGGCGGTACAACAGTTCCTCGGTGCCCATCCGGACCTGAAGCAGCGATACGATGCGCTGCCGTTAGACCGGATGAGTCGGGGAGGCGGCAGCACCGGCCGCGGCTATTAGCCGGCTGTTGATCAAGTGCGGCGGCCGCGGGCTCCCCCCGGTCTGCCGTTCAACGTGAGAGCCGCCTGCACGGCATACGCGAAATCTCTCCCACGCCAGGCAACCCGATGAAGCCGATCGACATCAGAGGCGCAACGGCGAGGTCGGAGCCGGAAGACGAGCCGGTGTCTCCGCGCTACGAAGGGCCGGCGGTGCTCTCGTACGGCTTCCGCCCGTTTTTTCTGGCGGCAGCCTTGTTTGCGGCGGTCGCCGTGCCGTTCTGGGCGCTGATATATGCCGGCCTGAGCAGTCCGGGGCTGCTGTATCCGCCTCGCGAATGGCACGTGCACGAAATGCTCTTCGGATTCTTGCCTGCCGTGATCTCCGGCTTTCTCCTCACGGCCGTTCCCAACTGGACCGGGCGTCCTCCGTTGCGAGGCACACCGCTGCTCGTCCTGTTTTCTCTTTGGCTGGCTGGGCGGTTGGCGCTGGCTTTTGCGGCTCCTGTCCGCTCTCTGGCCGTGGTGATCGACGGCGCCTACCTCGTCTTGTTCGCCTCCTATCTTTGGCGTGAATTGGCCCGAGGCGGCAGGCTGAACCACACACCGGTTGCGGTGATCGTGAGTCTCTTCGCCGTCACGAATCTGTTCTTCCACGTTCGTGCGCAGAGCGGGTCGTCCACCGATCTACCGGAGCGGATGGTCGTGGCCCTCTTGCTGCTCTTGCTGCTCATCATTGGTGGACGGCTAACGCCCAATTTTACCCGCGAATATTTGATGCACATCCGACAGCAGCCTTTGCCTCCGCCGTTTACTCGATTCGATGGGGCTGCGGTCGGGCTGGCGTTGGCCGGCGCCTTGGGCTGGGTGGCGCAACCGGTCGGTTTGCCGGCCGGTGCGCTCTTGGTGACCGCCGGGGTGCTGCATCTCGTCCGGTTATGGCGCTGGCAGGGGCGATTGGCCTGGCGGGAGCCGCTCGTCTTCGTATTACACGTCGGATATGGCTGGATTGCCCTATCGATGCTGGCGTTGGGTGGGGCGGCGTTGGGCGTTGGGCTGCTTCAGCCGGATGCCGTACATGTCCTGACGACGGGAGCAGTGGGGGTCATGACTCTGGCAGTGATGACCCGCGCGAGCCTCGGGCATACTGGACGGTCGAAGCAGGTTGGACCGCTCACCCTGACGATCTATGTGCTGGTCATGTTGGGAGCTTTGTTGCGCGTGTTCGTCCCCGGTTCTTCGACGCCTACGACGGCGACCTATCTCGTGCTTGGTCTTGCGGCGATCTGCTGGGGTGGCGCCTACCTGCTCTTCACAATTGGCTACGGGCCCTGGCTCCTGGAACCGAGCCTGGACGAGTGACCGATCACGCACAAGCGCGTGGGCAGTCTCGGGCTTACTTCAGCAGGTGATCCGAAATCAACGCGGCGAGTTCGGCCGGCTCCACCACCCCTTCGCGGGTGAGCAACAGTTTGCCGTGCGCAAAGAAGTGTGTCGTCGGATAGGTTTCGAAGATGTGGGTTTTCTTGATCTCGCGGCAGCGGCCCGGTACATGCATCTTGGCTTTGCCGATTTTGATCTGCGGGAACTTGGAGGCAGTTTCTTCCAAGATGGGATCATAGGTCTTGCAGGGTTCACACGTGGCCAAGCCGTAGGCCACGACGGCGCCGTCGCTGTCGGTGAACTCTTTGTAGTTGGCGTCGCTGACGTCGAGAACCATTGCCGCCATCGAGTCCTCATGCCAAATGTCCGAAAGTCAAAAGCCTTCGACATGAAGGCCTTCGACTTTCGGACTGTTTGACTCAAATTAGCTGAGTTTTGCCAGGGCCGAGAGGATGTCCTTGTCTTCCCGCGCCACCTTGATCTCCTGCACCTTCACGTAGGCGACCTTTCCATTCTTGTCCACGATGACGGTCGCGCGCTTCGAGCAGTTCAACGGCTCGAAGTAGAGGCCGTAGGCCTTCGCGGTCGTCCGGTGCACGTCCGACAAGAGCCGGTGTTTGAGGTCGAGCGAATCCGCCCAGGCCTTGTGGGAGAAGAAGCTGTCGCAACTGACGCCGAACAGTTCGGCATTGGCGTTTTGGAACTTGGGGAAGTCGTCGGTGAGACACTTGTTCTCACCCTGGCAGACCGGACTCCAATCCAACGGGTAAAAGCAGAGCACCACGTTTTTCTTGCCGCGGTAGTCGCTCAGCTTCACGTCCTTCTGATCCTGATCCTTCAGGTTGAAATCCGGGGCGGTATCGCCGACCTTGATCTCGGGGGCTACGTCGCTCATTGCGTCCTCCTCTACGAATGTTGAAACGGCCCCCCTGGCGGATGGCCCGTTCGAACATCATCTCGAATGTGGATGGCTTTGCTTAGAGGCCTGCTCCGATGGACCTCTCCGACCTGCATTTTTGTACCGTGCGCCCGAAAACCTTGTCAACGGGCCGGAAGGCCTAGGACCTCTCCGCATCGTCGCCCGCTCGTACTAGGTGAACTCCCAGCTTAATTGCCTGTATTTTCAGGACAGTTTGTCCGCAGTTTGGTCTTGGAAAGACAGCTTGTCCCTGTCACCACGCCTGGCCGCTCGAATCACTGGAAATCCCCTGGTGTCCACGAGGTCCGTTTCTTGACTAACGCTGTGGCGCCCGTCTTAACCCTAGCGGATCCTCGTGAGACCGAATGTGTCGCTCAGCGGATGGTCATGGTTCGTCGGTTGCTGCTGTGCGGTCACGCTGCTGGCGACCGGGGTCGTCCCCTCCGACGCCGCTGAGCGTGAGCGGGAGTACGACTTCGACCTGTCTAAGGGCCTCTGGCTTTTTCAACAGGAGCGGTACGGCGAAGCTGAACCCTTCTTGCAGGAAGCGTTCAAAGCCAAACCGGGAGATCCTCTCTCCGGCTATTACCTCGGTCTCTCGCTGATCCGGTTGCGGCGGCATCAGGCGGCCGAAGGCCGGTTTCGCGAGGTCTTGCAGCGCCATCCGGACGAGGCACGTGCCCACATGGGGTTGGGCATGGCGCTGTACCACCGCGGCCGTTTTCAGGAATCATCCGCCGAATTGGCCATTGCGGAACCATTTCTGAAAGACGATCCTCTGCTGCACGACTACGCCGGGTTGGCCGCCGCCAAACGGCAGGCTGACGCTCAGGCGGTCGAACAGTTCACCCGTGCCGGGAACTTGGACTCGGAGCTGGCAGCCGATCCTCGTTACCAGCAGGGCTTGACGCTTCAAGGGCAGGGCCGCAGACAGGAGGCGGTCGAATCCTTCGTGTCGGCCCTCGAAGGCGGCGCCGACACCAAGCCGGCGGTGCGACCGGCGGCCGGCGCGATGCTTTCCTCACCCTCCAAACGCTGGAGCGCCCTGTTTGGCCTCAGCACCCAATACGATTCCAACGTGGTCCTGCTCCCCAGCGGCACCTCGCCGCCGGGTGGTTCCACCGGCATATCCGACAAAGACGATTTTGTCACCGTCATTACGGGAAGCGGCGAATACCGCTTCGTGCAAAACGAGACCTGGACGGTCGGCGCGGGCTACGGATTCTTCCAGAACCTCCATGCGCGCCTGAGCGATTTCAACGTGCAAGACCATACGCCGACCCTATACGTGCAGCGGCGGTTTGGGCTGGCACAGCTGCGGCTACAATACCTGCTCGATTATGTGACGGTCGGCGGGGATGCCTACCTGTTGTCGAATGCGCTGCAATCGACGCTGACACTGCCCGAGAGCGACCGCATCTTCACCCAGGCATTCGTCCGCTATCAATACAAAGACTTCAAGACGTTTCGCGACGACCAACTGGGCGTGCCGGTGAACCAGACACGAGACGGCGTTAACTGGATGGTCGGCGCCATGCAGTTCTGGCAGTTCGCCGACGGTCGGGGCCAGCTGCGCGGCGGGTACACCTTCGATAAAGATGCCACAGGCGGGGGCGATGTCTCGCAGGCGTCGCCGGGCCGGCCCACGAACGCCGACTGGAGCTATCATGGCCATCGTCTGTCCGTCGGCGCGTGGTATCGGCCGCTCGAGGCGACCACCGTTCAGGCGTCGTTCGACTACTACCGGCAGAACTATCGCAACGCGAATTCCTTTTCCTTCTCCGGCACGACGGTTCGGGAAGACAACATCTATGCCCTGACCGGATCCATCGTCCGGGACTTACAGTCCTGGCTCTGGGTCGGATTCCAGTATTCGTACACACGCGATCAATCGAACGTGGCGGCGTTCGATTACACCAGGCATATCGTGTCACTCACGCTGGGAGGCGCGTTCTAAGGAGGACCTATGAAGACCGGGCTCGTTCTGTTCTCGGTGTGGCTGCTTTCAGGGATGGAATCGGTCGTCGGGGCGGCGGAGTTCGATCCCATCGGTGTGGTGCTGGCCGTGCAGGGCACCGTCACCATACAGCCTGCCACCATGACGCCGCCACAGCTCCTCAAGCCGTTCGACGAGGTCGGACCGCTTTCGATCTTCGACAGCCGCCCCGCCTCTCGTTGCAAGGTGTTGTACGCAGACGACAGCTTGATCACTTTGGGAGACGACAGCCGGCTGGAAATCACGGAGCAGTTCCTCGGCGCTGACCGCGGGGATCGTGCCTTTGTCGCGCACTTGGTGCGGGGGGCAGTTCGGGCGCTGGTGGCCAGACCACTGGATGGCGACAACGCGGCCTTTGAAGTCCATGCGGGCACGTCGGTGGTAAGCGCCCGCGGCACCTACTTCGTCACCTGGGTGAACAACTCCTCGGTCGCTGAGCCACGGGGGGCCGGTCGTCGAACGGCTCCCGAAGCGGTCGACGTGGAAGGAGCGACAGGTGTCGCCAACATCGGCACGGCCGGCGACGTGGCGTTCAACTCTGGCGGCGCGACCGTACTGGTACTGCCCGGGCAATTCTCCATCGCCTTGCCCGGCCAAGCCCCCAGCCAGCCCGCTTCGATCCAGCAGCCGATCGCGCCGGTCAGTGCCGCGATTTCCGAAACGCTGCTGCCGGACCAGCCAAAGCCGGAATCTCCACGAGAGGCGCTGGCGGCGGCTGGGATCGGTGGAGCCGGTGGGACGTCGGCGGTCGCCACCACCACGATGCCTTCGGGTGTGCTCGGAGGGCAAGCGCCGTCCGGCAGTTACATGTTGCCCACCTGGCCGTTTCCGATTACGCCCGTGACGCCGCCGGCTGTCGTCTCCGGCGCGGCTCCCGCTTCGGTCAATCCGGCCGCGGGGACGCAAGTCAATTTATCGATTCGTCTGCCATGAAGACCATCCACCCTTCGAGCGCACTCTTGTGGTTCTGCCTCGCGCTGCTGATCGGCTGCAGCAGCGGGTCCGACCAGTCCGGCACCGTCGGCGTCAATCTCTCACTCGTGGTGCAGCCGGGATCCGTAAGCCGGCAACCGCCGTCCGCGTCCGCTCGGCTGCTCTCGTTCCTGGGCCGATGGCTGCCCGGCCTGGGGCAAGCTTGGGCGCAATCGGTGTCGGAGATCACGACGATTGAGGTGCAGATCACGGCTCCCGATCTCCCAACCGCGGCCTCGGCAACTGTACCGGTGTCCAATCCCACGAGTGGTCAGGTGATTCCGGTGACGATGCAGGCGCCGGTCGGCTCCAACCGCACGTTTCGTGTCGCGGCGTTGAACGCCCAAGGGCGGAGGATCTTCGCCGGCAGTGCCGCAGGGGTCACGTTGACGGCCGGCACACCCCTGTCGCTCGAGATTACGCTGACGCCGACGGTCACCGTGACCGTCGAGACGAGCGGTTCGGGAAGCGGCACGATCACGTCGTCGCCACCGGGTATCGACTGCGGCGCGACCTGCTCTTTTCAATTCGAACAAGGTGTTGAAATTGCGCTCAATGCCGCGGCGGCACCCGGGTCCTCCTTCGCCGGCTGGAGCGGAGACTGCTCGGGGACCGCCGATTGCCGGCTGGGCGGCAGCGGCACCGTCGTCGGCACCTTCGTCGTCGCCGTCAGTACCGAACGATTGACGGTCGTCAAGGACGGCGGCGGAAGCGGCACCGTCACAAGCACCCCGAGCGGCATCGCCTGCGGCGGGGTCTGCAGCGCAGATTTTCCGACCGGTGACAACGTGACATTGGCGGCCGCGCCCACCGGCGGCTCGACCTTCACCGGATGGAACGGCGGCGGCTGCAGCGGGACCGGAGCCTGCGTCGTCACGATGACCGGCGCCTTGACGGTCACCGCGTCGTTTGCCGCGCCCCCGAGTTTTGCAACCTTGACCGTGACGAAAACCGGCGCGGGCGGCGGATCGGTCAGCAGTGCGCCGCCCGGGATCGACGGCTGTACCGGCACCTGCAGCGCCGGTTTTGCCGCCGGCAGCCAGGTGGCGCTGACCGCGACCCCCTCGGGCGGTGCGACCTTCGCCGGATGGAGCGGTGCCTGCGGTGGAACCGGCGGCTGCGTCGTTGTCATGAACGGCGCACAGTCGGTCACCGCGACGTTTGATCCTCCGCCGGTGACAACGGCGACATTGGCGCTCGTCAAGACGGGCAGCGGCACCGGCACCGTGACGAGCAGTCCGGGCGGTCTCGATTGCGGCCCGACCTGCAGCGCAGTCTTTCCCTCCGGCAGTCAAGTGACGCTGACCGCGACCCCCTCCGGCGGCGCGACCTTCGCCGGATGGAGCGGCGGGGGCTGTGGTGGAACCGGCAGCTGTGTGACCACCATGGCCGGCGATCAAACCATCGTGGCGCAGTTCGATGCGGCGCCGAACCTCGTCACCTTGTCGGTGAACAAGGTGGGATCCGGTGACGGCGTGATCACGAGTCTTCCGGGAGGCATCGATTGCGGCGGCGCTTGTCAGGCCACATTCACCATGGGAACCGTGGTGACCCTCACGGCTGTGCCGAACGGCGATTCGGAGTTTGAAGAGTGGGAGGGCGGAGACTGTAACGGGAATGGAGCCTGTGTGCTGACGATGGACCAGAACCGGTCGGTGAACGCCCGATTCGACGAAGATTGAGCCGATCGTCAGCCGCCGCTGGGGAGGGCGGCGGAGGATGTCCTCAATTCGCGGAACCCCAGCATGCGGCCGATGGGAGCACTGGTGCGGTGGTTCGCGATCCGGATGGTCTTGCCGAGGATCGGCAAATGAAAGGCCGAGCCGACCTTGGGTGATTGTCCGATCCGGATGACTTCATGGGCCGCTTCCGCCAAGAGTTCCTTGGCCGCTCTGTCCGAGGTGCCGCGAGGAATGAACGTTTCCAACTCATCGATGGCGAATTTCGAAAGGCCCAGGGTATAACACCAGCTCTCCTCGGGCGGCTGCTGATCGTCTTGTGCAACCAGCACGTGATCGTCGACCACGAATGCGGTGAGGGAGCGGTCCTTCCAATCGGACGGGTTCAGGTACTGCTGGGTGATGAGGTCGTAGGCGGTCCCTTGGGTCAGCAGGGTCAGGCCTCTCGCGACACGCGCGGCGAACAGGATCGTGTCCGGCATGTCGCGGGGCGGCATCACGGAGGGTGCGACGGCGCCGATCAGGTCGTGTTCCCAGGCCAGTTGTCCCTTGAAGCCGGCTGTATGGCTCGCCGGCAGGGGTATGACGACGTGGGCTGTCCAAGGACCATGGCTGAGTTGCCAGGACTCTGGCGCCCCCTCTTCGGTCCTGACGGTCAGCGGTCCGCCGTATTCGCCGTCGTACCAGGTCTTCAGTTCGTCGGGCTGGGGCGCGACGCCGCGATAGCCGATGAAATAGAGGGGCGGTCTCTTCGACGAGGGTTTCGGAGCCTTCTTTTTGATCCTCAAGGTCGCACCACCACACTGAACGGAGAGCGCCGCTACTTCCCCGACTTTTTCGCCTTGCGGCGGTCCTCAGGATGCAATAGCCGCTTGCGGATGCGCAAGCTCTTGGGCGTGACTTCGACCAATTCGTCGGGTCCGATATATTCCAGCGCGAACTCGAGCGACATCTCACGCGGCGGCGTCAAAATCAAGGCTTCGTCCGAGCCCGAGGCCCGCATGTTCGTCAGGTGTTTTTCTTTGCAGACGTTGACATCCAGGTCTTCTTCCCGGCTGTTCTCGCCGACCACCATGCCGCGATAGACCTCGACGCCGGGGCCGATGAACATCACGCCGCGTTCCTGCGTCATGAACAGCGCATAAGCCGTGCTCGTGCCGTCTTCGAAGGCGCAGAGCGAGCCGTGCGGCGCGACCAGCAGGTCCTGCTCGTTGGCCGTCTCGTAAGCGCTGAAGACGTGATGCATGATGACGGTGCCGCGTGTCTTCGCGAGCAACACGTTCTTGAGACCCATGATGCCGCGGGTGGGAATGTGATACTCGAGGTGCATCTCGCTGGGGCCTGCCTCGGAATGCACCAGTTTCATATGTCGCATCTCGCCCCGGCGTTTGCCGATTTCTTCGATGACGGCGCCCTGGTAGGTTTCCGGCACCTGAATCGTCAGTTCTTCGTACGGCTCGGTTACCTTGTCGCCGTCCCGATGCAGAATGACTTCCGGCTGCGAGACTTGCAGCTCATAACCCTCGCGCCGCATCTGCTCGATCAACACGCCCAGGTGCAGCTCGCCCCGTCCGGCCACGAGAAAGCGGTCGGCACTGTCGGTTTCCTGGACACGCAGAGACACGTTGGTTTCGAGTTCTTTGAACAGCCGCTCGCGCAGGTGGCGGGAGGTCAGGTACTTACCCTCGCGCCCGGCGAAGGGGCTGTTGTTGACTGAAAAGGTCATTTGAACGGTCGGCTCGTCGATGGTCACTCGCGGAAGCGCGATCGGCTGTTCGGCGTCCGCGATCGTGTCGCCGATGCTGACCTGGTCGAGGCCCGCGACGGCCACGATCTCACCGGCTTCGGCCCGTTCGACGTCGGTGCGTTCCAGCCCAGAATAGACGGCGAGATCGGAGACTTTGCCTGGTAACTGCGCACCTTCCTTGCCGAGGATCGTCACGTTCTGCCGCCGCGCGATCGAGCCGGATTGGATCTTGCCCACGCCCATCTTGCCCTTGTACGAGTCGTACAGCAGCGCCAGGACGAGAATCTGAAGCGGCGCCTTCGCGTGGATGGCCGGCGCGGGAATGGTTTCCAGCACCGTATCGAGCAGCGGGGTGATGTCTGTGCCCGGCTTGTTGACGTCCAGCGTCGCAAGACCCTTGAGCGCCGACGTATACACGATCGGGAAGTCGAGCTGTTCGTCGGTGGCACCCAGATGGACGAAGAGGTCGAAGGTGCGGTTGACGACGTCGTCGATGACGGCGTCCGGGCGGTCGATTTTGTTGATGACGACGATGGCCTTGTGGCCGAGTGCGAGGGCTTTGCGCAGCACGAAGGTCGTCTGCGGCATGGGCCCTTCCTTGGCGTCGACGAGAATGAGTACGCCGTCGACCATCCGAAGCGTGCGTTCGACCTCGCCGCCGAAGTCCGCATGTCCGGGTGTGTCGACGATGTTGATTTTTACGCCTTTGTACGTGAGGCTGGCGTTTTTCGCCCGGATCGTGATGCCGCGTTCGCGCTCCTGGTCCATCGAATCCATGATCCGCTCGCCCATGTCATCGATCTTGCGATGAACGTGGGTCTGGCGCAGCAGGGCGTCGACGAGCGTGGTCTTCCCGTGGTCGACGTGGGCGATGATGGCGATGTTCCGGATGTCGGTCCGGCGGTCGTGCGGTGCGCGAAGCTGTGTCATGGTCTCCGTTCTTTTCGCGCAGGTGGTGCAACGAGACCGCCAGGTCTCGCCCGCTTGGCCTCGACGCCCCAATCGGTCGTGCCGGAGGGGGCGACACTCTTCCCGTGAGTTGCTGCGCGAAGCGGGAACGCGGACGGCGGGTCTAGCACAGCCGTTGCGGCAAAAAAAAGACGCCCTCAATCATCGGGCGTCAGACCGACAGTATACATGATTCGTCGAAAGAGACACAAGCCGCCCGCTCAGCAGACAAGGCGGCCAAGTTGCTTGAGTTTTCTCCGGCTCCGGGGTAAGGTGAACTGGAGTCCTCCCTGCGGGCCCGGCCTCCTCCGGAGGCTAAAACTATCCAATGACAACGATCGATCGGCCAGTCCAGCTTTCCGATGCCCCTCGTCAGCCTCCGCCGCGCCGCCCTTGGCGCTGGTGGCAGATCGGGCTGTTGGTTCTTGTCGGGTTGATCGTGGCCGGCACCGCCGCTGCCGCAGGACTCCTGTATCACTACTCGCAGGATCTTCCCGAGCTCAATCAGCTGCAGAACTATCAGCCGAGTCTCGTCACCCAAGTGTATTCCAGCGACCGGCAGCTGATCGGCCAGTTTTTCATCGAACGGCGCATCCTGAAGCCCTTGGTGGAGATCCCGGAATCGTTGCGTCATGCGGTGATCGCAGTCGAAGACGCCCGTTTTTTCGAACATCCGGGTCTGGACTACATCGGTATTCTTCGGGCCGCGTGGACGAATCTGCGGCGGGGTGGGAAGGTGGAGGGCGCCAGCACGATCACGCAGCAGCTCGCGCGCTCGCTGTTCTTGTCCTCCGAGCGCACGTTCGATCGGAAAGTGCGCGAGCTGGTGTTGGCCTACAAAATGGAGCTGGTCTCAACCAAAGAGCAGATCCTTGAAACCTACCTGAATCAAATCTATTTCGGCCAGGGAGCCTACGGAGTTGCCGCGGCCGCGCAGTCCTATTTCGGGAAGGACCTTTCGCAATTGACCCTTGCCGAAGCGGCCTTCCTCGCCGGCCTGCCGAAGTCGCCCAACCATTTTTCTCCGTTCAAGAATTATGAACGAGCGAAGAAGCGGCAAGAGCACGTCTTGTCCCGCATGGAAGAGGCCCACTTCATCACCGTGGCCGAGCGCGATCTGGCCATGGCGGAACAATTGAACTTCCGCCGCCCCGGCAGCGAGCAGGTGGCGCCCTACTTCGTCGAGTATGTCCGGCAACAGCTGATTGCCAAGTACGGCGAAACGATGGTCTACAAGGGCGGCTTGAAAGTCATGACCACGTTGAACATGGACATGCAGCGGGCCGCGGAAACGGCGTTTGCCGCCGGATTACGCGAGCTCGACAAACGCCAAGGTTGGCGCGGGCCGCTCAGGACATTGGACATCACCGCAGGTATTCCACCCGGTGCGACGGCGTCGAGTGAACAGCCGCTGAACGTCGGCGACGAACGCGAGGCGTTGGTGACTAAAGTCGCCAAAGATTCCTATGCCGTGCAAATCGGAGTCGGGACGGCCAAGTTGTTGTTCGAGGACATGGCCTGGGCCAAGAAACGGTTGACGGGACCGGATACGACCAAAGACGTCGTCCTCAATCCGAACATGAATAAAATCCTGAAACTGGGCGACGTCGTTCTCGTGCGCGTCAAGAAAATCGAGAAGGACACTGTGCTGGTGCAGTTGGAACAGGTGCCGGTGGTGGAGGGCGGCTTGGTAGCGATCGATCCGGTGAAGGGCGCGATCAAAGCGATGGTCGGCGGCTATGACTTCAACCGGAGCGAGTACAACCGGGCGGTGCAGTCGCATCGACAGCCGGGGTCCGCTTTCAAGCCGTTGATTTACGCGACCGCCGTCAACGAGGGTATGAGCCCGGCCTCGGTCATCCTGGATGCGCCGGTGGTGTACGAGCAGGTCGAAGAAGACAAGACGTGGAAACCCGAAAACTACGGCAGAAAATTTCACGGCATGGTCACGCTGCGTGATGCGCTCGCGCAGTCCCACAACCTGGCGACCGTGCGGTTGCTGGAGAAAGTCGGGATCAAGAACGTGGTCGAATTCGCCAGACAGGTCGGCATCACGAGCCCGCTGGCGGCCGATCTCTCACTGGGGCTCGGGTCGTCTTCGGTGGGCCTGCTGGAGTTGACGACGGCCTATGGGGTGTTCTTGAACCAGGGTAGCCGGGCCGAGCCCTATGCGATTTTCTTCGTGAAAGACAATACCGAAAAGGTGCTTGAGTTGGCCGAACAGCAGTCGCACGAGGTCATCTCGAAGGAGACGGCCTATCTCATCACGAACATGATGGAGGACGTCGTCCAGAAGGGAACCGGTCAAGCGGCAAAAGTGCTCGGACGGCCCCTTGCGGGCAAGACCGGCACGACGAACGAATACATCAACGCCTGGTTCATCGGGGGAACGCCCAATCTCGTGGCCGGCGTGTTCGTCGGATTCGACGACCGCCGGTCGCTCGGTGAAACGGAATCCGGCGCCCACGCGGCGTTGCCCATCTGGATCGGGTTCATGAAAGAGGCACTGAAGCAGGTTCCGGTGGCACCCTTCGCCATTCCCGACGGGATCACCTTCGTCAAAGTCGACCCTTCGACCGGGCTATTGAACTCGGAACAAGACGAGCAGCCCGGCAACGTGGAGATCTTCACCAAAGGCAGTGAGCCCACGCAACAGGCTCAACGGCGGCTGGACCCGACGGACTTCTATAAGATGGATCAGATCGCGGAAGGCGGGCCGTAGGGCATCCGTCAGGATTTCGAATCCTGAAACTCTTCGTGCCAGGCCATTTGGATCGTTTCGAGAATTTTTTCATTCGATTTCTTGGGGTCGTCCTTGAAATCAGGCAGGGCGACGATCCAGGCGTGCATGTCGGTGAAGCGCACGGTCAGCGGGTCCGTGTCGGGATGTTCTTCCACCAGTCTGATCGCGATCTCTTCCGAGTCCTGCCACTTCAGATCCATTCGGTCCTCGATTCTGGCTGATCTTAGTGCTGCCGGCTTGTGGCTTGTGAGCTGTCTGCCGCGCGTCAAGTGACCTCCGTCACCTTCTTGCCTTGTAACCCTCGCTTCAACGAATCATCGAGCAACGCGACCGACAGAGGTTTCGCCGCCTGCTCCAATTCCGACATTCGGGCGCGAACGGCTTTCGGGTCTTGGCCGTCTTTGGCCAGTTTCAGGGCGGCCAGCGCTTCTTGGATGAACGAGCGGACCGCGTCCTCGATCAAGTGCCCGCCCTCGTGCAGGGACTTTTCCGTCGTCGTGATCAATGCACCCGCATCCAGTCTGGCTTCGATCAGTTTTCTCGCCCCGATGTCTTCGGACGCGAATTTGAAAGAGTCTTCGATCATCCGTTCGACTTCGCCGTCCGACAATCCGTAAGACGGCTTCACGTCGACCGACTGGCTCTGGCCCGTCCGCATGTCCTTGGCCGTCACGTTGAGGATGCCGTTCGCGTCGATGAGGAACGTGACCTCGATGCGCGGCACGCCTGCGGGTAGCGGCGGTACCCTGAGCCGGAATTGGGCCAGGCTGCGGTTGTCCTTCGCCAACTCGCGTTCGCCCTGCAAGATGTGGATGTCAACCCCGGTTTGCCCGTCGACATAGGTGGTAAACAACTCCTTGGCACTCGAGGGGATGGTCGTGTTGCGTCGAATCAAGCTGCTCATCACGCCACCCATCGTTTCGATGCCGAGGGACAGGGGTGTGACGTCCAACAGCAGCATGTCGGTTGTGCCGCCGCTCAATATATCCGCTTGAACGGCGGCGCCCAGGGCCACTACTTCATCGGGATTCAAGTCACAATGGGGCGGTTTACCGAACAGCTCTTGCACTCGCCGGCGAACCAGGGGCATTCGTGTCGAGCCGCCGACCAGGACGACTTCGTCGATGTCAGCCGGTGTGAGCCCCGCGTCCTTGAGCGCGAGGCGGCAGGGGGTCAAAGTTCGTTCGACGATTTCGTGGGTCAGCGTTTCCAGTTGGTCGCGGGTCAGTTCGCGGGTGAAGAGGCCTTTCTGTTCGGGCAACTCGACGGAGACTTGGGTTTTCGTCTCGTCGGAAAGGCGGATCTTGGCCCGTTCCGCTTCCAATCGGACCGCCTGCATATGATCGGGATAAACGCCCAGGTCGAGGCCGTGCGCGCGCCGGATTTCATCGACGAACAGATCGGCGATCCGGCGGTCGAGGTCGTCGCCGCCCAAATGGGTATCTCCGTTGGTGGCCAACACTTCGAAAATGCCGTTCTTGAGTTTGAGGATGGAGATATCGAACGTACCGCCGCCGAAGTCGTAGACGGCGATCGTGCCCTGGGTTTTTTCCTGAAGCCCGTACGCCAGTGACGCGGCAGTGGGTTCATTGATGATGCGCAGGACTTCGAGGCCGGCGATCATGCCGGCGTCTTTCGTGGCCTGGCGCTGGCTGTCGTTGAAATAGGCCGGGACCGTGATCACGGCCTTGGTGATGCTTTCACCCAGGTGCGCTTCCGCCCGCAGTTTGAGCTCTTTGAGGATCATGGCGGATATCTGCGGCGGGCTGTAGGTTTTCTCGCCGAGTTTGATGCGGATGACGCCGCCTTGTTCGGTGAGCGAGTAGGGGAAGTAGGCGAGTTCACCCTGCACGTCGTCGAGGCCTTTGCCCATGAACCGTTTGACTGAATAGACGGTGCGCTCGGGATTTCGCGTGAGGTGCTCTTTGGCCGGATCGCCGACGATCAACCCGTTGTCGGTCATGGCGACGACGGACGGCACCATCGTCCGACCGTGCTTGCCGGCAATGATGCAGGGCGTACCGTCCGTCATGTACGCGACGAGCGAATTCGTGGTGCCGAGGTCGATGCCAACGATGCGTGCCATGTTATCCGATGGTCTCGACGAGATCGTTGACGATGTTCTTCACGTAGGTCCGGTTGGAGAGGATTTCTCGCATGTGTTTGAGCAGGCGGTCCCGCTCGGCGCGGGCTTGCGGCGTGGCTTCGCCGCGGTCTTGCAGGGCATCCCAGTCTCCGAAGAGGCGCTGAAGCTGGGATTCCATCTCGTGTTTGCGCCGTTCCAGCGCCTGTTGCTCGGACTGCAGTTTTGTCCGCAGCTGCCGGCTGGCTTCGGACGTGCGGTCGGACGCTCGAAATTCTTCCAACGTGTCCTGCAGCTCGAGGATCTCTTCGAAGAGGTCGGCGGGCGGTGAGTTCCGGATATCTTTCACATGGCCTGCTTCCAGGTCCAGGAGGTACTCGGCCCGCTGAATCGGATCGCGGAGCGTGCGATAGGCGCTGTTGAGTGTGGCGGCGTTCCCCAGGCTGATGGCTTGTTCCGTTTCGCTCTTGTTCTGATAGAAGTCGGGATGGAACGCGCGGCTCATCTCGTAAAACTTCGTCTCGAGCTCGTGCTGGTCGATGGTCAGGCGCCGGGGAAAGCCCAAGCAGGTGAAATAGTCGGTGTCTTTCGAGACCGGCTGGACCTTCACGCAGCGGTCACAAAAATACTCGCCGGCCACCTCGGATTGGCAATGCCAGCACATGCTCCTCGCCATCTGTAGGTGGCGGGAACCGGGCTCGTGATGGTGATGATGGCCGCTCATCGGTTCGGCTGCATCCGTTCTGACGACACGGGCATGGTGGTCGGCCATGCCCGTGCGATCTCAGCGTAGGTTCGGAGTCGGTTATGCCGAGAACGACTCGCCGCATCCGCACGTCTTGTTGGCGTTCGGATTGACGAACTTGAAGTTCCCGCCCATCAGGTCCTTGTGGTAGTCCAACTGCGTGCCTTGGAGATAAATGGCGCTCTTGGCGTCCACGATCACCTTGACGCCGTCGAACTCATAGACCTGGTCGTACTGGCCGATTTTTTCATCGAAGTTGATCGTGTAGCTCAAGCCGGAGCAGCCGCCGCCCTTGACGCCGAGCCGGAGGCCGCCTTCGGTCAGGCCTTGGACGTTGATCAGCCGTTTCACTTCCTTGATGGCCGCCTCCGTCAACGTAATCACCGGGGTGGTGTCCGTGTTCGTGCTGTCCATGGGCGCTCCTTTGTCGTCCGGTTACTTGACGTCGGTCTTTTTCTGGTAGTCCGCCAGGGCCGCCTTGATCGCATCTTCGGCCAACACGGAACAGTGGATCTTCACCGGCGGCAGGTTCAATTCCTGCACAATGTCGGTGTTCTTGATCTTCTGGGCTTCTTCGATCGTTTTGCCCTTCAGCCATTCGGTCGCCAGGCTGGAGCTGGCGATGGCGGAGCCGCAGCCGAAGGTCTTGAACTTGGCGTCCACGATCGTGTCGCCTTGGACCTTGATCTGCAATTTCATGACGTCGCCGCACTCCGGTGCGCCGACCATTCCGGTTCCGACGCCCTCTTCGTCTTTCTTGAAGCTCCCCATGTTCCGGGGGTTGTTGAAATGATCGACGACCTTATCGCTGTAAGCCATGGCTTTCCTCCTTCGCCCTTGGTGCGGTCAGTGGGCGGCCCACTGAACGGATTTCAGATCAATGCCTTCTTTGGCCATCTCGTAAAGCGGGGACATCTCACGCAGCTTGGTGACGATCTCAATAACCTTCTTGATCGTATAGTCAATCTCGTCGTCGGTGTTGAAACGGCCCAGTCCGAATCGGATGGACGAATGTGCCAATTCCGTGCCGACGCCCAGGGCGCGGAGCACATACGACGGTTCCAGCGTCGCCGACGTGCAAGCCGAGCCGGAGGACAGCGCGATGTCCTTCATGCCCATCAGCAACGACTCACCCTCCACGTAGGCGAAAGAAATGTTGAGGTTGCCCGGCAGCCGGTTCGTCGGATGACCGTTCAAGTAACATTCGTCCAGCGCCGACATGATGCCGGTCTGCAGGCGGTCCCGCATCGTGGTCAGTCGCGCCGACTCGGCCGACATCTCCTGTTCACAGAGCTCGCAGGCCTTCCCGAATCCGACGATCAAGGGCACGGGGAGGGTGCCGGAGCGCATCCCGCGCTCATGGCCGCCGCCGTCCATTTGGGCTGCGATCCGGACTCGTGGATTTTTCTTCCGGACATACAGGGCGCCGACCCCCTTCGGACCGTAGAGCTTGTGGGCCGAAAACGACATCAGATCGATGCCCATCGCTTGGACGTCGACGGGGATCTTGCCGACTCCCTGAGTGGCATCGCAATGGAAGAGGATGCCCTTCTCCTTGGCGATCTTCCCGATCTCCGCGACCGGGTTGATCGTGCCGATTTCGTTGTTGGCGAGCATGACGGAGATCAGGACGGTCTTGTCCGTGATCGCATTGCGCACGTCCTGGGGATTGACCATGCCCTGCTTGTCGACGGGCAGATAGGTCACCGTGGCCAGGCCCTTCGCTTCGAGCGATTTGGCCGTGTCGAGGACGGCGCGATGTTCGGTGGAGGAGGTGACGATGTGGTTCCCCTTCTCCTTATACATCTCCAAGACGCCCTTGATGGCCAGGTTGTCGGATTCCGTCGCGCCGCTGGTGAAGACGATCTCCTTGGGGTCGGCTTTGATCAGTTTGGCGATTTGCTTGCGGGCATTTTCTACGGCTTCTTCAGCCGCCCAGCCGAATGCGTGATTCCGGCTGGCGGCGTTGCCGAACTTCTCGACGAAATAGGGCAGCATGGCCTCGAGAACACGGGGATCCATGGGGGTCGTCGAATGATTGTCGAGGAAAATGGGAAGCTTCATCGTTCTACTCCTTGCGCGGTCGGCGACTGAATCGTGATTAACGGCGTGCCACCCAGCATGTCCTGCAGGGTCATATTGTTAAGCAACTGATAGATACTGTCCTGTACTTTGAGGAGCGGCGTGCGGATATTGCAATGTTCACGCTGCATGCATATCTCGCCGCTCTGTTCATGGGAGCAATCGGTGATGCCAAGAGGGCCTTCGATGCTTTCGAGGATCTGCGCGATGGTGATGTACCGCGCGCTTCGGGCCAATAGGTATCCGCCTTTTGGACCGTTGTGGCTCTCAATCAGGCCACTCTTGGCCAGAGCCTGGAGGACCTTCGCCAAGAGTTCGAGGGGGATGTGGTACTCCTCCGCGATCTCCTTCGTATTGACCACGCGCCCAGGCGTCACATCACCCATCTGGACCGAGGCGATGTGTTGCAGAGCCATGAGTGCGTAATCAGCTTTTTTGGAAATCTTCAACATGGCTATTGCCGATCAATAGAGTCGGAGACTATAATGATCTCCGATCAATCTGGTCGGATTAAGACTAGCATGTAGAATTTCAGGCTGTCAAGGCGTATGCACGAGCCGCAGGAAGGGACATAGACATGGGCGGGACCAATCCTTACATTGAAAAGACGGAATACGTACTTCCTCAAAAACCGTACACAGTTACATACGTGTTCCCCGATGGCACGACTACCAAAGTGGAGGTCGATCCGGGAAAAATTCCTTATGGACAGACGGGGCTTCCGGGCAGCCTGCTGGATATCGCCATGGGCCATGGTGTGGAGCTGGAACATGTCTGCGGAGGGGTCTGCGCCTGCTCTACCTGCCACGTCATCGTAAAACAGGGGCTGGAGACCTGTAATGAGGGAACGGACGACGAGTTCGATCAGCTCGACGAAGCGCCGATGACGACCTTACAATCACGGCTCGGGTGCCAATGTGTGCCCGATGGGACAAAGGATATCGTGGTAGAAATTCCAGCGGTGAACAAAAATCTCGTCAAGGAGGGGCATCACTGATCAGTCATACGTCTCCGTCTTGACCTCTTTCCGATCGTACCCTACCTCGGTCAAATACCCTCGGAGTGGCCGTACGAAGCCTTTGGTTCCGCAGATCATGGGGATGACTTTCGGTGCCCCTTCGACCAAAGGACGCAACATGGACCAGGTCAACTCGACGCCTTGCTGCTCACCTCCGGCCGAGACCAACGGCAAATAACGAAATCCCGGGTGCGTCACGGCCAAGGTGAGCAGTTCCTGATGGAAGAGCAATTCGTCCTCCGCCGGTGCCACGGCAATCAAGAGCACCGATCCGACATGCCTGGTTGCGTACAGCTGTTTGAGCATGCAACGGATAGGCACCAAGCCGGTATAGCGGGCTATGAAAACCAGCTCACGGTCGAAGGTCGAAGGGAGGAGGAAATGTCCATGAGGCCCGGACAATGGGAGTTCTTGCCCCGGTTGCAGGGCCCATAGATATTCGGAGGCCAGTCCTCCGCTGACGCGATCGAAGACCAGGGTGAGTTCGCCGGACTCCGTCGCGGGAGCGGCCATCGAATAGGCTCGATTGAGCGGTGGCCTCGCGCCAACCGGCAGTTTGAAGGAGATCCACTGTCCCGGCAGAAAGGCGAGGGGCTGTTCCTGCGGCAACAGGACCAATTGACGGACGTGGGGCGTCAGCTCCGTCACCGACAGGACTCGCGCCGATTGCACCGGTTCACTCATGACGTGCCATTGTACTCCCATTCATGAGGCGGTGCTGCCGCTGGGATTCTGTACAACCATTTTCCACGCATGTTATAGATACCGGCCTTTTCTCACGGAGAACCTGTCGCATGACCCACGTTCGAGTCCGATTCGCTCCGAGCCCCACCGGCTACCTGCATATCGGCGGGGTACGTACCGCGCTCTTCAACTGGTTGTACGCACGCCAGCAGAAGGGAGTCTTCATCCTCCGGATCGAGGACACCGATCAAAGTCGATCCACCGACGAATCGATCCGGGCGATTCTTGAAGGCATGAAGTGGGTCGGTCTGGACTGGGATGAGGGCCCCTTCCGTCAAACGGAACGGATGGATCTCTATCGCAGTTACGCGTTGAAACTGTTGGAGCGCGGGCAGGCGTACTGGTGTGTGTGCCAGGCCGAGGACCTGGAAGCCAGGCGGAAAGAAGCCGAGGCCAAGGGACTCTCACCGCGGTACGACGGTCGTTGCCGTACCCTGGGTCTCACGGACCCACCTCGTGACGCCGCCTTGCGCTTCAAGGCGCCCCAAGACGGGCAGATCGTCGTCGAGGATTTGATCAAAGGGACGGTGGTCTTCGACAACACGGCGGCCGACGATCTGATCATCCTTCGCTCAAACGGCTATCCGACCTACAATTTTTCCGTCGTGGTCGACGACGCCTTGATGCAGATTACCCATGTGATCAGGGGCGACGATCACCTGACCAATACTCCCAGACAGATCCCCATGTTCGAGGCGCTCGGCTTTCCCATCCCCCGGTTCGGCCATCTCCCGATGATCCTGGGGGCGGACAAGGCTCGATTGTCGAAGCGGCACGGAGCCACCTCGATCATGGCCTACAAGGAAATGGGATACCTCTCCGATGCCATGGTGAATTATCTGGTCAGATTGGGATGGTCCCATGGGGACCAAGAGGTGTTCACCCGGCAGGAGTTGATCCAGAAGTTTTCCTGGGATCACGTACAAAAGTCGGCAGCGGTGTTCAACCCCGAAAAGCTCTTATGGCTGAACGCGGAATATATCAAGCACAGTCCGCCTGAGCAGATTGCGAAGGACTTGCTCCCCCTGCTCGAAACCGCCGGTCTGCAACAGGAACTGAAGACCGTGTCGTCCGAATGGCTGGTGCAATTGGTCGTGTTGGTCAGGGAGCGGGCGAAAACGCTCACCGACATGGTCATGTGGGTGACGCCCTACTTCGGTGAAACCGCGACCTTCGACGAGGAGGCGGCAAAGAAGTTCCTTACGCCAGCGGTGGCACCGACCTTGGAAAAGCTTCTGAAACGGTTCGAGGGGTTCCCGTCCTTCTCGAAGCCGGAATGGGAAGACGGCTTCAAGCGTTTGGTGGAGGAGGAAGGCCTGAAGATGGGGCAACTGGCTCAGCCGGTGCGTGTAGCGTTGACCGGAAGAACTGCAAGCCCCGGTCTCTTCGAGGTCATGGAGATTTTGGGACGTGAACGGACGCTCGGCAGACTTCGTAAGGGAATCGACCGCGCGCGAACGGCACAGTAGCCTGCCGTCACCTTGACGGATCGAGCGGTCCTATATTAGGTTAAACCTCGGTTGGGGGATCGTCTAGCGGTAGGACGTCAGTCTCTGGATCTGACTACCTAGGTTCGATTCCTAGTCCCCCAGCCATAATCTTCCACTTTCCCGTCATGTTTCCGAGGGTTCGTACCGCGCTGGGGGATCGTCTAGCGGTAGGACGCCGGCCTTTGGAGCCGGCTACCTAGGTTCGATTCCTAGTCCCCCAGCCACAATATCCCGATCAAGGAATCCGTTCCTCTAGGCTGCCGCGCGTTCATCGTCTCGGCGGTCGCGTTTATTCCCTTGTGCCGCTGCCCGCTCGTCCCGCCACAACGCGATCCCTCCAATCAAGCCGTTGAGATTCGAGACGACGGTGACATTGGGCGGCAGCAGTCCCACGTCCACCTCACGCGAGTTGCCACCGCCGATGTAAAGGCGCTTGTAATGAAAGATCTCTTCGAGCCGATGGATGAACTTCGCCAGACGGCGATTCCACTTCTTTTTCCCCACCTTCTGGAGCGCGGCACTTCGGAGTTTGGATCTTCCGATCTCCATGTTTGGCACGAGGCGTCCATCCACGAACAACGATGTGCCTACGCCGGTGCCGAGCGTCACGACCACCTCCACTCCCGCGCCGGCGATCGCCCCGAATCCTTGTACGTCGGCGTCGTTGGCGACGCGCACCGGTTTCTTCAAACGCGCTTGCAGCACGTCGGCGATCTGAAAATCGGTCCATTCGGGGGCCAAGTTCGGAGCTTGTTTGACGATTCCTTCAACAATGACCCCGGGAAATCCGACAGCGACCCGGTCGAACGATTGGAAGTGGCCCGCCAGTGAGACGATCGTGTCCATGACTTCTCCGGGCATTCCAGAGGCCGGGGTCTCGCGCCGCACCCGCTGGCCGACCTGATTGCCCAGTTCGTTCAGTAGAGTCGCCTTGATTCCGCTGGCGCCGATGTCGACGACTAAGGTGAAAGTGGGGCGAGGCCCCGACGGGGCTTTGGTGCGCCGCCCGATCTCGCGCGTGAGCGCTGTGCGGGACGATTTGTCTGTCCGCGGAGCGGTTTGTCCGTCGTTGTGCATCGGTGACGCGCGGCCCGACTGCTCGGGGCCGCGCAGCGGAGTTCCGTGCAGGAGTTACGCCAGAGACTCCATGTCGATGACGAACCGGTATCGCACGTCGCCTTTGATCACACGTTCATAGGCCTCGTTGACCTGCTGAATGGGAATCGACTCGATATCGGACTCGATGCGATGCTCCGCGCAAAACTGCAGCATCTCCTGTGTTTCACGGATTCCGCCGATGAGTGACCCGGCCAAGCGCCGACGGCAGAAGATCAGCGGAAAAGCCGCCACCGGGGTAGGAGCTTGCGGTGCCCCGACCAAAATCATCGTGCCGTCGGTTCTCAAGAGGTCGAGATAGGCATTGTAATCGTGCGGGGCCGACACCGTGTCCAGAATGAAGTCAAAGTGCCGCCGGAGTTTCATGAAGGTCTGTGGATCGGAGGTCACCGCGAACTCGGTCGCGCCCAGGCGCTTCGCGTCCGCGCGTTTCCGTTCCGATGTGCTCAAGACTGTGACGTCCGTCCCCATGGCCCTGGCAATCTTCACGGCCATGTGACCCAGCCCTCCTAATCCCACGACGGCGAGTTTGTGGTACTTGCCGACTCCCCAATGTCGGAGCGGCGAGTAGGTGGTGATGCCAGCGCACAGCAGAGGAGCGGCGCCCGCGGAGGAAAGGGCGGAGGGAACCCGCAACACGTACTTCTCATCCACCACGATCTGGTTCGAATACCCGCCTTGCGTCAGCCGGCCTTCTTTGTCTTGAGCGCTATACGTCCAGAGTGCTCCGCGTTCACAATACTGTTCCACGCCTTCTCGACAGGCCGGACAACTTCTGCAGGAATCCACGAAACACCCGACGCCGACCCGATCACCGTCTTTGAAGGTCTTGACCGCGCTGCCGACTTGCGCGACGGTGCCGACGATTTCGTGGCCGGGCACCATTGGAAAGAGCGAAATCCCCCATTCGTCCCGGGCTTGATGAATATCGGAATGACAAATGCCGCAATGGGAGATACGGATCAGGAGATCGTGAGCGCCGACCTCGCGCCGTGCGAATGTAAATGGTTGCAGGGACGCTTTTGCGGCCATGGCCGCGTAGCCTTTGGTGGAAAGCATGGGTATCTCCTTGTCAAGGGATGGAGGGGAGACCTTAGCAAGATCCGCTGATCTTGCCAACCGTCCAGCGAGGGCTTCCGTTGTCAACTCGTCCGCCTCAAGTTCGTTATATAGTGCAACCACACCCGGATCGTGAAGGACCATGCCGGTCTCGTTTCAAGACGCGCGCCATCTGCTGTCGAGAACCGGCTTCGGGGGCAATCTTCGCGACATCGAACAACTGACCGCGATGGATCGAGAGTCCGCCGTGGATTATCTGCTCAACCGCGCTGTCCGACGGGCGGCCACCAACCCGCCGAGGGACGTGGTGACATCCATCCCGCCGCAGCAGGGTCTCAAGGAGATGAGTCCCGAAGAGAAAAAGGCCTTCAAGCAGGAGCGAAAGGAAGAGGCGCTGGCACTCAAGGCCTGGTGGTACGGGGAATTGCTGGAGACTCCGTCGCCGCTCACGGAACGGATGACGTTGTTCTGGCATAACCACTTCACTTCGAGCGTCAAGAAAGTGAAGTGGCCCGCGCTGCTATATCATCAGAACGTATTGTTGCGCCGTCACGCCGTCGGATCGTACCGCGATCTCCTGTTCCAGATCGCCAAGGATCCGGCCATGGTGCTGTATCTCGATACCCAATCGAATCACAAAGATCACCCGAACGAGAACTTCGCGCGCGAACTGTTCGAATTGTTCACGCTCGGTGAAGGGCAGTACAGCGAAGCCGACATCAAGGAGGCGGCGCGGGCGTTCACCGGTTGGCACGTAGCGCTGCGTCACGGCGGCGCCTTCACCTTCAACCGGCATCAGCACGACGGCGGGGTGAAGCATGTCCTGGGGAAAACCGGTGCCTTTGGAGGCGACGACGTGTTGGCGCTCCTCCTCGATCAGCCGGGCTGCGCGACCTATGTGGCCGGCAAACTCTGGCGCGAGTTCGTGTCGGATCAGCCCGATCAACGGGAGGTCCAGCGGCTCGGGGCCGTGTTCCGATCCGGAGGGTACCAGATCGCACCGTTGGTGCGGGCGCTGTTCACGAGCCCTCATTTTTGGGCGACGGAGAACCGGGGAACACTGATCAAGTCACCGGTCGAGCTAATCGTCGGCACGATCCGACTCTTTGAATTGCCCATAAGGGAAACAGAGGTGCTCGCCAAATACGGTCAACGCCTCGGCCAGGATCTGTTCGACCCTCCGAACGTCAAAGGTTGGCCCGGCGGGACCAGATGGATCACCAGCACCACGTTGTTGAACCGTTGGCAGTTGTTGCAGCGCGGATTGCGAGGATCAGAGACGGGCCACATGCACGCGGGGCGAGGAGGCGGCACGATGCATGGACCCGCTTGGATGGTGGAAGCCGACATCGATCAAGTGCAAGCCGTCTTGGCGCCGGTCGATCCGATCCATCCACTGCCGGAGAGTGCCGATCGCTGGCACGTCATACAGCAATTGGTCTTGGACCCCGTCTATCAATTGAAATGAGGCCTCTTTGATGACCAGGCGCGAATGGCTCAAACTGGCGGCGACGCTTCCCTTCGTCTTGCTCGTCCACCCGCGTCATCTGGATGCGCTTGGGGCGTCGATGCGTGACAAGAGCGGCCGCTGGGACCGGGTCTTGTTGCTGGTCGAGCTGAATGGCGGCAACGACGGCTTGAATACCCTCGTGCCGTACGGTGACCAACGGTATTATCAGGCTCGCCCCAGGCTGGCCATCCCGAGGGAACGTGTGCTGCCTCTCAACGAGAAAGTCGGACTGCACTACGCGCTTGAACCGTTGATGGCCATGTGGCAAAGCGGTGAGATGGCCTGGGTCCAAGGTGTCGGTTATGCCAGGCCGAACCGGTCGCATTTCCGATCGATCGAGATATGGGAAACCGCGTCGGACAGCGACGAGATCCTCGATGAAGGATGGCTCGCGCGGCTGTTCGAGACGCATCCGCTGCCCGCCGACTTCGCCGCCGACGGCGTGGTGCTGGGCCGACGCGATGCCGGTCCGCTCACCGGGAAGACGGTCAGAACTATCGCACTGGAGGAGCCGCAGCAGTTTCTCGCTCGTGCGGGCCATGTGCGTGCCCAGGAACAGGGCAGCTCCAATCGGGCCCTCGGCCACATTCTCCAAGTGCAGCGAGAGCTCACCCATGCGGCCGCCGCTCTCGCCCTACGGTTGCAGCAGTCGCCGTCCCTGGCCGGCACGTTCCCCTCATCCGGCATCGGGAGACAACTGGAAACAGCGGCGCAACTGTTGGTGGCTGACGTTCCGGTTGCGGTCATCAAGGTTTCACACGGCAGTTTCGATACCCATGCCGGTCAATTGGGCCAACACGAACGGCTGCTCAAAGAACTGGCGGAGGGACTGGCGATGTTCCGGCACACCGTCCAACGCGCCGGCTCGTGGAACCGCGTGCTCATCATGACCTATTCGGAGTTCGGCCGCCGGGTGAACGAAAACGCCAGTGCCGGCACCGACCATGGCACCGCCGCGCCCCAGTTGCTCTTGGGCGGCCAGGTCAAGGGAGGCTTGTACGGGTCATTCCCGTCGTTGACGGATCTTCAGGAGGGTGATCTCAAGCACCATGTCGAGTACCGGAGCCTCTATGCCACGGTGATCGCAAAGTGGTGGGAGTTGACGGACCGCTCGTTCAGCCCAAGCCGCTACCCCGAGCTCGGGTTTCTCTGACCGGGTTTCGCCTCGTGGCCCGCCTGTTCCGTTTCGCGGTCAGATGCAGGTTCCATAGTCAGTCTCGCTCCGGGTACCCGATATCCTTCCGCCGCCCACGTACCGAGATCCGTCAATTGACAGCGCTCCGAACAGAATGGCCGCCAGGGATTACCGCTCCAACTCGTCGGTTGTCGACACAAAGGACAGGTCATCGCGGGAATTGTCGCATGAGCAGCCCGGTCATCTCCAGGGCTGAGCGTTGCGAAACAGGAAAGCTCCTAGCTAGGACGGATCTGGTAGCTGGTGGTCGCCTGCAGCAGGCGCTGCAGCCGGTTCTGATCGAGTTCCGATACCCCCACGAATTCCACACCGAACTCGCCATGTTCACTCCATCGCACGGCTGCGGACTCGATGGTGATGGGAGAACCAAGGTCGGTGGCCCGTATCAGGATTCGCACTGCGGAGCCGGATTGTACGGTGGTCGTGCTGGCGACGGCACAGCCGCCGGCGGACAGGTCGAACATCGTCCCCTCACGGATGAGCGTGTTCCCGGTGGTGGAGAAGAAGACTTGGAGATCGACGGGGACGCGCGGATACTGGCGGCATTCAATCATGGGGAGTCTCCTTTGTCGGAGTGCGCACATTCACGCCCTCCAGTGTAACAAACCGGAATCGATCGTAAAGCAAAGGAGGATTTTCGGCGGTTCGGAGGGGCGGAACGCCGGTTACTTGCCGGCCTTTTCGATCCGGGCCCAGGCGTCCTTCAGGGAAACAGTACGGTTGAAGACGGGAGAGCCGGGGGTCGAGTCGGGATCGGTACAGAAGTACCCCAGTCGTTCGAATTGATAGCGGGAGCCCGGCGGGCTGTTGCGCAGCCCTGGCTCCACAAGACAGCCGGACAACCGGACGAGCGATTCCGGATTCAGGTAGGTGGTCCAGTCGTGGTCGGGCGGCACCTTGGAGAGTTCGGTTTTCAATAAAGGATTGTAGAGCCGGACCTCTGCCCGCACTGCCTCGGAGGCGGCTACCCAATGAATCGTGGCCTTCACTTTCCGCTGGGCCTGAGGCCCGCCGCTCTTGGTGTCCGGATCGTACGTGCAATGGACTTCGGTGACCGCGCCGGTGGCGGGATCCTTGATGACCCCCGTACATTTGACGATGTACGCGTACCGCAGGCGGACTTCTCGTCCCGGCGCCAGACGGAAAAACTGTTTCGGGGGATCTTCCATGAAATCATCCTGCTCGATGAACAGCGTACGAGCAAAGGGGACGGTTCTGGTTCCCGCCGACGCATCTTCCGGATTGTTGACGGCTTCCAGCTGCTCGGTCGTTCCGCCGGGGTAGTTGTCGATGATGATCTTGAGCGGCTTCAGAACTGCCATGACGCGGCGAGAATGTTTGTTCAAGTCTTCGCGGACGAAATGCTCCAGGAGCTGCATCTCCACGACGGCATCGCGTTTGGCAACACCGATATGTTCGCAGAAGACTTTAATGGCGTCGGCTGTAAATCCTCGGCGGCGAAGGCCCTTGATGGTCGGCAACCGTGGATCGTCCCAACCCGAGACCAGCCGTTTCTCCACCAGTTCGAGCAGTTTGCGTTTGCTCATCACCGCTTGGGTGATGTTGAGACGCGCGAACTCGATCTGCTGAGGACGGTGAGGCGCGCCGGTTTCAGCCACCACCCAGTCGTACAGTGGGCGGTGGTCTTCGAACTCCAACGTGCAAATCGAGTGGGTGATGCCCTCGATTGCGTCGGATAAAGGATGGGCGTAGTCGTAGGCCGGGTAAATGCACCAGGCATCGCCGGTCCGGTAATGCGCGGCATGTCTGATCCGATAAAGCACGGGATCCCGCAGATTGATATTGGGCGAAGCCATGTCGATTTTCGCACGCAGGACGTGGGCGCCGTCCGGGAACTCACCCGCTTTCATCCGCCGGAAAAGGTCGAGGTTCTCTTCGACGGAACGACTGCGGTAGGGGCTGTTGCGGCCCGGCTCGGTCAAGGTGCCGCGATGGGCTCGCATGTCGTCGGCGTTCAAACTGTCGACGTAAGCCTTCCCGTTTCGGATCAGACCTTCGGCGAAATCGTAGAGCCGTTGAAAATAGTCCGAGGCATAAAACAGCTTGTCGTTCCAATCGAATCCCAGCCAGCGCACGTCGTCCTGGATGGCTTGCACGTACTCCGGATCTTCGGTGGTTGGGTTGGTGTCATCGAACCGCAGGTGGCAG
>FRDC01003389.1_pt1 | contig 29687 bp, 25 predicted proteins | sample 1106171 | NCBI WGS metagenome assembly FRDC01 (sample SAMEA3930566, study PRJEB13176) | freshwater metagenome | biome: Drinking water system; feature: drinking water; material: water | place: Singapore | collected 2014-12-20 | reverse complement strand
CCCACGCCAGGCACATCCTTCCAGCGCGGCGTTCTCCGGGCGGCCAGTGCGTCGCGCACATCGCCCAAGGTGCCCAGGCCAGCCTCGGCGAGCTTGGCCGCCAGGTTGGGTGCCAGCCACGTCGCCACAGGGTCTGACCGCTTGGGCTGCCGGCGCGTCGCGCGCTCGAGCAACTGCAGCGCCTGGCGAAGACGCTGGCTGAGCCGTTCGCGGCGCGCCTCGGCGCGATCCGAACCGCCGAACTCGTCCTTCCACATCTCGGTGAGCTCGGCTTCGGAAAAGTCGCCGGCGTCGGTGAAGCGCGACGCAAACTCCGCCAGTGTCGGCTTGGCGCTGGTCTTGACCCGCCACGGCTCCCGGCGGAACAGCCCGATGAGCGAGGCTTGGCCGGTGGCCAGCGCCTCCTGGATCAGCGCCTGACGCACCCAGTGCATCGTGGCCTTGGCCAGCGTGTCGGTGTAGTCGCCCTCGAGCTGCATGTACAGCTCCCAAGCCTTGGACAGTTCGACGCCGTCCATGGCCGCCCGGTAGAACGTGATGTGCGCGCGCGATAGCTCGCGCCGGCCGGCCGGCAGCAGCTCACGCGTCATCGCGGCGCACCTAAGTCGTTGTCGGCGCTCAAGTTTAAGTCGCTTCCGGGTGTCACGCGTCCGAAATTCCAAACTAGCCGTAATCGGTGATAATAGCAGTTATCATCGGTTATAGCCCCCTCGGAGTCCCAAAATGCGAAAGCCCGAGGTTCGCTCGGGCTCTCCGTCGTCTTGCGGCTGCCTAGTGGCGAGCGCCTGCGCGCTGCCTTCTGCTCACCCCAAACCGGCCCGTTCCCCGAGCCGCTGCACCTCTGGCTCTTCGATCTGCTCCTCGAACTGCACCAGAAGGTCGATCGCAGCCTCGAATTCCGGCGACCCAACCGGGTCCAGCATGATGGCAGGGTCTTCATAGATACCGCTGTCCGTGACCACCGGCCCGAACTCCAGGGGCACATCGTCCTCGGATCGGTGCTCGATCGCGCGTGCCGTCACGGCATCCAGAAGCCTACGTGCAGAGGAACGGCTACCCATCAGCTTGCGCACCAAACGCGCAACCGACGGCATGCCCTCGCGCAGCGTTTCCTCCACGGCCGGCCCCTCGACGTCGCGCAGCGCTTCGGCGAGAACCTGATCATCGAGACGACTGGACAACTCAGCCATGGGCTCACTCTAGTTTGTTCAGCGCCTAGGGTCAAATCGCTGGCAGAACGCCGCCGCCTGGCTCGCATCGAAGTGAAAGTACTCGTCCGTGTTTCCGCGCCGGAACACAAGCGTCACTGGAGGTCCGTTCGGAGGCAGCTGAGTCATCCGGCAGCTCACCCGGTAAAAGTCCTTGAGTCGATCACCCCCGCTCGGGTCCGCGTGCAGCAGGAAGCTTCCATCTTGCCCAGAATCCTTGCTCGCCTGGATGCCACAGTCCAGCAGTGCTGAAGCCACCTCGCGAACCTTTGGGCACTTGAGAACCCCGACATAGGTCTCCGAAGGCGCATCAGCAAGAAACCACCCGAAGCCTCTGTCGCGCTGCAACCCCAGGGCGTTCGTGTGCAACCGCGGCACCATCGTCAGCATGCCGATCGGAAACCAGCCAGTTGCACCCGTGTCCACCACCATCGCAAGCGCCACCGAGGGCCCCGATCTCGGTTGCGCGAACGACCCAGCCGCGTAGATCTTCGAGAGTGAGAAGATGAGCCGCCAGTCCCAACCAACATCTGCACGAGTCCGCTGGCCCGTCGGCGAGGCAGACGCAGTGGTGTAGTGTCGGTTGATCAGCGGTTGCACGGTCCGATGCCAGCGCAAGGCCAGGTCGATCGTCATGTAGACGATCTTCACCTTGATGTTCATGTCACCGTTCAATGCCGCAGTAGCGAAAGGCATCGACTTGACCGGCGTGTTCAGAGCGGCTTGAACCACGATCTCACGATCTCCATGCGTTGTTTGCTCGTGCCAGTATGTCGGGGTTTGCGCGCTGGTCGTGCTGCTTGAACTGATTCCGCCCCGACTTCTCCGAGGCCATCATCCCATGTGCTATTCCGCCCGCATCGCTGCCGACTATCGAAAGTACGTTCGCATGTTCGGCGCGAGTCTGTCTGTGAACGACTTCGTCGACCTCTTCTGGAAACGCAAGGACGACGCCGGCGTGCGCATTCCCAAGGCGATGGAGACACCGTTCGCAGACGCGACGTCCGGTCAAGAAGGACGGATCCGTGCTCTTATCGACGAGTACATCTCCGACCAGAAGGTCCGCTATGAGCAGGAGGTGTTCAAGCAACGTACCCGCCTTGCCGATGCCGAGCGAAAGCTAGCTTCGAAGCCTACCAAGTCAGCAGCTGAGAGCCAGCGCATCGCATCGTCCAAGATCGACTGGGCGATGAGCAAGCTCGCCGATCTCCGTCGCACCGATGTCCTCGATCGCGACTCCCGCATCTTCCCTGGCTGGTATGCCCCAGTCATGATCGAAGAAAACGGAGAGCGCATCATCAAGCCGATGCGCTACCAGTGCCGCCCCAGCGGCAAGCCCGCCTTCTACGACACCAAGTACCCCGGCACCTACAACGCCAGGCGCGACAACTTGACTGGCTTCTGGCGAGGCCAGTTCGGCTTTACCCACGGAGTCATGCTTGCGAGCGTGTTCTATGAGAACGTGGCGCGCCACAAGTCCGAACACCGCGAGCTCGCTCCGGGGGAAAAGGAAGAGAACCTCGTCCTCGAGTTCCGGCCACTCCCTGAACAGGAGATGCTGGTTGCCTGCCTGTGGTCTCGCTGGACCAGCCCCGGCCGACCGGATCTCCTGTCGTTTGCTGCTGTCACTGACGATCCTCCCGAAGAAGTTGCCGCCGCGGGACACGATCGCTGCATAGTTCCCATTCGGCGCGCTAACCTCGACGCTTGGCTGAAGCCCGACGCTCGAAATCTCGAGGCTCAGTTCGCCATCCTGGACGATCGTGAACGCCCGTACTACGAGCACCGCATGGTCGCTTGAATGGCCTTCAGCCCCGCCCCTCAGTGAATGCACCGAGGATCAAGCGTAGCCCCTGGCTCTCGTCCACCGTCGTCTATCTCACAATCGCTTCATGCCAAACATCGCTTCTGTCCTGAAGGCCGAAATCGTTCGCCTCGCTCGACGCGAGCTGCGTTCCGAGACCGAGACGCTCCGAAAGAACCTCGCCTCTGCTCGATCCGAGATCAGCGCTCTCAAGCGCAGAACTTCCGAGCTCGAACGCGCCTTGAAGAAGGTCTCTCGCCCATCCACCGCAGCTGATCGGCCTGCCCCCACGAGTGATGCAACTTCATCGACACGCTTCCGAGCCGAAGGCATGGCCAGCAATCGCAAGCGCCTTGGCCTCTCCGCGGCCGACTTCGGTCTTCTTGTTGGCGCTACAGGTCAGAGCGTTTACGCCTGGGAGACCCGCAAGACCAAACCAAGCGCCAAGAGCTTAGAAGCTATTGCATCCCTGCGAGGACTTGGCAAGCGCGAAGTCGCGCGGCGCCTTGCCGCCATCAAGAAGACTTCATAGCCACGCGGCTGCCCGCGTCTCGTGTAGCGTCTACTCAGGCGCCCATTCCCGAAGCCGAAAAGCCTCGGATCGCACGCGCTCTTCGGGCTCACCCTCCCTCCGAAGGACGAAGCACAACCGGATCGATCGCCGATTTTCTTGCAGCGCGCCCGGATAGACTGAGCACACACGCTTGGCTCACAAGATCTACATGACGCCGCTTCCTCAGGAATCGATTGCCGGATTGCTAAACGACGGGCACAAGCCGATCTTTCTTCTCGGCGCCGGCGCCAGTGTTTCCTCCGGCGTTCCACTCGCCGGCCAGCTTGTCGAGTCCATTGCCAAGTTCGCCTACTGCAAGTCAACCGCCCGCGTGTTCGACGATCCGACATTGATGCGCTCGGACTGGTATCGCTGGCTTGAGCTTCGCACCTGGTTCGATCCCAATGTCTCTCCGGCGAACCTTTACCCTACGGCAGTCGAGGAGCTCCTGCAGCCTTCCTTCGTCCGAAAAGAGTTCTTCCTATCCATTCTTCGGCGCTCTCTAGAGCCAAGCGTCGGATACGAGCGATTGGTCAGTCTTATGGCCAAGCGCTCGCTCACCACCGTGCTAACAACGAACTTCGACGACCTCATCGCTCGAACCGTCAAAGGCGCGCGCTCCGTCGGGCATTGCGTTGAGATCAAGACTCCTTCTGACTACTCGATGTTTGACACAGCCTCAGGAGTCCCGCAGGTCATCTATCTCCACGGCTCCGTGGATCACTACACCGACAAGAATCTCGTCAACGAGACCCAGAAGCTTGACGATGACCTGGTCGAACTCCTTCGGCCCCTTTTGCGCGACCATCCTCTCGTTGTCGTCGGATATCGAGGTGCCGAGCCCTCTGTGATGCACCATCTGCTCCTCGAGCAGGCCGTCATCTGCAAGAACTATCGGCGTGGCATCTACTGGTGCTATCGCAGGGGCGGTGACCCGCTTGCCGATAGCCCCTTGCTTCGCGAGCTTCAGTCACAGATCCAGACCAATCTCCAGTTCGTCGAGATCGACGGCTTCGATGGTCTCCTGACGTCGATCGACAAACTCGTCAACGCGATCGCTGCCCGCCCCGTCAGCGCAGCTTCACCAGCACAACTCGAAAGACTTCCCTTCGACATGCGCCCGTCTCTGAGGTCCCTCGAGGATCTCAGCGACGCGCTGATCCGGTCTAAGCTGGTGTCATACGCCGAGGCGCTGCGCGAGGACTCACCTGCCCTCGACACGCCCGAGCGTCTCGTCGCGGCTATGGAATCGCACCATCTTGCCGTCCTCGACGCCTCCAATACCAAGGTCACCAACGGCGCAGTCCTTCTCTTCGCCAAGAAGCCCGACGCGCAGCTTGGCTTTGGGTGGATCGAGGTCGCGGTCAGTGGGCCGCCCCCTTGGGTAGCTGAAGTCCTGGATGCTGGCGAGTCCTCCGTTGGGGATAGTGAGACGATTCGCATCGAAGGCAATCTCTGGGATCAGCTCGAGCAGGCGACAACACTCCTGTCCCGCGCCAATCGTCCATTCCGCATGAAGGGCGCCGTCTCCCATACGGCCTTTCCGTACCCGCCATTGGCGCTGAAGGAGCTACTCACCAACCTCATTGCCCACCGCAGCTACGTCGATGAGAAGCCTGCTCGTATCTCTCTCACACTCGAAGAGATCACCTTCGACAATCCCGGCGGCCTGGTGGATGTCGTCACACGTGAGCTTGAGGATGAGTCGCTGCAGGACGTCATAGGCGTCGGCTCCCGGCGACCCAAGGGCTACAGAAACCCCGTCCTTGCGGATTTCTTCTACTCCGCAGGCGACATGGACAAGGCCGGCTCCGGCCTTCCGGATGTGTTGCGCGAGGCCGCAAACAACCTGAACCGTGTCCGCTTCGGCCCCGCCGATGACAACAGCCGCTTCATCGCGACCATCTCATGCAGGCCTGAGGCCTTGCAGGTCGACGCGCAGACGCGTACCGCTAAGGCCTCCGCCGGCGACCATCGCTATGCCGCCAATCTTCTTCGCGTCACGGACTGGCCGCCCTCTGTCTGGCGCATCGGAACCATTGAAGACCTTCGCGAGGTCAACAAGCTGGACCGCGCTGGCGTCGATTCGTTTGGCTGCGCCAGAGGTTGGGTATGGACCTTCGCATCGAAGACAGCCCCGACGGCCAGACGCCTCTTCGACCTTGCAGTTGAAGACGAAGTCGAGCAGGTCACAACCGAGCGCCTTCTGACAGACCGCGACGCACCGAGCGTCGTTCCCGCCTTGCTGAACCGCGCGCTGTCGACCCGCCTTGAGAAACTCGGCCTGACTGTCCGCTTTGAGTCCGGGCGCATGCGCGCCTACTTCACTTCGCTCGACGGAACGCCTCGGGAGATCAGCTACCGCAGCACGTTCAAGCAGGCACGTCGAACCGTTGCCAAACCGATCGTTTCACGCTCGACGGGAAAGACGGTTTACTGGGAACACAAGGCCGTCTACCTTCGGTTCGAGCAGTTTGGCAGTGCCTGGGCCTTGACCCTACTGCCCGGCTACGTGTTCACGCTTGATGGAGAGACCAAGCCGATCGCCTCCGAGAAGATCGGCCCGCTTTCTACCCGACGCGCTGCTCGCGACTACAACCCCACGGTTTTGCATGACCTGGTCTTCTGGTCTCGCATGCTCTCCGATGGCAACGACGACTCGTTCTTCCGGCTCCATCTGACCCGTGACCCGACCGGTCCGTCCGCTCAGGTTGCCGCAACGATCCCGACATTCGTCTTCCAGGACTCACTCGAGATGTCCGCTTCTGACGCCGAAGAGATCGACTCACCTTCCGATCTCGGCCAGGAGGCCGATGATCTTCAAGAGCAGATTGAGAGGATCGTCGCCGAAGAGGCAACTGACGTTTCGCAAGATGAAGATTCAGATCGCTAGGCTCCCGATCCCCGAGCTTGAGTTCGGCGGCGCCGGCTTCTTTCAGGATCCGCGCTTGGGCTTGTCCGAGGCCGGTCCCTTCGATGCCCGCTTCGGCTCGGCGCACAAGAGCCAGATTCGAGTGTCCATTGTTGGCACGTCTGAGGGCATCGACCTGGCGTCGTCGTGGCTTCGACGCTGCAAGTCCTCCATTGACCCACGATCTCCAGAGGGCAGCCAGATCGCCTTCCCTGGCTTCGATGCCGTCTTCCGCTCCGAGCTCGTCGTGCACGAAGCCAGCAACGTGCTCCTAAATGAGCAGCAGCTCGAGGCGGCGCTGAGCCTCAAGCCATACGATGGCCTTGAAGCAATGGTTGGCGTCTTTGCTTCCGCCATCACGCGCGCCAAGGAGGACTTCCGCCCTGATGTCGTTGTGTGCGTCGTTCCAGAGCCCGTCGAGCGGAAGTTTTGGAGCGTTAGCCGGGCCCTCTCCAAGGCCGAGCGGGAAACGCTCAAGAAGGCGACTGCGTCCTCCACCACCCAACAGCTTCAGCTGCCGTTCGATTGGGACGTCGAGGAACACTCCGAGGACTTGCTCACTCGCGATTTCCGACGTGCCCTCAAGGCTCGATCAATGCAGATCGGCGTTCCTATCCAACTGCTGCGCAACAGCGGCATGTTGGATCTGAAAACCAACGAGGAGCCAGCTGCACGTGCCTGGAACCTTGGCGTCGGCCTTTACTACAAAGCCGGCGGCATCCCCTGGCGTGTGCGGAACCGCGGCCCTGAGACGTGCTTCGTAGGCATCACCTTCCACCACCTACGAACCACCAAGCGCGCACTCGTACATTCCGCTCTTGCCCAAGCGTTCTCCACGAATGGCGGAGGATTTGCACTGCGCGGCCAGTCCTTCGAGCCTGAACGCGATGCCACTACACGCACACCTCACCTGACGGAGGCCCAGGCTGAGGAGCTCGGGCGCTTGGTCGTCGACGAGTACACCGCTCGCAACGGCGAACTACCCAAGCGGATCGTCCTTCACAAGTCGTCGCGGTTCTGGAGGCAGGAGCAGGACGGCTTTCGCAAGGCGTTTCGTGACGTCCCTGTTGTGCAGCTCGTTGCCCTTGCCCCGTCCAGTGTCCGCTTCGTCACTCAGGGCACTTATCCGCCTGCTCGAGGCACGCTCGTCACGGTCGACGAGATGCGCCACTTCCTGTTCACCTCCGGCTTCGTCCCAGAGCTGGGAACCTATCCCGGCCCTCACATTCCGATCCCCGTGGAGCTGATAGTCCATGGCGACGCTGCCATGCATGACGTGCGCGAATGCGCCATGGATGCCCTAGGCCTTGGCCGTCTGAACTGGAACACCTCTGACCTTCGTAGCAGTCAGCCAGTCACCTTGGGCTTCGCCAGGCGCGTTGGCGGCATCATGGCGGAGTATGGCCAGCTGACCGACGCCAAACCAGATCCGAGCTATCGCTACTACATGTAGGGTGCTGTCCGTTCTTTGAGCCTCGGCGAAGCTCGCAGCCGTGTGCGCTTACCGCGTCTCGTCCCCTTCTGTCCCGGGTGCAAGCCTGCCCTGCATGGCTTCACCGTGATCTCGTGCGTGAGCCGACAGCAGCTGCCACTCGTCGTTTGAAAGGCTTCGACCCAGCAGCCGCTCGAACTGCGCCCTAACGGTCGTTACGGCTTCTTCCTGCTCGGGGCGCTCACCCATCATCGCGCCCAGCGCGATCGAGGCCCAGAGCGGGGTGATCGTACTTTTCGTGCAGATTGGTGCGCTTTCGCCTGGAACCCAGCATCCATGCGGGTTTCCAGCCGATGGCTCCGCTTCCACAGGCCGGACGCATTTAGCCTGCGACGGTCGCAGGGTTACATTGGTCCACCCACCTGTCGCTGCCCGATGCCATGCCCGCGTTCGCCCTTCGCTTCGTCGGCCAGGAGGCCTTGCCGCCTCGCCTGAGTGAGTTCGACCTGGACCAGTTCTTCACGCTGCTTTCGGATGACGTGGCGGCCATCCAGGCGCAGTTCCGCCGCGACCATCGATTGCCTGCGGCGTTGATGCTGCTGTTCATGCGCGTCGCCGGCCGACCGCTGGACGGCTTCAATGTGCTGCCTCGAAGCCTCCTGCGCAAAACCGCCGAGGCGCTGGCGGTATCTCCACCGTCCATCGCCAGCCTGCGCTCGATCTACAAGCGCCGGCAGACACTTTCCAAGCACCAGCTCTGGGCCAAGACCCACCTCGGCTTGCGCGAACTGGAGCCCGATGACGAAGCAGCCCTGACGACCACGCTGTTGGCCCAGGCCGCGGACGCCTCCCACTCCGATGACCTGGTTCAATCTGCCTGCCAGTGGTTGTTCACGCGCCGCATCCTGATCCCTGGCGCACGCCGCCTCCAGGACTGGGCCAGAGGAGCATTTGCGACGGTTGAGGCGCAGATCCTCAGTGAGGTCAACGCCGCCGTGCCGCCTTCCGCCGCCAGCAACGTGATCGACTCCGCCTACAGCGCCCGACTGGGTGGCGACGGCACGCATCTGGAGTGGCTGAGGACGCCGCCGAAGCGCCACGGCCCAAGCACCCTTGCCGAGACCCTCGAGAAGGTCCGCTACCTGAAGACGCTCGGTGCTCACGACTGGAACCTGAGTGCCGTGTCGCTGGCCAAGCAGCAGGCCTACGCCCGGCAGGTCCAGGCTCGGCGCCCGGTGAAGACGCGAGACATCAAGCCATCACGCCAGCTGATCGAACTGGTCTGCTTCCTGCGGGTGACTCTGCTTGAACTCACCGACGTGGCGCTGCTGCAGTCCAGCCGGCGCAGCCAGCAACTGTTCCGCGAGGCAGCGGACAAGGCCCAAACGAACCGTGCGCGGGGCACGACCAGCCTCGTCCAGCAAGCTACCAAGGCACGAGCCGTTCTGTACGACGAATCCAAGACCTGGCAAGCCCGCGTCATCGAGGCCAGGGAACTCCTCGCTGAATTGACCGAGACCGCAGGGGGCAGCTTCGTCTCGCAGGTGCGCAAGGCCCTGGCCGAAGACAGCCAGCGTGTGCACGCCTGGCTGGCGGCGCTGAAGGATCTGGACTTCGGTGGTCGAGAGGGTGATCCCGGTTTCGAGCAGTGGAAGTCGTGGGCAGAACTGCAGCGCAGGGGAGCGACCGAGATCAAGGAAGACGTCCCGCTCCCGGATGTGGGCGCAGCCTGGCATGGCCTGGTGCGAGACCTCGACCCGCGCTCGGGGTACAAGGCCTACGAGGCGTGCACGATGATGTCGTTGCGCAAGAGCCTGCGCCGGGGCAGCGTCTGGCTGGACCACTCGTTGAGCTTCAGGGAGCGCGACCAGATGCTCATCCCGCCGGCACAGTGGGCTGTGCAGCGCGACGAACAGATCGAACTGCTCGGGATGCCCACGTCGGCGGCCGAGTTCCTGGAGCCCTTGCTGGCCAACCTCGTGGCCGGCATCTCCGCAGTGGCCGAGGCGCAGCGGCGCGGGCAGGTCGAGATCGGCGCCGACGGCATGCTCCACCTGCCGCCGATTGCGGCGTTGGCGGATCAAGCCGAGCCGGTTCGCACCCGCGAGACCATCTACAAGCTCATCGGCAGCGTGCAGTTCCCGGACCTGCTGCTGGAGGTGGATGCCGCCACCGGGTACAGCGAAGCGCTGCTGGGCCACCGCGCGCAGTCCACCGGCGAACTCGTGGCGCTGTACGGCGCTCTGCTGGCTCACGGTACGGATGCGGATGCCAAGGGCGTCGCCTCGATGATCCCTGGGCTCGAGCCGGCGCAGGTCACAGTGGCCATGCGCGCGTTGGAGGGCGGCGGACGCCTGCGTCGCGCCAACGAACGCGTGGCCGAGTTCCAGAGCAGGGTCCCGATCGCAGCCCTGTGGGGCGACGGCGACAAGGCATCGGCCGACATGATGTCGCTGGACGCGTCCCGCCACTTGTGGAATGCCCGCGTCGACCCGCGCCGACGCACCTATGCCGCCGGCCTGTACACCCATGTGCGCGACCGCTGGGGCATCGTCTACGACCAGCCCATCGTGCTGAACGAGCGGCAGGCTGGCGTCGCGATCGAAGGCATCGAGGAGCACAACAGCGCAGCGGACCGGATCCGGATTTCCTTGCTGGCGGTCGACACCCATGGCTACACCAATCCGGCCATGGCAATCGCCAAGCTGCTGGGCTTCGATCTGTGTCCACGGTTGCGGGATCTGGCCGAGAGAAAGCTCTACCTGCCGCGAGGCTTCAATGTGCCCGAGGGCCTGGAGGCGGTGACCGTCAGGCGCGTCTCCATGGCTGCCATCGAATGTGGCTGGGATGAACTCTTGCGTCTGTCGGCATCAATCCGATCGGGCCGTGTCTCCGCCACGCTGGCATTGCAGCGCTTCGGATCGGCCGCCCAGGGCGATCCGCTGCACCGGGCGGCGGAGCACCTGGGCAGACTGCTTCGGACGGTCTTCCTGTGCGACTACGTCGCCATCGAGGACTTCCGGCGCGAGATCCACACCCTGCTCAACCGTGGCGAGTCGGTGCACCAGCTTCAACGCGCGGTGTACTCCGGCAGGGTGGCCCCGGAACGGGGCCGGCGTCGCGACGAGATGAAGGCGATCTCCGGCTCGCACGCCCTGCTGACGAACATCGTGCTGGCCTGGAACACCGCCCGGATGCACGAAGTGGTGGAGAAGCTCAAGCGCGACGGAACCCGAGTCGAAGACGACTGGCTGCGCCGCATCGGGCCGGCGCACTTCTCGCACATCAACTTCCGCGGCACGATGAGATTCGGCGTCGAGAAGTTCGCCGCGGCGCTGATCCAGCGCGCATCGGGTCAGTCAGCTCGGTTGGCCTCGTGACGAGGGGCTCGGCCGCCCCTGGGAGCATGAAGGCGATGACCGGAGAGGTTGACAACCGTTGTCAAACCGACCAAGATGCCCCGATGAGCCGCCAAACCATGAGCTTTGCGTTGCCCGAGTCGATGCGCGAGTACATCGACAACCGCGTCGCTGCCGGCAACTACGGAAACACCAGCGAGTACATCCGTGATCTGGTTCGGCGCGACCAGGAAGAGCAGTCCAAGAAGCGGCTTCGCGATCTCATCGAAGCAGGGCTGACATCCGGGCCCGGTCGGCGTCGCACCAAGGCCGACCAGAAGGAACTGCTGGCGATCGCTCGCGGCGAGATCGATTGAAGCCGGCGGTTCTGCGCCCGCAGGCGCTGCGCGACCAGCAAGGCGAGGTCCGGTACTACCGCAAGGAAGGGGGCACCCGCCTGGCGGTGAAGGTGGCCAAGGCTACGAACGAGGCACTCGACCAGGTGGAACTCGAAGCGGGCATGGGCTCGCCGAGGCTTGGGAAGCTGCTGGGCATCCCGGGGCTCAGAACCTTGCGGGTGGGGAAGTTTCCGCTGTTGTGGTGCTACTTCGAGCGGGGAGACCATCTGGACGTGGTCCGTCTGCTGGGTGAGCGCCAAGACATCCTTGCGATCCTCCAGGACGAGTTCGACTCGAACTGACACCGCCGCTTGCGGCGCCTCGGCAAATCGAGCATACGAACCAGTGGTCTGGGAGAATTCACCGCCGCGTACCGGCGACTCAGGTGCTTACCGGCCGATCGGCCGACCTCCGGTACAGAGGGTGATCTCGTTGCCGGCCGTGCGCGCTATCATCCACGACGTTGGTGCTCGCTGAAGCCGTCAGGCCACAGCAGTTCAACGGGAATCAGGAAGGGCCGATGCCACCCCGGCCAAAGCCCCAACCTGAGCTGCCCCCGCAACGGTAAGCGGACGGGGATCTTCACAGGTCCCCCGCTCGTGTCGAATCCACTGGGAAGCCTGCTTCCTGGGAAGGACACACGGGTCGTCTCCGCCAGCCCGGATACCGGCCAACGAGGTGGTGCGCCGCGCAAGCGGCTCATCTGTTGCGCATGGCTGCGGGGAAGCGGCCGGGCGCGCCTGTGATCGGATCCGTTCATGTCCTCCCAGTCTCCCCGCCTGCGGGCCAGCGTGCGTTCGCGCGCCTCTTTCGCCTGCCTGCCTCCTACACGACTCCTGCCTATCGCCATGCTCTGCGTGGCAGCCGCCCTGCCCCCTACTGCCGCGGCCCAGGCCACGCTCGAACGCGTGGTCATCACGGCGAACCGGACGCCACAGCCCTTGTCGTCGGTGCTGGCCGACATCTCGGTCGTCGAACGCGACGAGATTCAGCGCAGTGGCGCCTTCGGCGTGGCCGACCTGCTGGCACGGCTGCCCGGCATCGAATTCGCCCGCAACGGTGGCCCGGGCACCACCACCAGCCTGTTCATTCGCGGCAGCGAAACGCGGCACACCGCCGTGTACATCGACGGTGTGCGGGTGGATTCGCAGTCCACAGGCGGCGCGTCCTGGGAGCAGATTCCGCTGGACCAGATCGATCGCATCGAAGTGCTGCGTGGCCCGGCCGCCGCGGTGTACGGCTCGGACGCCGTGGCCGGCGTGGTGCAGCTGTTCACAAGGCGTGGCAAGGGCGCAGCGCGGCCCACGGCAGCGCTGACGGTCGGCTCTTACCGCACCGCCCAGGCCCAGGTGGGGGTGAGCGGTTCGGCCGATGCGCTGGACTATTCGCTGTCAGCCGGGCACGGCCGCAGCGACGGCTTCGACGCCCGCACTGAAGCCGCCGCGGGGCACAACCCGGACAAGGACGGCTGGCAGCGCAGTTCGCTGCAGGGCCGGGTCGGCTTCCAGCTGAACCCGGCGCACCGGGTTGACGCGTCGCTGCTCGCCACCAAGCTGCGCTCGGGCTACGACAGCTCGCCGACCGCCGACGACCAGAACCGACACACGCTGCGCACCGGCAGCCTGGCCTGGGAGGGCCGCTGGAGCGCCGAGTCCACCACCCGCGCGCAGTGGGGGCAGACCCAGAGCACCTACGAAACGCAGCCCAGTTTCTATCGCACCGAAACCACGCTGAAGAACACCACACTGCAGCACGAGCAGCGCTTCGGCACCCAGGTGTTCACCGGCCTGCTGGAGCGCCGCGAAGACGAGCTGTTCAACCCAGCGACCGCCTTTGCGGCGGACCTGCGCGGCCAGCGCCACCAGGACGCGGTGGCCCTGGGCTGGCGGGGTGACTTCGGCCCGCATGGCCTGCAAGCCCTGGTGCGCCATGACGAAGACAGCGAGTTCGGCGGCAAGAGCACCGGCAGCCTGGCCTGGGGCTGGGCCTTCGCGCCGCAATGGCGCGTGACGGCATCCGCCGCCACCTCGTTCCGTGTGCCCACCCTGTACCAACGGTTCAGCCAGTACGGCAACCCCGCGCTGGTGCCTGAGACGGGCCGCAATGTGGAGCTGGGCCTGCGCTGGGCCACAGCCAGCCACGAGGCCAGCGTGACGGCATGGCGCAACAAGATCCGCAACCTCATCAACTTCGGCCCGCCGGGCCCCTGTGTGGACTCGTTCGGCTGCTACGTCAACGTCGGCCGTGCCGAGCTCAAGGGCGTGACCTTGGCGGGCCGCACCCAGCTGGGCCCGGTGGCACTGCGGGGATCGGTGGATTGGCACGACCCGCGCAATGCCGACACCGACAAGGTGCTGGCCCGCCGCGCCAGGCGACTGACCACACTTGGCGCCGAAACCCAGCTGGCTGGCTGGGTGCTCGGCAGCGAGGTGCAGGCCGCCGGCTCGCGCTTCGACAACGCCGCCAACACGCAGCGCCTGGGCGGCTATGCCCTGGTCAACCTGTTCGCCAGCAGGACGCTGGTGCCGGGCCTGGCCTTGGAGGCCCGCATCGACAACGTGGCCGACAGGGACTACCAGCTCGCCCGCACCTACGCCACGGCTGGGCGCAACGGGCAGCTGACGCTGCGCTGGACGACACCCTGAAGCCTGCGTCGCCAAAGCGCGCGCTGAGCCCGACATGGTTGCTGCCGTCCTGATCGCCGCCCCGGCCTCGGGCCAGGGCAAGACCACCCTGGCCTGTGCGCTGGCGAGCCTGCATGCCCGCGCCGGGGCGCGGGTGCGGGCCTTCAAGTGCGGGCCGGATTTTCTGGACCCGCAATGGCTGGCGCTGGCCAGCGGCGCGCCCGTGCATGGGCTGGACTTGTGGATCAACGGCGAGGCCGACTGCGCCCAGCGGCTGGCTGCCGCCGCCGCCGAGGCCGACCTCATCGTCGTCGAAGGCGTGATGGGCCTGCACGATGGCGAGCCCTGCGCGGCCGACCTGGCGCTGCACTTCCAGTTGCCGGTGCTGGCCGTGGTGGATGCCTCGGCCATGGCCGGCACGCTGGCGGCCGTGGCCCATGGCCTGCAGACCTGGCGCCCTGGCCTGCCATGGGCAGGTGTCATGGCCAACCGCGTGGCCGGTGAGCGCCATGCGCAGATGCTGCAGCAGGCGGTGGGCACGCGCATGCCCTGGGGCGGCGCGCTGATGCGTGACGAGCGCTTCAACCTGCCTTCGCGCCACCTGGGTCTGGCCGGCGCGGCCGAGCTGCCCGACGCGCTGGCGCGGCTGGACCTGGCCGCCGATGCGCTGGCGGCTACCCCCTTGGGCAGCCGGCTGCTGCAAGACTGGCCGCAGTGGCAGCCACCCACCACGCCACCTTTACAAGCCATCGCACCGCTGCTACGAGGCCAGCGCATCGCAGTGGCACGCGACGCCGCCTTTGCCTTCATCTACGCCGCCAACCTCGACACCTTGCGCGCGCTGGGCGCGGAGCTGGTGTTCTTCTCACCACTGGCCGGCGACGTGCTGCCCGCCTGCAACGCCGTCTGGTTGCCGGGCGGCTACCCCGAACTGCACGCGGCACGCCTGGCCGAACGCACCGACCTGCGCACCCAGTTGGCCGATCACGTGGCCGCGGGGCGGCCGCTGTGGGCAGAGTGCGGCGGCCTGATGGCGCTGGCCGACACGCTGGTGGACGGCCAAGGCGTGGCCCACAAGCTGTGGGGCCTGCTGCCCGGCACAGCCGTGCTGGGCAAGCGGCTGGCCGCACTGGGCCCGCATTCATGGACCGTGGACGGTCAAACCCTGCGCGGCCACAGCTTCCACTGGTCGCGCTTCGACACTGCGCTGCAGCCCTGGCAGCACACGCAACCCGCGCGGGGCGCAGCAGCGGGTGCCGGCGAGCCGGTGTACCTCCACCGCGCGCTGCGGGCCAGCTGGTTCCATCCGTGGTTCGCGTCGGCACCGGCGCTGGCGGCCCAGCTCTTTCTGCCCCGCTAACTTCCACATTGGACCAAGGCTCGGCCACCATGCACGAACTCATCCTGGGCGGCGCCAAGAGCGGCAAGTCGCGCGCCGCAGAGAGCCGCGCCGCCGACTGGCTGGCCGCCGGCAACACCCGTCGCGCCACGCTGCTGGCCACGGCGCTGGCCGGCGACGACGAAATGGCCGCCTGCATCCGTCGTCACCGCAGCGACCGTGCCGCGCGCGTGCCGGCACTGGCCACGCTGGAAGTGCCACAGGCCCTGGCCGCTGCCTTGCAAGCCCACAGCACGCCGCAGCACCTGCTGGTGGTGGACTGCCTCACGCTATGGCTCACGCAATGCCTGCTGCCGCACGAAGGCCCGGCGCTGGACGAGACGGCCTGGGCAGACACCCAGCAAGCGTTGCTGGCTGCCCTCGAGGCCTGCCCCGGCCCCGTGGTGCTGGTGTCCAACGAAATCGGCCTGGGCGTGATGCCGATGTCGCGCGAGGCCCGCGCCTGCGTCAACGCCTTGGGCCGGCTCCATCAGCAGGTGGCGCAGCGCTGTGCGCGGGTGACGCTGATGGTGGCCGGCTGCCCGCTGGCCGTGAAGGGGAGCGCGCCATGCTGAAGCTACATGCGCCGTGGCGCCGGCTGCTCGTCGCAGTGCCCGCACTGTGCCTGCTCGGCCTGCTGGGCTTGGGGACCGCAGCTGACGCCGCGCCGTTCATGCTGCGCGACGACCGCGGCACCGAGCACCGTTTCGACGCCCCGCCGCGGCGCATCGTCACGCTGCTGCCGTCGCTCACCGAATCGCTGGCGGTGCTGGGCGGCAGCCCTCGTCTCGTGGGCGTGGACCGCTATTCCAACTGGCCGCCCGACCTGGCCGCACTGCCGCGCCTGGGTGGGCTGGACGACGCGCTGATCGAGGCCATCGCCACGCTCAAGCCCGACGTGGTGCTGGCGTCCACCTCGGCGCGTTCGATCGACCGGCTCGAGGCGCTGGGCTTCAAGGTGCTGCGCCTGAAGTCCGAGACACATGCCGATGTGCGGCGCACGCTCACGCTGCTGGGCCAGTTGCTGGGCACGCCGGATGAAGGCGAGCGCGTGTGGGCGCGGGTGCAGCGCGAGATCGCCGCGGCCGCGGAGCGTGTGCCGACCTCGCTGAAAGGCCAGCGCGTGTACTTCGAGATCGGCGGCGGACCCTATGCGGCCGGCCGCAGTTCTTTCATCGGCGAGACGCTTTCCGCGATGGGCATCGACAACATCGTGCCCCCCGAGCTCGGCCCCTTTCCGAAGCTGAACCCCGAGTACGTGGTGCGCGCGCGACCCGACCTGGTGATGGGCGTCGCACGCGAGCAGCCGGCCCTGCTGGCACGACCGGGCTGGGGTTCGATACCGGCCGTGGCGAACAAGCGCCTCTGTGCGTTCGACACTCCGCGCTACGAGATGCTGATCCGCCCCGGCCCGCGCATGGGCGAAGCCGCTGCAGCCGTGGCCGACTGCCTGCAGGCTCTGGAGCGGCGATGACGCTGCACGCCGCCGAGCTGCAAGCCCACCCCACGGCCGCGGCCGATCCGCAGGCCCAGGCCCGCGCACGCCTGGCCTGGGCGCTGCTGGCTCTGGTGCTGGTCTTTGCCATGGCTGGCCTCGCTACCGGCACCCAGGGCTTCTCACCGGCCGCGCTGTGGGCTGATCTGCAGGGCGACCAGGCCGCCCTGATCCTGGGCCAGATCCGCGCGCCGCGCACCCTGGGCGCCGCGCTGGTGGGAGCCTTGCTGGGCCTGGGCGGCGCCTTGGCACAGGGGCTGTTCCGCAACCCCCTGGCCGACCCGTACCTGCTCGGCTCGGCCGCTGGCGCCGGGCTGGCGGTGGTGCTGGTGCTGGCGGGCGCGGCCGTGGCCGGCACCACCCTCAGCCTGGCCACCGTGGCCTGGCTGGACAGGGCGGGGCTGCTCGTGGCCGCCTTCACCGGCGCGCTCGTGGGCGTGGCGCTGACGCTCACGCTGGCGCAAGGCGCGGTGCATACGCTGCGCCTGCTGCTGGGGGGCGTGGTGGTGTCGGTGCTGCTGGGGGCCCTGAGCGACCTCGTCACCGTGGCCTCGCCCGACGCGCTTCGCGGCAAGCAGGCCTTCATGCTGGGCAGCACCAGCTTCCTGGGCTGGCAGGCCGTGGCCGTGCTGGCCTCCGGCATGGTGCTGCTCACCGCTGGCGCCTTGCGCAGTGCGCGCGTGCTGGACGCCCTGACCCTGGGCGAAGACAGCGCCGCCAGCCTGGGCGTGGCGCTGCCGCGCATGCGCTTGCAGTTGGTGATGCTGCTGGCCGGTGCCACCGCGCTGGCGGTGGCCCACGCCGGGCTGGTGGCTTTCGTCGGCCTGGTGGCGCCACACCTGGTACGCCGCCATGCACCGGGTGCCCACGCCTGGCTGCTCGCAGCCAGCGCTGCCATGGGCGCGGCACTGCTGCTGGCGGCGGACGTGATCTCGCGCGCCGTGATCGCGCCGCAGGAGTTGCCGGTGGGTGTGGTCACGGCCGTGCTGGGCGGCGTGTACCTGTTCGTGCTGCTGCGGCGCCGGGGGCTGGGATGACGCAAACGCTACAGGCCCCTCTGCTGCGCGGCCAAGGCCTGCAGGTGATGCTCGGCGGCCGGACCGTGCTGCATGGCATCGAGCTCGATCTCACCCACGGCTGGACCGCCATCGTCGGCCCCAATGGTGCCGGCAAGTCGACGCTGCTGCGCGCGCTGGCCGGTCTGCAGCCGCTGCTGCAGGGCGAAGTGCACCTGGGCGGCTGCCGCCTGCAGGATCTGCCGCCCGCACGGCGCGCGCGCCGCCTGGCGTGGCTGGCCCAGGGCGGCCAGACCAGCGGTGAATTGAACGTACGCGAGACGGTGCAACTGGGCCGTATCGCCCAGCGCGGCCTGCTGGGCGTGCTGGACGAAGACGATGCCCGCGCCATCGCCCACGCCATGCACGAGACCGGCTGCACCGCATGGGCTCACCGCCCGCTGCACGCGTTGTCGGGCGGCGAACGCCAGCGCGTGCTGCTGGCCCGTGTGCTGGCCACCGAGGCGCCGCTGCTGCTGCTGGACGAACCCACCACCCACCTGGACGCGCCGCACCAGGTGGCACTGGCGCGGCTCTTCGGCCGCCTGGCACAGGGAAACACGGCCCGGGGCGAGCGCCGTGCGGTGGTCACCGTGCTGCACGACCTGCCCATTGCGCTGCACGCCGACCGCGTGGTGGTGATGCAGGCCGGCCGCATCGTGGCCGATGGCGAACCCACTTCGCCCGACCTGCATCGCGCGCTGGAACAGGTGTTCGACCAGGCCGTCCACGTGCGTGCAGCGGCCGGGCGCGCCGTGGTCAGCCTGGCCATCGACGAGGAGTGAGCCATGGACATCGAAGCCCCACCCACCACCCGCGACACCCCCAAGGCCCAGGGCGAGCGGCGCGGGCTGGTCATCGTGCACACCGGCAATGGCAAGGGCAAGAGCACGGCGGCCTTCGGGCTGGCTTTGCGGGCGCACGGCCGCGGCAAGGCGGTGCACATCTACCAGTTCATGAAGGTGCCCTCGGCGCGCTTTGGCGAGCATCGACTGTTCGCGCAACTGGGCGTGCCCATCGAGGGCCTGGGCGACGGCTTCAGCTGGAAGAGCCGCGACCTCGACCACTCCGCGCAGCTCGCGCGCGACGGATGGGCTCGCGCCGAATCCACCATCCGCACCGGCGCGCACTTCATCGTGGTGCTGGACGAGATCATGTACCCGCTGCGCTACGGCTGGCTGCCGCTCGAGCCGGTGCTGGCCTGCCTGCGCGAACGGCCAGCCCATGTGCATGTGGTGCTGACCGGACGCAACGCGCCCGAAGAACTGGTGGCGCTGGCCGACACCGTGACCGAGATGACCCTGATCAAGCACCACTTCCAGGCCGGCGTTCCAGCGCAACGCGGCATCGAGGACTGAACACCATGCACACCGACACCACCCCGTTTGCGCAGCACGCACACACCGCGCCACCCGCATCCACGACGCAACCGGCATGGACTGCCGCAACCGTGCTCGCCCTGCTGGAGATGCCCTTCCCCGACCTCTTGGCGCGCGCCATCGCCGTCCATCGGGCGCACCACGACCCGAATGCGGTGGAGCTGGCCACGCTGCTGTCCATCAAGACCGGCGGCTGCCCCGAAGACTGCGCCTACTGCCCGCAGTCGGTGCACCACGACACCGGCTTGAAGGCCGGCAGCCTGATGAACCCGCAAGACGTGCTGGCGGCTGCGCGCGTAGCCAAGACTGCCGGTGCGCAGCGGTTCTGCATGGGGGCGGCCTGGCGCGAGCCCAAGGACCGCGATGTCGAGAAGGTGGCCGAGCTGGTGCGAATCGTCAAGGACTGTGGCCTTCAGGCCTGCGCCACGCTGGGCATGCTGCAGCCCCGGCATGCGCAGACCCTGGCCAGCGCCGGGCTGGACTACTACAACCACAACCTCGACACCGCGCCGGAGTTCTACGGCCGCGTCATCACCACGCGCGACTACCAGGAACGCCTGGACACCCTGCGGCATGTGCGCGAGGCCGGCATCCGAGTCTGCTGCGGCGGCATCGTCGGCATGGGGGAGTCGCGCGCGCAGCGTGCCGGGCTGCTCGCGCAACTGGCCAACCTGGACCCCTACCCGGAGTCCGTGCCGATCAACCAGCTCGTGCGCGTGGCGGGTACGCCGCTGGCCGATGCCGAGCCCATCGAAGCCCTCGAGTTCGTGCGTTGCATCGCAGCGGCGCGCATCACCATGCCGCGCGCCAAGGTTCGGCTCTCCGCCGGTCGCCAGGCACTGGGCGATGCCGGCCAGGCGCTGTGCTTCCTGGCCGGTGCCAACTCGATCTTCTATGGCGAGAAGCTGCTGACCACGGGCAACCCCGACGTCGCTGCCGATCAGGCACTGCTGGCGACGCTGGGCATGCACGCCGCGCAGCCGGTCTGAGCCCGACACCATGACAACGACCGAAGTCTTGGTCTGCACCACCTGCCGCCCCGCCGGCATGAGCCGCGACGTGCCACCCGCCGGCCAGGCACTGTGGGACGCCGTTCAGGCCGCAAGCGATGCCCAGCCGCTGCCGGCCGGCATCACGCTGCGCGGCATCGCTTGCCTGAACAGTTGCAGCCGCGCGTGCACCGTGGCCCTGCAGGCCGCCGGCAAGCACAGCTACTGCTTCGGCGACCTGCAGGCCGACGCCACCACGGCCGCTGAAGTGCTGGCCTGCGCGCTGCAGCACCTGCACAGCAGCGATGGCAGCCTGCCGCGCAACGAACGGCCCGAACGGTTGCGGGGCGGCATCCTCTTGCGGCTGCCGCCCATGTTGCCCCAGGGCCATGGCGCCGTTCCTGGCAGCTCGGCACCTGTCCAACCCATTGCGGCCGCCGTGCCGCAACCCTGAGGCATCGCAGCCCATGGAGTCGGCGTGGGTCTGGCTATTCAGCTGCACGCCAGGTGCTTCGGCATCCGCGGCGGCACCCGCCTTCGCGGCGCTTGCATTGCTGACCGCCTGGGCCTGGGATGCCCGCTTCCGCGAGCCGGCCAACGCGTGGCACCCGGTGGCCTGGCTCGGCCGCCTGCTGGGGCCGCTGGGGCATCGGCTGGTGCGCTGGCCTGCAGGACCGGCGTTTGCCGGAGGGGCGGTGGCGTGGTGCCTGATCGCTGCCCTGTTGGGCTGGATGGCTGCGACGCTGGAGTCCGTGTTGGCCCGCGTGGCGTGCAGTGGTCCTTCGTGGTGGGCGATGCTCGCCGCCGCAGGCTGCGGCGTGCTGCTCAAGCCCTGCCTTGCGTGGCGCATGCTGCACGACGAAGTGCAGTCCGTCGACCGTGCGCTCGGCGTCGGCCTTCAGGCTGGGCGCGACCAGGTCGCGAGGCTGGCCAGCCGAGATGTGCAGACGCTGGACGAAGCCGGCGTGCGCGAGACCGCCATCGAGACGCTGGCCGAGAACCTGAATGACTCCTTCGTGGCGCCGCTGTTCTGGTTTGTCGTGGCGGGTCTGCCCGGTGCCGTGATCTACCGCTTCGCCAACACCTGCGATGCGATGTGGGGCTACCGCGGCCGCTTCGAGTGGGCCGGCAAGTGGGCCGCACGGGCTGACGACATGTTGTCCTGGGTGCCTGCGCGCATCACCGCGTCGGTGCTGGCGCCCGGCTGGATGAGCGCAGGCCACCCGCGGCTGCGCCGGGAGGCAGCGCGCACACCCTCGCCCAACGGCGGCTGGCCGATGGCGGCCATGGCGCTTCAACTGGGCGTGCGGCTGCGCAAACCCGGGGTCTACGCGCTGAATGCCGACGCGCCCCCGCCTGAGGCCCGGCACCACGAGCAAGCCCTGCAATGCGCCGGCGTGGCGGCACGCATGGCGCTGGGCCTGGCGGTGGCTGCGACCCTGCTCGCGCCGGCGCTGCATGCTGCAACGGCCGAGTGGGTGACACCTTGGGTGGCAGGTTGGGTGGCACGTTGGGCGGCCGGGTGGGTGGCATGACGACTTCGCAGGTCACTTGGCGCGAGCACGGTGGCCCCGGGGCGCTGGGCCCGGTGCGCTGGGACTTCTCCACCAACGCGCACCCTGCCGGCCCCTGCCCCACGGCCCTGCTCGCCGTGCAGCGCGCCGATCCGTGCCGCTACCCGGACCCAAGCTACCACGCGCTGCGCGGGCGGCTGGCCGACTGGCATGGCGTGGCACCGTGGCGCATCGTGCTGGCGGCCAGCGCCAGCGAGTTCATCCAGCGCATCACGGTGGTGAGCGCGCGCCTGTGGCCAGGCACGGTGGCCGTGCCGGCCCGGGCCTATGGCGACTACGCGGCCGCCGCACGTGCCTGCGGGCGTGCGGTGGTGGCAGGCGCCGACGCGGCCGACCACCAGGAGCTCGTCACGCTGCGCTGGTGTGCCGACCCTGGCAGCCCGCTCGGTCAGGCCAGCGCTCCGCCAACACCGCCTGATGCGGTGCTGACGGTGGTGGACCGCGTGTACGCACCGCTTCGGCTGCAGGGCTTCGACCCCTGGCCGCAAGAAAGTCTGGACCGCGTGTTCCAGCTGCACAGCCCGAACAAGGCGCTGGGCCTCACGGGCGTGCGCGGTGCCTATGCCGTGGCCCCTGCCTGCGCGCAAGCGGGCACGCCGACGCCCTTCAACGGGTTGTGCGACGCACTCCGCGCGGCTGAGCCTTCGTGGCCGCTGGGCGCCCATGGCGTGGCCTTGCTGACGGCCTGGACCGACCCTGCCACGCAAACCTGGCTTCGCGATTCCCTGCCGCTGCTGCGCCACTGGACTGCCGAGTTGCGCCATGGCCTGCAGGCGCTCGGGCTGCAGCCCTGGTCCAGTGACACGCCGTTCCTGTGCGCCCGCCGCCCGCCACGTGCCGATGCAACCTGGCTGCACGCGCGTGGCCTGGCGGTGCGCGATGCCGCGTCCTTCGGCCTGCCCGGGCTGATACGCGTCTCGGCGCAGCCGCCCGAGGCCACCCAGGCGCTGCTTCAGGCCCTGCGTGCCGCGCTGCAGGAACCGCCGCCACCCGTCCCCCACACCCATCCGCACTCTGCAAAGGCCACCCCATGACCTCCATCCCGTCCATCGACGACCCCGCACTGCGGGCCGCGCTTCAGGCTCGCATCGACGGCAAGACCAAGCCGCTGGGTGCGCTGGGCCGCCTGGAGGCTCTGGCGGTGCAGCTCGGCTGCATCTTCGGCACCGAGACGCCGCAACTGCATCAGCCCCAGATGCTGGTGTTTGCCGCCGACCACGGCCTGGCGGCGCACGGCGTGTCGGCCTACCCGTCGGACGTGACCTGGCAGATGGTCGAGAACTTCCTGGCCGGCGGCGCTGCCGTCAGCGTGCTCGCCCGCCAGCACGGCCTTGCGCTGACCGTGGTGGATGCCGGCGTGCGGCACGACTTCGCGCCGCGACCGGGCCTGGAGCAGCGCAAGATCGGCCCCGGCACCGCCGACTCCCTGAGCGGGCCGGCCATGACCGATGTGCAGTGCCAGGCCGCACTGGCAGCCGGGCGCGAGGTGGTGCAATCGCTGCCGGGCAACGCGGTGCTGCTGGGCGAGATGGGCATCGGCAACACGTCGGCCGCGGCCCTGCTGATGGCTCGCCTGACAGGCGAGGCGCTGTCGGTGTGTACGGGCCGCGGCACCGGTCTGGACGACGAAGGCCTGGCGCGCAAACGCAGCGTGCTGCAGGCTGTGCTGGCTCGCCATGAGCTGGCCGTGGAACCGCTGGCCGCCCTGGCGGCCTTCGGCGGCTTCGAGATCGCCATGCTCTGCGGCGCTGTGCTCGAAGCGGCGCTGCAGCGGCGCGTGGTGGTGGTGGACGGCTTCATCGCCAGCAGTGCCGTGCTGGTGGCCGCACGGCTGCAGCCGGCCGTGCTGCAGCGCTGCGTGTTCGCGCATTGCAGCCACGAATCAGGCCACGCGGCCATGCTGCGCCACATGAACGCCGAGCCGCTGCTGAACCTGGGGCTGCGCCTGGGCGAAGGCTCCGGCGCGGCGCTGGCGTGGCCGCTGCTGGAGTCGGCCTGCAGGATCTTGAGCGAAATGGCCAGCTTCGAGTCCGCAGGCGTGAGTCACGCGGTGCCTGACGTCGACCAGGCCAGCCGGAGCCGCTGATGCGGGGCTGGCGGCTGCGCGCCCTTCAGGAACTGCGCCTCGTCTTCGTGGCCCTGCAGTTCCTCACCCGCGTGCCAATGCCGCGCTGGGTGGGCTTCGAGCCGGCCTGGCTGCAGGCCTGCCTGCGGCATTTTCCGCTGGTCGGCGCCGGGTTGGGTGCCTTCGCCGCAGCGGTGGTGGGGGCGGCGCTTGCCCTGTGGCCGCCCACCGTTGCCGCTGCACTGAGCGTGGCGGCCACGGTGTGGCTGACCGGTGCCTTCCACGAAGACGGCCTGGCCGACACCTGCGACGGCTTGGGCGGCGCGGTGAGCCGTGCGCGGGCCTTGGAGATCATGAAGGACTCGCGCATCGGCAGCTATGGTGCAGTCGGTCTGGTGCTGGCCCTCGTGCTGAAGGTTGCCACCATCGCAGCGCTGGTGGCTGAGAGTGCCGCGTCCTTCGGCGCAGCCGCTGCCCTGGTGTGGGGCCACGCCGCCTCGCGCGCCGCGCCCGTGCTGCTGGTCTGGCGGCTGCCCTATGCCGGCGACCCCGAGCACGCCAAGGCCAAGCCGCTGGCGACGCAAATCGGCGGCCTGGGCGTGGGCGTGGCGCTGGCCTGGCTGGTTGTGGTGGCTGCCGTGCTGCTGGCGTTGCAGCCAGGCATCCTGGGTGCGCTGTCGGTGTCGGCCGCCGCAGCGGCCCTGGCTGCGCTGTGGTGCGGCCGCTGGTTGCGTTGCAGGCTGGGCGGCTTCACTGGCGACACGCTGGGTGCCACGCAGCAGATTGTCGAATTGGTGATCCTGCTCGCCTGGCTGGCCTGGCGAGGTGCGGCATGACCTTGTGGGTGTGGCGCCATCCTCGTGCGCAAGGCGCGGCCGGGCGCTGCCTCGGGCGCACCGATGTGCCCGTCGACCCGCGCCGTGCCAAGCGCCTGGCGCACCGCATCCGCGCCACCGCGCGCCAGCATGGCCTGCCGAAGGTGGTGCTGACCTCGCCGCTGCACCGCTCTTGCGCAGTGGGCCGCTGGCTGCGCCGATGGGGCTGGCAGCACCGGGTGGAGCCGGCGCTCGCCGAAATGGACTTCGGCGCATGGGACGGCCGCGCCTGGACCGACATCGCGCAAGCCGAAGTGGCCGCCTGGTGCCAGGACTTCCTGCACCATGCACCGGGGCGCGGGGAAAGCCTGCACCGCTTCTTTACGCGGGTGCAGGCATGGCCCACGCCGCAGGGGGATGCCTGCGTCGTCGGCCACGCCGGCTGGATGCAGGCGCGGCGCTGGCTCGGCACGGGCGCGCCCTGGCCGAGCCGGGCCGATCAATGGCCCGCGCCGCCCACGCACGGCAGCTTGTGGACCCTGCCACGATGAAACGCACCCACGCGAAACGCGCCCTGATGGTCTGGGGCACCAGCAGCGGTGCCGGCAAGAGCCTGCTGGCCACGGCGCTGTGCCGCTGGGCCGCGCGCCAGGGCATCGATGTGGCGCCCTTCAAGGCGCAGAACATGAGCAACAACGCCCGCGTCGTGCCGGGTCTGGACGACGGCTTTGGCGAGATAGGCGCTGCGCAGTACTTCCAGGCGCTCGCCGCCCGCGTGGCGCCTAGCGTGGACATGAACCCGGTGCTGCTGAAACCCGAGCGCGACACCGCCAGCCAGGTGGTGCTGCACGGCCGCGTGGCGGCCGAGTTGTCGGCCCTTCCCTGGCGCGAGCGCAGCACGCACCTGGCCGTGGCCGCACGCGAGAGTTTTGCGCGACTGCGCGCCCGGCACGACCTGATCGTGATCGAGGGCGCCGGCTCGCCGGCCGAGATCAACCTGGCCGCGCACGACTACGTCAACCTGGACACCGCGCGCTGGGCGCGCGACAGCGGCCATCTGCGCAGCCTGCTGGTCACCGACATCGACCGTGGCGGCGCCTTCGCCCACCTGTACGGCACCTGGCAACTGCTGCCGGCCGACCTGCGGCCGAGCCTTGCGGGTTTCGTGCTGAACAAGTTCCGCGGCGACGCGCGCCTGTTGGCGCCCGGGCCCGAACAGCTGCAGGCGCTGACAGGCGTGCCCACGATGGCCGTGCTGCCGATGCAGCGCGACCATGGCCTGCCGGAAGAAGACGGGCTGTACGACGCCGCGGGTGCGCCATGGGGGCAGGACAGCTCACAGAGTCCTGCGCTGCGCATCGCCGTGGTGGCTTACCCGCACATCAGCAACCTCGACGAGTTCCAGGTGCTTCGGCAGTTGCCTGGCGTGCGACTTCGCTGGGCGCGCAGTGCGGTCGAACTGGACGGTGCACATTGGATCATCCTGCCCGGTTCCAAGCAAGTCAGCGGTGATCTGGCGTGGTTGCGCGCTCACGGTCTCGATGCCTCCATCCGAAGACATGCGGCTGCCAATCGCCCCTTGCTGGGCATCTGCGGCGGCCTGCAGATGCTGGGCCACACCCTGTACGACCCGGATGGGGTGGACGGCGAGGCTGGCGCACCGCAGCCGGGCCTGGGCCTGCTGGCGGTGCACACGCGCTACGCCGCGCCAAAGCGTGTGTGCGCGCAAGCGGCGCGGTTTCAGTGCCTGGTGCCGCCCTGGCAGGTACTGTCTGGCGTGGCGGCAGATGGCTACGAGATCCGCACCGGTGTGACTACAGAAAGCGCACCAGGATCGCAGCACGCTTCCACCGCCACCGTACTACGTGGCACCCGAGGCGAAGCCATTGGATGGCAGAACGGGGCGGTGCTTGGCATCTACCTTCACGGCCTGTTCGAGTCGGCGGCCGTGGTGCGCTCGCTGTTCGGTAGGAAGGTAGTTTCGCTGGACGACAACCTCGACGCCCTGGCCGATATGGTGGAAGAGAGTTTCGGGGCAGGGGGTCTGTCAGCGCTTTGCCTGTGAGTGCGCTCAACCATTTACCCGATCAGACCATCAAAAGCCTATCGTTTGATAGTGCTACCAAGATAAACAACATTAGCTTGGCATGCTTGCCATGGAGCTAAACTGCAATGCATGGGAATCGCGTTGACAGCGCCGCCCGGGACGCCTGCAGACCCGGCCTGGCCGGACGACGCCGCGCTGGCCGCATTCCGCGCCTGGCTTCAAGGGGTGCCCAGCCGCGCCGCGGTGGATCGCTATCTGCCCGATCGGCGGGCTGCTGGCGCGTCGGCGCGCTCGCAGATCGGGCGGGTGAAGCGGCAACTCGCAGCCTTCGCGACGAGCCGCGCGCAGACGGAAGTTGCCGCCACATTCACGGCGGCCCGTCCGTCGGATCGAAAGCTCGCAAAGGCCGCGGCTGCCGCCATCGAGACGTTGCGAGGGATGCCACCGCCGCAGCCCCTCATCGGCGACGCCGTCGAGCGCTGGCTAGCCGCGCGGCTCGCGCACGTGCTGCACGCGGCGGGCATCCGCACCCTTACCGACCTGACCCTGCGCGTGCCCAGGCGCCGGCGCTGGTGGGTCGGCATCGCTGGGCTCGGGCCGGCTGGCGCCCGCCACATCGAGGCGTTCTTTGCCCAGCATCCTGCGCTCACCGAACGCGCTCGCGCACTGATCACAGTGAACCAGGCTCAGGAACTGATCCCCTGGGAGCGACTGGTCGTCCCCGACGACGTCGATGGCTCACGGGGTACCTTCCGAGCGCCGCGAGCCAGCTGTGCGCTCGACGCCAGCAACGACCATCAGGCCGTGACCGCCTGGCTGTCGCTGCACGAGTCGGCGGCGACCCAACGGGCCTACCGCAAGGAGGCCGAACGGCTGATCCTGTGGGCGATCGTCGAGCGCGGGCGGGCGCTTTCGTCGCTGACCACCGAGGACGCCATTGCCTACCGCGGATTCCTGCGGCATCCGAGCCCTCGTGCGCGCTGGGTCGGCGCACCACAGCCGCGGTCATCGCCCTCGTGGCGCCCCTTCGCGGGTGACCTCTCGGCGCGCTCGGCAGCCTACGCGCTGTCGGTACTTAACGCCCTGTACCGATGGCTCATCGAACAGCGCTACGTGCTGGCCAACCCATTCGCCGGCGTCAAGGTGCGAGGCGGCCGTCCGGCTCAGCTCGACACGGCTCACGCCTTCAGCGAGCACGAGTGGAAGCTCGTCCGAGTCGTCGCCGACGGCCTGGAGTGGTCCTACGGCTGGAGCGAGCCGGCCGCGCAGCGGCTTCGCTTCATGCTGGACTTCTCCTACGCCACGGGCCTGCGGATCAGCGAACTCGTGGGAGCGCAACTCGGCGCAATCGAATCTGACCCGCATGGCGACATGTGGATCCGCGTCGTCGGCAAGGGCCACAAGGCCGGCAAGGTCGTGCTGCCGCCGCTGGCCCGCACCGCCCTCGATCGCTACCTCGTTCAACGGGGGCTGCCAGTGACGCCTTCGAAGTGGCGTCCATCGACCTCGCTGATTGGCAGCCTTGGAGAGGATGGAAGTGGGATCTCCTCGTGGCGGCTGTGGCGAGTGCTGAAACGGTTCTTTGCTAAGGCGTCTGAAGTCGTGGAAGAAGGCTCCCCGGCCCTCGCCGAGAAGTTGCGGCGGGCCACGCCGCACTGGACGAGGCACACGCATGCCACGCACCTGCTCGAAGGCGGCGCCGAGCTGACCACGGTGCGCGACAACCTGCGGCACGCCTCGCTGGCCACGACCTCGATGTACCTGCACGCCGACGACGCCCGTCGCGCCAAGCAGGTGGCCGATCGGTTCGCGGCGCCGCGTTCGTAGCCTACAGTCAAGTCGCCCTCACAGATCGAGCCGCCCATGCAGCCCATCACCTGCGACGACTGCCGTCAGCCCACGCTCGCCCGCGATGTCGTGAACTACGGGTCGATGGAGGGTGGCTACCGGCCGCTCTGCGGCCGATGCTTCAACGAGGCCGCCGCCAGCCGACTCGGTCTGCAGGGCTTCGAGCACGTCGACTTCGAACCCGTGCACATGGTCGACGAGCGCGGCGCCGAGCATGAGTTCCAGTTCCGGACCCGGCTGTTCGGGCGCGGCATCGCGATCGACGCGTTCGAGCTGCGCGATGGCTACCAAGCCGGGTATCGGTTTCAGGTGATCGGGGAGCCGGACGACGACCCCATGCAGTTGCTGGGCAAGCTCATCGGCAAGATGCGCCGGGCCTTGGCTCTCACCCATCTTGAGGACACCGACCACGGCCCGCAGGTCAACGATCGCCTGACCCTGCGCGGCACCGTCGACAGCGATCCCGACGCTGACCACCGAGTGCCAATGGTCGTCATCGATGGTCGCGAGATCACCTGGGACGAACTCGGCCGCATGGTGGCGACCTTCGAGGGCTGGCAGTTCAAGCTGGAGTTTCGCGACCGATGCGATGAGGTCTGACCAGGTCGATCTGAGAGTCTCGACCGACGGGGCTCAAACGGCCGCCGGGGCCAAAGCGCACCAATCTGCACGCGAAATACGGAGCGCCCGGAAGTGCCGAAAACGTAAGTGCCTGTCGTGCAATGGGTTTTCGGAGCAAAGCGCACCAATCTGCACGAAAAGTACGACTACCCC
>FRDC01003002.1_pt2 | contig 29695 bp, 25 predicted proteins | sample 1106171 | NCBI WGS metagenome assembly FRDC01 (sample SAMEA3930566, study PRJEB13176) | freshwater metagenome | biome: Drinking water system; feature: drinking water; material: water | place: Singapore | collected 2014-12-20 | reverse complement strand
GTTTCAAAAGGCTCGTTTGTCAACAGCCTGCTAGAGATAAATCACAGCCCCAAGTTACTACCGAATTAACCGTTACAGTCCACTAGTTGCCCACAAGTCTTTGGTGTTCGTCTCCCTTTGAACATTTCGCCTCACCTGCTATAGTAACCATTTTTCTCTGGATACCTGCTTCGGTTCTAGACCATGCCGAACATTGCCTTCCTGACTCTTATCTATCTGATGTTGGCCGTGCCTGGTTTCCTCTATCGATCTTTTTACAATTCCGGAAAGTTTACGCGAGATCTGCTTCCCAGGAGCTGGATGGATGAGATAGGGAAGGCCACTCTCTACGCCGTTCCATTTCATGCGTTATGGATCCTGCTTTTTCATTTGGCACAGAACTTCGGCCTGACCCATTACACCATGACTTTGGAAACCGTTGTGCGATTGATGGCAGCCGAGTACGGTGACCAGGAATATAGCTTTCACGGCATCATCGCTCGAATCTATGACGATATTGGATATGTCACCAGTTACTCCTTGGCGGTTGTAGTGACAGCTGTTTTCGCGGGGCGGCAAGCAAGGTGGATCGTCTGGGAAAATGAACTAGACGTGCGATTTGCTTGGTTGCGTTACCGGAGTAATTGGCTCTATGAAATTATGGGGCGTGGAGCATTGAAAGACGTGCCCTTCAGTGATACAGAGGCATGGATAGACATTCTGTCGGAACAGGATGCTCCAACACCTGGCAGGGCAATCCTTTATCAAGGACTAGCAGCCGGGTACACGACCGAGGAAAATGGCGCGCTGAGAGATATTATTTTGACGGATGTGAAGAGAACTGACGGTGGCAAGAACGATGATGGCAGTGTGCGCTGGGTGAGAGTTCGTGGGAAATTCTTCGTGATGAGCTACAGCAAGATACGAAACATGAACATTACCTACGAGCAGCACTCCAAGAAAATCCTGCAACAGATTGAATCGCTTTCTTCAGGGATTCGAGATGCTCCAAAGCCTCCTTGACTCGGTCTCCAGCGGCATCCTCTATAGCGCCCGCTCGGTTCGATTGATTAGCCAACGCAGCAATTCGTTTTTCAAAGCCGTTCAAGACCTCAATCACCTGTTTAACTTCATCAGGTGTCGCCGTGCATGTTTCCAGTTTGCGCAGAACATCGGAGATCTGATCGAGGGTCTCATAGTCTTTGCCATGCTTGGCAGCCTCATCCATGAGCGCAAAGTATGTTCCCATTATTCTGCCTCCTGGATCTTACTGAAAGTAAGCTTTCTAGACCGAGTCTATAGTACTACTGATGTAGCGGTTTATTGCAGCAAAAAGGTATTAGATAATACCACCAGTCCTTGTGAAGAAACATCAGCATGCATCATTAGGTATTTTCTACCGTGGCAATGAAAGCGGGGAATTGGCCCGCCCGTGCGCGAAACAAGACTTGACCACCAGTTCTGAAGATTCTCCAGTTGGGTGCCTCCATCTAGGGGGGAGTTTACGATTCCCTTTGTTTGTCGAGCACGGCCCTGACAGTACCCAACAACGCCTCGGAGGCAAACGGCTTTTGAATGAAGGGATCCCTGTTTCGTGCCACACCGGTACGGGTGAGAGTTTCGTCAGGATAGCCTGACACGAAGAGAACCTTCATCGTCGGTCGCATCAGGAGGATCTGACGAGCCAACTCTCGTCCGTTCATATGAGGCATGATCAGGTCGGTCACAAGAAGATGAATCGGCCCAGCGTGTTCCTGGCAAATACGTACAGCTTCTTTCCCATGCTCGGCCGTCAGCACGTGATAGCCTCTGGCTTGCAGGATTCCACACTCGAGTGTTCGTACCGATCCTTCATCTTCTACCAACAGAACGGTCTCCGAACCACAAGCAGTCGGCGGCATTGCATGAGCCGACATGACCGCTTCCGTCTCAGGCTCCGCACATGGCAGGTAGATGGTAAATGTTGTCCCGAGTCCCGGCTCGCTGGAAACTAGAATGTGCCCGCCGCTTTGTTTTACAACCCCATGGACGATTGAAAGCCCAAGTCCAGTGCCTTTCCCTGGCTCTTTCGTCGTAAAGAACGGCTCAAACAGCTTTGCAAGCGTCTCCTGATCCATGCCGCATCCGGTATCCGTCACAGACAATCTGGCATACTTTCCCGGAGTGATTTCCGGATGATTGCGGACGAACGCGTCATCCAATTCCGTCACGGCAGTTTCGATCGTCAGGGTTCCGCCCTGAGGCATTGCGTCCCGCGCATTCACGGCGAGATTGATCAAAACCTGGTCCAGTTGGGTCGGATCGGATTTGACCCATGCCAGATCGGTCTGCAAGTGCGTAATGACTTGGATATCCTCGCCGATTAATCGCCGTAACAGCGAGCCCGATTTCGAGATGATGTCGTCTAGCTTGACGAGACGACATTCGAGCACTTGTTTGCGGCTAAATGCCAATAGTTGTGCTGTCAGGCTGGACGCACGATCGGCGGCTTTGAGCACTTCCTCAATCTGTGTTCGAACGGGCTCGTTCTGGGCAACAGCGTCTGCGATAAATCCGCTGTAACACCGAATCACCGTGAGCAGATTATTAAAGTCGTGGGCCACCCCTCCGGCCAGCCGTCCGATGGCCTCCATTTTTTGGGCCTGTTGAAGTTGGACGTCCTTCATCCGCAGGGCTTCGAACGCCTTCGATTGCTCGATGGCAGCTGCGGCAATGGCACTAATCACCACCAACATATCGAGATCCTCACGGTTGACCGGCCCCGTCGATTTATTGATCACCTCAATGACGCCAATGGGAGTCCCTCCATGCCGCTTCAGCGGCACCACGATCATATCGTGTGAGTGGAATCCTGTGCTTATGTCGGTGAGCTGAAAGTGGCGGGCGTCCTGCGCAACGGTAGAAATGACTTCCGGATTGCCGGATGAGAAGACAGCCCCGGCAATCCCTCTATCCCAAGGAATGCCGGTCCCTTGTAATCTCTCAGCCACTTCGCCGATGACATGATGGAAAATCAACTGCTTGGATTTAGCATCCGCAAGCAAGACAGAACCCGCGTCCGCACCGATCACTTCAAGTGCTGCGCGCAGCGTGTGACGAATCATATCGTCAACATGCGTGTATTGGAAAAATGCTTCGCTCACCTGTCGGATCGATTTTAGCGCTGATGACATGTGCTCTCTCCGTTGTATGGCGCGATGATTTCGTATGTTCGTGGAGACGATGCTGATTGTGAATGGTACCCAGGCACCGTTGATATAGTTTATAAGAACGGCTTCAAACGCAGAAGAATTATCGAGTATCAAGAGATATGGGGTTTGGCGTCACTATTGACTTGTGATCCGTGGATTTCCTTTTATCGGCCATCGCAGAGCCCCCTCTTCCGACCGCGTGATTTCTCATAGGGGAAAGAGGTAAGCTGCGGCGCACAAGCTGTGCGCCGTTTTTGGTCTGGGCATGGTCTCCATAACGTACAGTGAATAAGGTTCTGACGGAGTATTTGCTGTGCCTGGCATTTGCGATCCCTTACTCGCCCTTTCGTCGATGCTGCTTGGCGGCGCGGCTGCCTACGTCATTCTCAGCATTGCCGAACGGATGCGTGCGACTGATCAAGAGCACCTTAAGTGGCGGTGGCTGTCTATCGGCGGGGTCGCCGCCGGTCTTGAAATATGGGCAATCCATTTCATCGGCAACCTGGCGTTCTGTCCGCCGGCTCCGGGCGCCGAGGACTATGCGCTCACTATCCTGTCCATTGTTTTCGCAGGGGCGGCAGGCACCGTGGCCGTGTATCTGATCGGGAGCCATGGCCAGAGCCAAACACAACTGGTCTTGGGCGGTCTGGCGATGGGTGTCTGCCTCAGCCTGACCCATTTCGCCAGCGTCACGTCGATACACCAGTCGCTCAGTCTCCAAACTCGCGTCCTTCCATTCGTGCTCTCGATCGGGGTAATTCTGGGGTTGGGGATTGTTGTCATCTTGCTCGGAGCGTGGAACATCTCGTACGGAGGCTGGAGGGTAACTGAAAAGGCCAGCGCGATGGGGTTGGCCCTTGCCGGTGCCCACTTCGCCGGGATGATCCCGGCGTACGGCTCTATGGGCGTCACGATCAGTACGCCGCCGCCGGGGATCGAGGTTGACCTGCTTGCGATTGTCGCGGTGTCGCTCTCAACCCTCCTGGCTATTATCGACCGGCACGTGACGACGGCATCAGGTCTGGCCCGCGACGCACATGCGCTCATGGTCGAGGCCATCGAAAGCGTCCCGCAATGGTTTTCGCTTTTCGATGCGGACGACCGTCTGGTGATCTGTAATCGCAAGTATCGCGAAGTGGTATCCGGACCCGGTGCCCACGTGCGCACCGGCGACTCGTTCGAATCGATTATTCGCCGTATTGCGGAGCGAGGCGAGATCCCCGCAGCCATTGGGAACGTCGATTCCTGGGTGCATATGCGCCTCGATATGCACCGGAATCCCCAAGGGCCGTACATACAACACCAATCCAGTGGAGAGTGGATCCAGATTAATGAGCGGAGGACGAAAGACGGCGGGATCGTCGCCATTGCCACGGACATTACGGCCCTGAAGAATGCCGAACAGGCGGCCGAGGATGCCAAGGCGCGGTTGGCTGATTCATTGGCGCTGGTTGAGGCCGCGAAAGCCCGCATGCAGGAGGAACTGAATGTCGGCCGGGATATTCAGCGGAGTATGCTGCCGAGCGTGTTTCCGGCCTTTCCGGATCGGAAGGAGATAGAACTCTATGCTGTGCTCGAACCGGCCATGGAGGTCGGGGGTGATCTCTATGATTTCTTTCTGGTCGACGACTATCGGTTGTGTTTTGTGATCGGCGATGTGTCGGGCAACGGGGTTCCTGCCGCCCTGTTCATGGCGATGACCAAAATCATGGTGAAGACCAGAGCGGCCTCGGATCCCTCGCCCGCCAGTATCGTCACCCATGTCAACGATGCGCTGAGTGCGGACAATGAGAGTTGCATGTTTGTCACGCTGTATCTGGGTATCTTGAATCTCCGCGACGGCACGCTTGTCACGACGAACGCGGGTCACAATCATCCCCTGTTGAAGCGACGGGATGGACGGTTTGAGTGGCTGACGGCCCAGGACGGACCCCTTGTCGGTCCCATGCCGGGCATTGCTTTCAAGGAAAGCACGATCCGATTGGCTCCGGGGGATGAGCTCTTCTTCTACACCGATGGAGTCACCGAAGCTGATAATGTCCGGCGCGAATTGTTCGGCAACGACCGGTTGAAGGCGGTCCTTGACCAATCCCTGGCTGGCTCGGTGGCTGATCGCATCAGTGTGGTCATGAACGCGGTCAAGACCTTTGCCGCCGACGCCTCGCAGGCGGACGATATCACCATGTTGGGGCTCCGGTATTACGGGGTCGCCCTGTCCGATGCCGCGGCGGCAGTCTTTCGTCAAACGATACCCAATCAATTGACGGCCATTCCTGTCCTGCAGGCGGCGTTTGAGTTGTATGTGGCGCAATGGGCAGGGGCCAAGCCGCTGATTCCCACGCTTAACATGGCGCTGGATGATCTGCTCAACAATGTTGTGCAGTATGCCTTCCCCAATGATTCGACAGAACATCACATCGAAGTGCAAGGCGACGTGCGCGATGGGTGCGTGATCCTGACCATTACGGACGACGGCATTCCCTTCAACCCGTTGACGGTGGCGGCGCCGGATTTATCGCTGCTGCTGCATGAGCGTGAGATCGGCGGCTTGGGGATTCACTTGGTGCGTTCCATGTTTGACGAAGTGTCGTACCATCGCGCCGTAGGCCACAATGTTCTGACGGTGAAAAAGAGGCTGGTGAGCCCGCATGCTTCATGAGCACTTCTGCTGCAATCGCCGATCCGCTGTTCCGACAAGCCTGTGGCCGGCGGGCTCGCCCCTCGGACCCTCGACGTACTGCACGAGTATGCCTCAGGTCCTCCGGGCTCCGCGCGCCGGTCTCACGACGCGGCTTGGTGATTTCTCGACGAACTGTCATGAATATGCGGGCGAGCTGATGCGCCCGCTCCTATCAGACGAACCGATATGGTCAGGGTCAGAGCGTGCGAAGCCGGGCGGCCTCGGCAATGATTACGCCAAGATCGGAGGAGAGCGGAGATGACTGTCGTATCGCGTCAGAGCGGGTCTGTCATGATTGTCATTCCACAGGGCCGGTTCGACACGAACGGCGGGCCTGAAGTCGAGCGTGTCCTGGCAGACCATATCGAGCGTGGGGCAAGGCAGATTGTGCTTGATCTCTCTCAAATCGAGTATATTTCCTCGATCGGGCTGCGGGTGATCTTGAAAACGGCGATGGCCATGATCAAAAAGGGCGGGCGGGTGGTGCTCTGCGGGGGAAACGACCACGTCCGTACGGTGTTCCAATTGAGCGGGGTGATGATTATGAGCCTCCATGCCGCTACGCTTGAAGAGGCCATCTTGAAGGCACAAGAGGCGCACTAATGCGCGATGCAACGCTGCGGAGAGCGGGTATCTACTTTTTAAGATTTGGGTTACTGTACGTCAGAAGACACGAGTGGGAGTGCGACGTTGATATTGTCGGATGATCTGTGTCATAGCTGCGACGAGGCGGCTGTTTCTGTCTTCTCGTTGATCCGTCGCGCAACTCAGACAGAATGGCAATCCTCAACAAGGAAAGGAGCGTAATGATGGAGCAAGGAACCCGACACACGTTGACCGTGACCTCTCGGGAGAACGCAGGGGTCACCGTCGTCAAGATGCAGGGGAGTCTCTCCGCCACCACTGCCGAACAGGGCAACCAGGAAATGAAAAAGATCTTGGACCAGGGGGTGAAAAAGGTCGTCATCAATCTTGCGGATATCGACTATATCAGCAGCGGGGGCATACGGGTGCTCATTCTCACGTGCAAGCAGCTCAATACTGTTCAAGGGGGAATGAAAATTGCCGCCGCGAAGGGGATGGTCAAAGAAGCTCTTGAGGCGAGCGGCTTTCATCTTCTGACCCGCGTGTATGGAGATAACATTCAGCTGTGCAATACAGAAGAAGAGGCCGTAGCCGCCTTTAAAACCTAGAACGTGTGTCTCAGTGCCGCACGAATAAGATTCTGACCTAAGTTTGGTGTCAGATATATAAGAGTCGAGAGTCTTTTTGTCGCAGGTAATCGCGTCCTCTCCGGCCATCGCTCGGGCCAGTCCGCCTCATCGAGCGGGTCCTTGTTGAGCGATATTCTGGTTCGCTGGATTCGCGTTGGACACATCCCAAGAGAGCATCATTGTGAAACAGGGTTATCGGTTGATCGTGGTCGATAAGGCTGGTGTACTGGTCTCTGAGTTCCAACTCACAGAGCAGGCGTTGGCTCAACCGGATGCATTTGTCGCAGCGCTCAAGCAGTCGATCGAAGACATTGAAGAACAAGAGCCCTAACCCGCATGGTTGAGGTGTACCATGCGGGGCATGGCGCTGCGCGGAAAATTGTTGGCTGCTCTTGGGGCGCTACTCATTGCGCTGGCTCTGTTCGTTGAGTGGGCGCCGCCGAGTGAGCCCAGTCTTCCCGAGACCAAGTCGTTTCTCCTCTTTCTGGGCGCGACCGTCGTCATGGCAGGAGTGATTGTCGGATTGTTGCGCGAGCCATAAGACAAGGTCATCAGTAAGCGGAGTCAGTAGCCGACTTGAGCGTGAGTGACCGTCTCGCGCCGGGGTGTTCCGGGTCGTGAGCTATGTCGCACAATGATCGCCACAATGCCGAATCGGCCCGTGACGGGGCTCGGCGGATTATCGAGAATGCGCCAAAAGTATTGGCTGGTTTGGCTGGAATCGGCGGGTTAGCGTATCTCGCAGGAGCGATCTATACGAGATCGTATTTTTCGGAATTCGGGGCCTCATGGATCTTGGACGAAGTCCCGATGGCGACCTATTTCGGTCAGAGCTGGATTCCGCTGCTCCTGATTCTCTTTTTCGTCTACCTCTCCACGACGAACCTCGCTGTGATCGAGGACTCAGGCGACCTGACCGCGAGCACCCGGTTCAAGGTGTCGGTAGCCGTGGTCCATTATGGTCCGTGGCTCTTCATCCTGCTGTTGGCGGTCACCACATTGCTCAGCACATTCGATTCTGTTGCTGCCGCCATTGTTCTGTCGGTCGTGTCCGTTGTCTTGTTGCTGCTGTTGTTTAGCGCAGCTCTGGAACTTGTTGTCGTGCGGCTGAGCAAGGCGGATTGTCGCATCGATCTGTCGATGGCGTACCTCTCGTTCGCTGTGATTGCCGCCGGCCTGTATGTTGTCCCTGTACAGCTTGGTGTGAACTGGGCACGGGTCGATAAGCAAGCAGAGTCCGCTTTGCTGAGGGTGCATCTGCGCGATGATGAGGTGACGGAGTACAAGCTATTGTTTTCAGTCGGGGAGCGGCTCTATGTCTTTCCGACCAGGTACGAGGGGAACCATCCACCGGTCCGAACCGCTGCGGTAGCCGACGTCAGCTTCGTACAGCCGGCGGCGGTAACGCCGTGATTCTTGCCGGATGTATTGTATGAGTGCGGCTGATTCTGATCGAGGAGTTATTGAAATGGCGCCACGACGGAGTTTCAAAAACCGGCGGCTGCTCTTCCGGCCAGCCGTCCTGCCGCCCAGGCCCATTGGAAGTTGAAACCCCCGATGCGACCGTCGCAGTCCAGAATTTCGCCAACGAGATACAGACCCGGCGCAATCTTTGATTCCATCGTCCGAAAGTTGATCTCTTCAAGCGGCACACCGCCGGCGGTCACTTCCGCATAGTTCCATCCGCGATCGCGCGCAACGGGAAACGGAAACTTCGTGAGCAGAGTGAGGAGATGGTCTCGGTCTTTCCGCGGCAGTTGCGCAACGGCCGCCTGGCTGTCGCATTTCGCGTACTGAACGAGAGATTCGGCAAAGCGAAGAGGTAGCTTCTGTGCAAGGGTGTTGACCAATAAGCGCCGGGGATGGTCTTTCATTTCCTCCATGAACCACTGCCGTATCTGTTCTCGGGTCTGACCAGGCAGAAAGTTGCCGTAGATTTCGGCTGGCTCTCCTCGTTCCTTTGCCAGGCACCAGAACCGGCTTGCGTCCATGACCACCGGCCCGCTGATGCCGAAATGGGTCCAGAGCAGGCTGCCGGTTCGAGTGTCGACGGTTTTCCCGTTCACGATCGTAGCGAGATCGGCCTCGTGGGAAAGTCCGGAGAGCCTGTTGTGAAACATACGGTCATCCAGCACCAGCGGGACGAGTGCCGGGACGGTCGGTGTCACATGGTGACCCATTTGTCTCGCCAGCTCATAGCCGAATCCATCGCTGCCTGATTTAGGGAGAGATCGGCCGCCGGTGGCCAGGATGACGTGTTTCGCCAGGACGGTTCCATGCGCATGATGAATCCGGAACCCCGCATTGGGTCCGGTCGCTCGCTCAATGCCGTGGACGCGATGACGGGGACACATGGTCACCCCAAGCTCGCGGCAGCGATCGACGAGCGCGTTGAGAATGGTTCGAGCTTTGTCGGTTACGGGAAACAGTTTGCCGGTTTCTTCGCGTTTGAGATCAACCCCTAGAGAGGCAAACCAGGCGATTGTCTGCTCAACGGAAAACGAAGCCAGCACATTCTTGATGATCCGGCGATTACCGAAGAAGTCGGTCGGGGTTACGACCTCGTGCGTGACATTGCAGCGCCCGCCGCCCGATACGAGAATTTTGGCGCCGATGCTGTTGGCTCCATCGAGAATGACAATCCGCAGCGGCTCAGCCCCGCTGACCGTCTCACCGGCAAAGATCCCGGCGGCCAGCCCGGCAGCCCCGGCTCCAATGATCGCAATATCTACTGTGTCGATCACTTCTTTCTGCATCAAGTGTGAGGTGTGATACGCAGCCGCAGGTCGCAGGGTATCCGCTCAGCCCCAGGCTTTCTTGCCTCGTTTCAACAAGGTCTTCAGCAACCCGTTCACGTTCTTTTGTAGGGTGTCGCGGCGCTGCCGCTGGCGTTCGATCATTCTCCCCGCCGCGAATCCGGCGCGGACGCCGGTCGACTGTTTGAGAAACGCGCGGATATAGGTGTCTGCAGTGAAGGAGTCCTGATAATTTCCCAGGAGATCCTGGACCGCCCGCGCCTGTTTCATAAAGCGAGCGGCGGGTTTGCCGACCGACCACAGCGCCAGTTCTGCGGCATAGCGGGCGCGTTTCGTCTTGATGCGGATGGCATGGAGTACGGCGTGATTCGGCGACGGGCCCATGCGGCGGATCGCCTTGCGGAGCTTTCTGAACTCCCGCTCGGCGAGTTCGTGCAACGTTACAGCGGTGTCCACGATGGAGGGATCCTGAGCGGTCTGTCGGAGCCGCCGGATGAGTTCGAAATACCGAGCGCTCTTCAATTCGCTCAAGGCCACCTGTTGTAGACGCTCCCGCTGAGTCTGCAGATGAGCAACGAACTGCGCCAGCAGCTTGCGGTCTCGCGCATCCAAGCGGGCGGACTCTCCGTTGAAGTAGGCGATTTGGACGTCGAGATCGCGGGCCTGGCCCAGGAACTCGCTGAGCCAGGCCAATTCGTTCTCCAGCGAAGCGGCCCATTCGGGCACGAACATCGGCTGAGCGGCGCGAAGCACCGCGCGCAAGCGTCTTGTGGCCACGCGCATTTGATGCAGGCTCTCGCTCTGTGAGCCCAACCTCGTGCCGGGGTCATGGGCCAGGAGCCAGCGAACGTGCTGTGTCAGCGCCCATTTCACATGGTCGGCCGGCGGCGCTTTCGGGGCCGGCGGCGCCTCCGGCGCAGGAGCCGGCAGCGACAGCGCGCGAAACAATTTGGGACGCCCGTCATGGTCATGAGCGCCGGCCCGCCGCAGCTGCCGTTCCACGTCCCGCAGCAGCTCCTCATCAGAACCGGCCTGCTCGATTTTGAGCTCGCGAAAACGCTGGATGACACAGTCGTTCTTCACCACCGACACGCTGTCGAGTGCGATCTCGGCGGCCGGAGTCCGATGGCGCCGTACCAGCACGACAGTTCGCCAGACCCGTAAGGTCGCGACTGGGGTCAGTTTCCGTTCTCCCAGGTGCAGGACGAGCAGGTCGCGAAAGGCCGCCGGTGGAAGCTGATGCTGATCGACGGTTTTCACTTCCTGCCGGTCGTCGCCCAACGGAAGTTTCAGTTGCCACGCCTTCTTGCCCTGTTCGACTCGATACCGGAGCGTCATGCCTGCGTGGGCCAGATCGTGCGAGGCGGTGTCGTAGTAGGTGGAGGTCACAATTTTCCGGGGCAGCGGCGTGCCGGGCAGGCGGGGCAGGCGAAAGTCGGGATCGACGGACAGTTTGATCTCGCGCTCGAGTGTCGACGAAACAGGGCGAGGGCGGACAGCGGCACGGCGGTCGGATCGAGTCATTGCGGGATCTCTCATGATGGGAACGGGCCAGCCGACGGATGATACCCCATCGGTCAAGAATTGTCTTGCGTGTGAGGACGGAGCCAGATCCGAGAATGTGTAGTAATCGGGAAGGAGGAACTGTGGTGGGCTGAGCAGCTTAAAATTGGTAGGACACCCCGGCGACCATATGCACTGCACGGTAGCTCCCACTCAAACCGAAGATCGGATCAAAGTTGCTGACGTAGGCAAAATTGTAGCGCCCTTCGACGAACAGACCCCATTGCTCCGTCGCCAAGAGTTTGAGCCCGCCCATCACATTGACTCCGGGGGCATATTGCCGGCCTTCAAATTGACCGGAACCCGTGAAATAGAAGAGGCCTCCGCCGATGCCGACATAGGGCTGGAACCATTTGCCCGGGTACCGCGCGATGACGTTCGCCGTAAGCGTAGCCACGCGCAACGACGACTCTCGCACGTTCAAGGTCCCGTTGTTGACACCCACCTGAGGGCATCGCGTCCCCACGGCGAGGCACTCGGTGGTTGTGCCCGGAGTAAACGTGAACTCTTGCCTGGTCGACAGGTTGGCCTGCTTGATGTCGGGCTTCGACGTAAAGGCATCGAGTTCGAGGCCAAGCCAGGAGTACCCTTCCCGGGTGAAGAAGTAACCGGCCTTGGCGCCGTAGACGGCGGTGTTGGCAAGTGAGAGGTTGGAGGTCTTGAAACTCTGGCTCACCGCGTCGCCGGTCACCGGATTAAGCACCGATGGGAATTGCGCGTGAGCGGCATTCTGGCCGAAATCGGGCATGGTCACATCGTAGAGCTTGCCGCCGAACGAAAGGCCCCCGTATCCGGCCACGTACCACTCTGCCGAGACAGGGCGTATTGTGAACAGGCAACAGAGCGCCACACAAGCGGCGACAAGCCGGGCGGGACGAAGGCGATAAAGTTTCAAAGACAGCTCCACGATTAAGATGAACCCTTCAGTTAAGGACGGCGGGACAATAACCTTTGCGCCATCACGGACTCGTTACCGACACATTAACTTCCGGTTAATTCACCCGCCTGCGCAGGCAGCTACAGCTGTACGGCTGTGGAGGAATGTGTAGCGGGTGTCCTCCGAAGCCTTCGCGAAGGAAGACACGCTTCGGCGGGTTCTGCCGAAGACACAATAGGAACCAGGGTTGCTCGATCTCCGCAGTCGTCTGTTAGGGAGTATGGATAAAGCCGTGGGGCTTCACCCTTAGACGGGAGCGTATGGAGCGGTGAGCCATTAACGAATTTCGTAAGAGAACGTCTGTCGCTCGCTTCCACGGATCAGATCGACTTTGACGAGACGCTCATGTTGGATCTCCTGGAGCAGTCGCAGCATGGTGCCGGGATCGACGACGGGAGTGCCGTTGATCCGGAGCATGACATCCCGCTGCTGAATGCCCAGTTGATCGAGAATGCTTTTCGGTTTGATCTCGATGAGCTGCCACCCTTCCAGTTTGCCGTTGTTCGTCAAGTCGTAGTAGGGCATCGCGCGGGCTTCTGTCAGAAGTTTGGAGACGTCCGACAGATTCTGCTTCAGTTGCCTCCGGTCGATGACCGTGGGAGCGGCAGGTTGTTTGGGCGAGGGAGGCGCAGCAATCGAAATCGGCACCGGCTTCGCCGACTCATCGGCCAGCGGCAGATAGCCCTGTCGATTGCCCTGTTTGATCGTGATTCCGTCGCGGGTGATGACCGCCAGTTGGCCGAATCCTTCGATCGTCTCCTGGAGAAAGTAGAGGGTCTGCTTATGATCCTGAAGATTTTCGATCGCAGCGGATGAGCGACCGACGTCTCTGATTGCGGTTCCGAGCAGCTTCAGCTTGCCTGTCAATTCTATCGGTGGCGGCGGAGGGGGAGCGGATGGCCGTTCTTCGTCAGGATCGAGCGCCGAAAGATCGGCGGGAACGACGAATAGCCCGGACGAGAGAATGGCCTTGGCCATCTGCGTGGCGTCGGACGGCGGCGTTTGCGAAACGGAAGCAGCAGAGATCGAGTCAGCGGCCAGCTCCAGGGGCGGCATCTCCAACAGCGCATGCGAGACGTAGACGTTCACACTGTCTGCGATCAACCAGCACGACAACGTCAGTGCAAACGCATACGAAACATGACGCCGAGATACAGGCATGGACCATCCCTCTCCTTTGATAACTGCCGCGCAATCTAACGGCTGTGCGGTGAGTCCGCAAGAGGCGAATCGTCTGTTTTCGGAGAACTAACAGAAGCCAAATATTTCGGTAACGCGACCGTAACAGCCCACCGATACACCATTGGCAGAGACACACTACCGAAGGACCCGGTCTTCATTCGATGGCCGGTGAGGGCATCCCGCACAGGGGCAGAGGGGTCTCTTTTTCGAGTCAGGCAAGGGTCTGCTCCGGCGGATTCGAAGACCACCCTCGAAGAGAACGCTGCCTCGCACGATCCGAGTCGGGACTGTTCTGACGGTCGGTCGATGGACGAGCAAAGAAATGGAATGGTCGGCGTGAAGCGTGACAGCCGCCGGTCGAGGGCGCTGAAGAGGCATGAACTGCCAACTTGTTCGGCTTAACGTTATGGCATGCGTGGTCATGGGATTGATGACGCAAGGGATCGAGACCGGTTGGGCGGAGAAGCCGTACCGGCGGTCGACCGATACCGGTCTGCTCGTCGCCCAAGCGGGAGCGGTTCAACCGGATCAAGCCAAGGCTGCCGAGGCGAAACCGGGTCCTCCGGCTGCCGCGCAGAACGAGATGTCCGGATTCGAGGTCAAGACCTTTATCGTCGAAGGCAGCAGCCTGCTTTCGCAGGAGAAGATCGACGAGGCGTTGGAAAAGTACAAGGGCCAGGGCAGGCAAATGGCCGATATGGAGCGGGCTCGAGGCACATTGGAAAAAGCGTATCAGGCGCTGGGATTTCCGACGATTGTCGTCACGATTCCGGAACAGACGATCGACGATGGCACGGTGCGCATGCAGGTGATCGAAGGGCGATTGGGCCAAATCAGGGTCACCGGCAATCAGTATTATCCGCGCTTCCAGATCCTTCAAAAATTGCCGTCGCTCAGGCTCGGCAATCTGATCGAAGAAAAAAAGCTGGTCAAGGAGTTGGATGCCGTCAATGTCAATCCGGATCTCAAAGTGACGCCGGTGCTCAAACCGGGCGGTGAATTGGGCAACGTCAACCTGGAGTTGAAAGTCAAAGACCGCTTGCCGCTCCACGCCAAGTTGACCGGGGATAACAAGGGCCCCTTCACGACGCCGGCGAACCGGCTGACGGCTGAAGTATCGTACACGAATCTCTGGAATGCGGACCATATCGTGTCGTTCCAGACGATTCAGACTCCCACAGATTGGGGCGCCGTTCAGGGCTATTCGGCCACCTATGTCGCGCCGATCAAGGGTCCTCAGAATGCGGTGGCTCTATATGTGTCGAAGGTCATCAGCAACTCGATTCTGGGAGGCAGTACGTTGGCGATCAGCCCGGGGAATGTGTCGGTGGCGGGGAACGCGACTGTAGCGGGTGTCCGTTACTTCTTTCCGATCTTCGAAGGGGGAGCCACGACCCATTCACTGACGTTCGGCGCCGACTACAAGCGATTGGAAAAAACGGAAGCGACTTTTCCGGGCAACCTCGGGACCGCGGTGGTGCTGAGCCCCATTCAGTATCTGCCGCTCTCGCTGGGCTATTCCATGGTGCGTCCTGATCCCCTCGGTGTGACGCTCTTTTCAGTGACGGCCAAGGGCTATTGGCCCATTCTTCCCGGAGGGAAGAAGGAGGATTTTACCGGGGACCCGAACGATCCGTTCAACAAGCCGGGGCAACGCCGTGGGGCGACCGGAAAATTCGCCGTGGTGCAGGCCTCGCTGGATCGGCCCCAGGCGCTTCCCTTGGGTTTCAATCTGTTGCTCCATGCGGATGGACAATGGGCGAGCGAGCCGCTCGTGCCGGCGGAATCGTACTTTGCCGGAGGCGCCGATTCGGTGCGCGGGTATGTGCAAAGTGAGGCGATTTCCGACCATGCGCTGCGCGGCAGGGCTGAATTGACCACCCCCAACCTCATCGACGTTCCGATCGACATGATCTGGCAGCGGCGTCGATCGTCCGAGGTGAAGATCGAGTGGAAAGTCGCGGCGTTCTATGATGTCGCCCAATTGTGGATCGCCAAGGCGCCGATCGGGCAGAAGGATCAGTTCCGGTTGGAAGGCGTCGGGGCGGGAATCAGGGCGCAGCTTGTGCCGTACAACCTGGCCTTGAAGATAGATCAGGGCTGGGCGTTGCGCGACGCGACGACGACAAGACGCGGCGATACCTTCGTCCATTTCATGGTGACGGTCGCCTACTGAACGGCGTGGAGCGGAATATGAAACACATCTCTTACGCAGTAACCGGATATCTCAAAGTTGACGGTGTCGTCTTGGCTCGTGCGCTCCGACAGTGGCGGAGGGGTCGGCGGCTGCTCGTCACGGCGTTGGCGATCGGGAGCGTTTTGTTGAGCGTCTCGGTTTCGGAAAGCCCGGCCAATCCGGTGGATCCTACCGTGGTGTCGGGCCAGGCGTCCGTGTCGGGACTCGGCACCGATGTGGTCACGATTCAACAGGCGTCACAGCACGCCATCATCCATTGGGGACAGTTCAACATTGCGCCCAACCAGGTGACCAGCTTCCTGCAGCCGGTCGGCGGCGTCGCGCTCAATCGCATTTTCGATGCGCAGCCGAGTCTCATCAACGGCATGCTGAATGCGACCGGCACAGTCTTTCTGCTTAACCCGAACGGAGTCCTGTTCGGCGCCAATGCGCAGGTCAACGTCGGAGGACTGATTGCATCGACGCTGCACATGAACGACGCGGATTTCCTCGCCGGCAATTACCGGTTCGGAGGAGCCTCCACCCATCTCGGATTGGGAGAGACGGCTTTGAACGGCATGGTGCGCAATGAAGGGCAGATTACGGCCGGTCCGTTCGGGGCGTATCTGTTCGCGCACAATGTGGAGAATGCCGGCATTATCAGGAGCGACGGCGGACATATCGCCCTGGCGGCGGGGGCCAGCGCCTATCTGAGCAACCGTTCCGACGGCCGCGGATTATTCGTTGAGGTGACGGCTCCGACAGGCCAGGCCACGAATCTGAACGATCTGGTTGCGGACGGCGGGCAAGTAAGTCTGTTCGGGCGGGTCGTCAATCAATCGGGGCTGATCCAGGCGAACAGCGTGGTGCGCCGAAACGGACGAGTCGAATTGGTGGCGACAGAAAGCGTCACGCTGGGAGCCACCAGCCGGACTCATGCGGACGGCGGGTCCGTCAACGTCTCAGCGCCGGCCATTGCTCACGCAGGGACGATTCAGGCCAACACGGTAGGTAGCCGCACCGGAGTCGTCAATCTGATGGCGAGGGATTCGGTAACGTTAGGAGCCGGCAGCCGGATCGAAGCAAGAGGGTCGGGAACCGCGTCGCCCGACGGCGGCCTCGTTCGGGGCGAAGCGAGTTTGGCTAATGGAACAGCGGTCGTCGAAACAGGGGCCGTCGTCGATGTCTCACGCGGTCATGCAGGAGGAACCGACGGATTCGCCGACGTCGGCGCGGCCCAATTGATCGTGGGCGACATCATGCACGGACGGGCGGCCGCCGTCTTTCAGCCCGGGATGGGCCTTCCCACTATTGTTCCGATCAGAACCGGCAACCTGGTTACGGCGAATATGCTGCAGGACATCGATGTGACGACTTCTCCGTTGGTGTGGTTCGAGTCTGTTTCGAGCGGAGGAAATCTTACGGTGTCTGGACAGTTTGACACGGCCTCGTCCTGGGTGCTGCCCTCCGGTCAGGTCGGACGCCTCCGGTTCAGCTCGGGACAAGACCTGATTTTCAGCGGTGGGACCAAAATCGAAAACGGCGCCAGGGGACAGGAAGCGGCGGGCAACCGCTGGCACTACGATTTATTTGCCCAACAGCATATTGAGGTCCGCGGTTCCACGGTCTCCACCGGATCGGGCGGGTCGATCACAATGGAGGCGGGGCTCAGCCCGACATTGTTCGGAGACATCCGCTTGATCCAGACCGGCATCAATCTGAACGCACAGCCGGTTATTGAAACTTCTGCAGGCGGGGATATCTCTATCACGACCGATCGGGATTTGATCGCTCCCAGCGGAACGTTCCGGTTCGAGCCAAATGCAGTAAGCGGGATCCGGCTCAACCGGCTGGGGAATTTGACCATGAATGTGGGTCGGAATCTCCTGGGTGGTTTGGCAGGCAATTCCCAGGTTGGTCCTGGCTTTCTGCTCGGCAGCGGCACCGCTATCGTCAATGTGGGCACGAATGTTGGTCCCGGAATAGGGCAGCATCCGACAGGCGGCCATGTCGGATGGGATGGTACCGCGAATGCACCGCTGTACAGCAACATTACCGTCGGCGGCGGGAGGATCAACGAGTCGGGACAGTTGACGGAGTCCTATAAGGTTGATGTTCACGTGAATGCCCCCGGCAATATCTACTGGGGTCTGGTGCAGGATCGTGGATTAGTTGAAGATCTATTCGATACAGGGGCCTTCTACATCACGTCTCATCCTGGCAGCAGCGTCTCGCTGCTCTCAACGAAGGGCGATATCTTTTTGAGGCCGGAACTTGCCAATTCGGCGGGAGGCATTAACTTTGCCAGAAGATTCTATCCCGCTTCTCTTGATGCGCAGGCGCTTCAGGGCAGGATTGTAGTTGAGCGGGATCTGTACTTTTTCCCTTCAATCTCAGGAAGGTTGAACTTCTTCGCCAGGCAGGACTTGGCGGGCGCGGTGAGACAAGTCGGGACCAGTAGAGATCCTCGGTATAAGCTGGTGTTCGTCGGCGACGATGAAAGGACCGGCAGTTGGCAGTTGTTGTTCCTCCCCACGGCTTCGCAAAATCCCTCGCTGGGCCGATTCATTGCCAGGGATGAAAGTCAGTTGTCATTAGCGACGCTCGGTAGGAAGCCGAACGTGTCGGAATTCACCGAGGCGCAGTGGCCTTCGATTCCACAGTTCTCAGGTGCGCCGGTGATCACTCAATCCGGAGGGATATTAAGGGAGGTGCCTCAATATGACGCCGCCGGGAACGCTCTGCAGTTACAGGGGGCCTACCCTGAGTCGCGATTTACAGCCGAACGAAGGAGGATTCCGGAAGGAATCGATCCCGCGCATCAAGTTCAGCCGGTGAACTTCAAGAGTGAGGAAGGTGGGATCCACTCACTGGTCCTGGACCTCTTATCGCCGGTCTTCAAGAAACAAGTGACGGTCGAAGCTGGGAGGGATATCGGCATAATCGTGGATCCGGTTACCGGGGCCAGAACGGGCGGAGAGTTTACATTGATGACGTCCGTCCACGAGGGAGTCACCGCCACGGTGAGCGCCGGCGGGAACATGGGATTCAGCCGGAACTGCTCCGGTTGCACGGAGACCGGACTCGATTTTTTTGGCAGAGGTATCGCCAGGGTGCGGGTCGGGTCATTGGACGCAGCGGGTAATCCGGTTCAGGGAACCGGCACTCTCGATTTAGGAGACGGTCGCGGTATTCAGCATCGCAGCCTGGATTTCGGTGAAGTCAATGCGCCCGGATTGATTGACATCGGTGTGGGGCGAGATATTGCGATGACCCAGACGCGCATCGTGAGCCACAACGGCGCCAGTATTTGGATTCATGGGTTGGGAACCAAGCCGGCGTTGAATCCTGACGGCAGTGCGACCAATCAGCTGGTGCAGGGTGTGGTCGTTTCGAATATTCTCACGGTCGATGGCAGGCCGGTCAGGATCGATGGGGTGCCGCTTGTTCTCGATGGCACCCAGCCGGTGATCTCACAGGGCACAGTAGTTTTGGACCGGCCTGGCCAACTCATCAACGGGAGGCCCTTTACGCCGGTACTGGCCAAGGGGAAGCCGATCATTGTCGATGGCATGATCGTCCTGCTGGTGGATGGGCAGATCCAGCTTGTAGAAGCCTCGCTGGTCTCGATCGAGCAGGGGACCGGCGGCAGACTGACCGTCGGCACCTTCGGGTCGAATCCGAACTCGGGAATTCTCTCGATCCGGGGCGGCAACATCGATATCAAGACGACCGGCGATGTGGATGTGTTCCAGTCCCGGATTGCCACCCTTACCGGCGGCAATATCTCCATATATTCCACGGACGGCGATATCAATGCCGGGAGCGGGGGAAGAAACGAGTCGATTCGGTTCGTGATCCAGCAGGGAAGAGACGAGAACGGCAACAGGCGTCCGGACCTGGTGTTTCTGGTTCCCGGCAGCGGCATTTTCACCCACCACGGCAGCGATCCAAAATTCCCGTTGAATTTCCCGAAATTCGACACGCCGGCGATTGACGCGTTGAAGGGCGAAATCGTCAAGCAGAATTTTCTCGGCCGGAACACCAGTGCACTTGAAGACCGTCTGGCCGATATGGTGGCGGCGCGCGAGCCTGTGTACCGGCAAATCTTCGAGCGATTCATCACGCAGAACCCCGACAAGGGAGGGCTTCCGCTGGAGCTCGGCGATATCAACCTGAGAGCTGGGCGGGATCTCGTCGTGCCCTCAGCCGGCATTAGAGGGCGGCGCATCCGTATCTTTGCGGGCCGCAACCTCGATCTCCAGGGAGGCACGATCGAGGGTGATGTGCAGTTTGATGTGCAGGGAGCCATCAGAGGCAGTTTGACGTCCTTCGTGGGCGCCTTCTCGGGCACGGCTGCCATCGGTGGAAGTGTCAGCGGCGGGTCCAGCGCCGGGGGGTCATCGTTGGGCGGGGGGTTGAGCGGCGTGACGGGCACTGTCTCGGCCACGGCTTCGGCGACATCGAGCACCTCCGTGACTGCGTCCAAGACGGTGGAAACGGTTCAGGAGAAAACGACCGAGTCGTCTACGCAGCAGGCGCGCGCCGCGGCCGACAAGCAAATGGTGGCCAGCGGCGACGGCAAGGATAGCAAGTCCAAGAGTCTCAATCTTGCGAAAATGAAGCGTGGGGTCTTGATTCAAGTCGACGTGAAACCACAGGCTCAGCCGGGCAATTGACGAGAAAGGATACGGCAGCATGGATATGAGTTCAGGCGGTGTGGCGTTCGCGCTGAGTCATGCGACGCTCGAAGGGAAAATCACGATCTCGGTGTTGCTCCTGTTTTCACTCGTCAGCTGGACGGTCATCATCAATAAGTTCCGTCAATTGGGGAAAGCCAAAAAACGAAACGCCGCGTTCTTGGCCCTCTATTCGAAAGCCAAAGGCCCGCTGGCACTGTTCGGGAAGGGGCAGGACAAACAACTCCAGGGTTCCCCCATGTATGACCTCTACTATGGCGGGTGCGAAGAACTGAAGGCGCAGCAGGAAAAGTACGAGACCGAGAAAATTCCCCATCACGGGATGAGCGCCGTGCGGATCGCGTTGGAGCGGGTCCTGGGCGAAGCCGCGGTCGGGCTGGAATCCGGCATGATCGTGCTGGCCACCGCCATCAGCGGCGGGCCTTTTATTGGATTGCTCGGGACGGTGTGGGGCGTGATGGATACCTTTTCCGGGATCGGGCGGGCCCAGCAAGCGACATTGACGACGATGGCCCCAGGCGTGGCCTCGGCCTTGATTGCCACGGTAGCCGGTCTGATGGTCGCGATCCCCTCCCTCTTTTGCTACAACTTCCTCGTGACGAAGACCAAAACCATTACGATGGAATTGGATAACTTCGCAGCCCATCTCGAAACCGTGTTCATGACCGAGTATCTCCGGGACAAAAACGGATCTGTCTCTGCGCAGGAAGATCTCGAAGACTATCGCCCCGGCGGGCACCACCAGGAAGCCGAGCCGTCCGGCGCCGCGACGGGACACTGAGGACGTGATGGGTAAGGGGTGAGGCGACTCGTTTGTCTGGTTTGTCTTGTTTGTTTTGTTGATCGGATCGGCAAACCAAATGGACCAAACAAACCAGATGAACCAAAGAGACGAGACAAGGTGAAGACATGAGACGTTTTTCGAAAAAATCACACGGCGCGGTGTCGGACATCAATATCACGCCGCTGCTCGACCTGGCCTGGGTTTTGTTGGTCATCTTCATCATCACGACGACGGCCATGGTGCAGGGTATCGAGCTGAAGCTGCCGGAATCCACTCCGCACGAAACCGAGATGGAAAGCAGCACCCCGACGCTGTCGGTGAAAAAGAACGGCGATGTCTATATGGATGAAGAGCGGGTCAAGCTCAACGAACTGGAAAAGCTGATTCGGGATTTGAAAGCGGCGAAAGGCGGCAAGTTGCCGCTGGTGCTCCGGGGCGACGCAGGCGTCGAATACAAGCATGTCGTCGCCGTGCTGGACATTCTGCAGCGCATCCCCGTCGAAGAACTCGCCATCGCGACGAAGCCGTTTAATGAACCGTAGAGACTCGCAAGTGGTGAGTCGTAAGTAGTGAGTAGCAATGTGAAACAGGTTCACTGGGTATGGTCCTGTTCTGGTTCCTTGGATTCACCAAGTTATACGGTCCTCTTGCCATATGGGTTCTTCACTCACCACTTACCACTCACCCCTCACATTTGACGCGTTGAAGCGATGAGCGGCTACCGCGGATTTGAAAAAAAGAAGAGTAAGCTCGGCACGACGCTGCTCATTGTCGGGCTGGTCCACATCGGCATCGGGGCAGGACTCTATTGGGTCTCGCAGACCGAGTGGGGCCAGAATATGATCAAGGTGTACAAACTGACGGCGTTCAAGAAGGAAGAGCCGCCGCCCCCGCCTGAGAAGGAGCCGGAGCCCGAACCGGAACCGGAGCCGGAACCGCCCAAGCCGGAGCCGAAGCCCCAAGAAGCGCCGCCCCCTCCTCCGCAGGAGGCTGAAGCGCCTCCCCCTCCCAAAGCATCGGATGCGCCTGCTCCGCCGCCGGTCAGCGCCGATCCCTTTGCCATCGGCAAGAACCGCAACCGGTTCGCCGGGTATTCGGATATTCTGACGGCGATGATTCAAGCGCAGTATCACCAGCCGCCGTCGCTGCCGGACGATCTCGAATATGCCGTGATGTGCGAGCTGATCGTCGACGAACAGGGACGGGTTCTGCAATATCGCCTGCTGAATTCGTCCGGCAGTCTGCTCTTCGATCAGTCCGCCCTCGATGCCCTCTCCAAAGTGACCCAGGTCCGTCCGCCTCCGGAGGGCATGGATCGCACGGTCATTGTGAAGTTCTTTCCGCCTGTATAGACAAGGATTTCGAAGGCCCATCGGAAAGATTGGTCTGGAGTCGAGGTGACCCGCCACCTGCCATTCCGAAGATTTAACACGTCCCCAATCAAACTCCCCCCTCATTTGTAACGGCGCTCCGTCACAGTCGCACGCTGGGTGTAGGGGGAGTCGCCCTGTGTGTAGCTCTCTTCGGCAATGGAGTAGGGACGGGGATCTTAACACAACATTTACGTCCTTCCAATCAAGTCCATATCCGGAAGTAACACCGGACTTTTAGAAAGAAGTCGTGACACACAGCGAGCAGGATTTCTTGGAAGCAAGATCCATGGAGCATCAACTATCAAATGTCTGAAGGGAGGTGGGCAACAGTCGGTCGGCCAGGTGTGCCGGAGCGAAGAAGTGAAAAGCCAGGCAAAGATAGCGCTGTCAGGAAGTTAGTTAACTGTTAAGGAGGATACGTGATGAAGTCAATGAATCGAGTGAAAAAGGCTGTCCTGGCTCTTGCGGGAGCCGTGGTCATGGTAACGGGCGCGCTGAGTCAATCGGCTCAAGCCTTCACCTTCTCGGAAGGTGATCTGGTTCTGGTGATGTATGGAAACCGGACACCCGGCGAAGGGGCGGAAGCCTTGATCAACCTCTCGAGCCTGACCGGCCTGGACATGCATCAGCTCACGACGGGTACGGGGACGACCACCGTAGACGTATCCGCCTACCTGAATGCCGCGGGCGTCAGGGATCTCAACCCGGCGAGCCCGGACTATCCGGTCCGCTACACAGTGCTGGGAGTCCAGGCGGATGATAATACCGGTGGGTATGCCGTGAAGGCTGGTTCTTCGACCAATGTGGCCGGGGGCAATGGTGGTCTTGTTGGGAATACCCTTACCGCTGCGCTCGGTTGGGAAGGAAACGTGAACGATGCCAATGCGCCGAATCTGATCTCCGGGCAGAATGGTGCTGTCGTGGGTTTTGGCAACTCCAATTCCTATACCTCCCGCTTCGGAACGGCCGAGAGAATGGCTGGAGGGTTCTTGGTGAATATGGCGGCGAACCTCGATCAGTTGCTCTACATCGTCAAGGGCGACAGTGAAACAGGTGATCCGTTGATGGGCATGGGGCAAGCGATGCTCTTAGCCAACGGACAGTTCCAGATCACCGGCGGCCAGCTTGCGGCAATTCCAGTGCCTGCAGCGGTGGTGCTGTTCGGCAGCGGCCTGATCGGCCTCGCCGGCATGGCCCGCCGGAACCTCTTTCGCAAGGCAGCCTAAGAGGATCGAGAACGATAGAGTACCGGTACAACAGTTAATTACCTTCAAACAGGAGTCTCGATAATGAAAACCAATCAACTAGCCGCCATCGCGGTCGCCGTCCTTGGCCTCGCCGGGGTGGCATCCACTGCAGAGGCGATCGACGTGTATGCCGGAGGATCCTCCGCCGGTCGCCAGTTCATCAACGAAGTGCCGCTCTCGGTCTGCGACCATACGGCCGGACCGATTACGCACTATCGATCCGCGAACAACAACGTCCACCTCTGGCAGTGCACATTTGCCGGCCAGCCCTTCAACTTCAATTATTCAGCCCGTGGCTCCTCCGACGGCGTCTATCCGGTCGACGACACGACGGCAGGCGATCGCTCCAGAGGCAGATACAACGGCAAGGGTTACATGGGCTATATCGATGCCACGAACCCTGCCACCAGCGGCTGCGGCACGACGGCACCTGTCAACAAGACGTTCTATGATGTGGACACGGCGTCCACCGTCACGATCAGCATTAATGAGAACACCACCTGCACCAACCCACCGAGCGCAGTGACGACCGATTATCCCACCCCCACTTTCGTGCGTCAGCCGATGCATTTCGGTTATTCTGACGTCCAGTTCACGTCCTTCGGCCAGACCTCTCCGGCAGGCACAGAACCGGCCGATCCGGCCCCGAACGTCACGGAAAACAGGCTCATGGTGTTGCCCTTCAGCATCGTGGTGCAGAACAGCGTGCGCCGGGTGGATTCGGCAGGCAACAACATCGGACCGGTGCAGAACCTGACCCAGACAGAAATCGAGCAGATCTTCTCGCGCCAGGTTCGTGACTGGCGGGAGCTGGGCTATGCAGTGACGAACGACATCGCGGGAACGCAAGCGGTTCCATCAGGCCCGCACAACGTCCGGTTGTGCATGCGGGAATTCGGTTCAGGTTCCAAGGCGACCTTCGATCAGGTGCTGATGAAGGAAGAAGCAGCCGAGTGGGCAGCCACCACGAACAATATTGCCTTCTATAGCGCGTCAAGTTCAGGTGTGAAGACCTGCTTGGACAACACCGGCGCAGGCATTGGCCTGTTCGGCAAGATCGGCTATATCGATTCGTTCGAAGCCACGGCTTCGCCGGCTTACATCACACCGGCGACCGCCGCGATTGCTAATTCGCACGTCGTGAACATCAATGGATTCCGTGGCGTGGATGCGACAGTGGCGGATGCGGTCAAGGCGACGGCTCGCCCGGCCGTGTTGAAAGCTTTGCGTTGCGGCAAGTCCGAATTCTGGGTCAACCTGGAGGCCTACACCAAGACCGCCGGGACCGGCGATGCGACGCGGGATGCCTTCATCGCCCGTATGGTCAGCGACGCGCAGAATACGACCGTGATCGAGAACCTTCCGGCCAACTGGGCATTCGAGGCGCCTGCCTACATGCTTGCGATCAAGGCCGAGGACAGGTCCGCGCCGGATCATGAGAACTATGCCGGCCGGGCTGCCGAGTACGACAGCCAGTGCCGTGGTTTCTATGCCAGCCCGAATCCCTGAGCGGATCGGGTAATGGTGGGCAGGCTGGTTGTGAGCTCGGCCTGCCCACCAGCTATCGCCGTGCAATCTGTTTCTTTCGGGTATCATAATTGAAAGTATGCAGAGGTTTTATCGTGGTGCACGGGAAGAGGGGTTCGTCCAAGTTCTAGATCAGGAGCAACCTCGATAATGATAAGAACGCTGAATAGCACGAAAATCAGGAAGGGCGTGATGGCTCTTCTGATGGCGTCTGTGCTGTGGGTCTACACAGCGCCAGCTCAGGCTGCGGAAGTGACGCAGCTGGACATCACCGGCGGGTCGATCAGTCTGAACTTCGGTGTGCTGGGGACTGTTTCCGGCACGTTCAATGCCGATGGGCAAATCCTCATGGACCAATTTCAGCCGCCGCCGAACATCTTCGATCCGATTACGATTTCCCACCTGACGTTCTCGATCTTCAGCAGCAGCGGCGGGGCGCTGAATCTCCCGGCTCCGACTGCGCAGACGACCGACTCGACGATGACAGCCGATCTTCGGTCGCTTTTTGCCGGTGTGACCAGCAGCGGCTGGTCCTGGATGAATACTAACTCGGCGATGTCTTCTTTGAATATCGGAGGGACCGCCACCGGGTCATTCAACCAAACGTCGAACGCATTCGATATTGCATGGACCAATCCGTTTAACCTCACTCTGACCACGCTGCCGGTGTTAGGCCCAATTGTCCTGACCAGTGGAAACTTTTCGCTGCAGGGGACGGCGCAAGTGGCGCCGGTCCCGGTGCCGGCGGCGGTGTGGCTGTTCGGGTCCGGCTTGGCGAGTCTCATTCCTATGATTCGACGGCGATTGATGAACTGATACGATCCAAGGAAGCGCGGCTCCCAAAAGAGACTGCGCGAAATCACTTCACAGATGACCCGCTCCCAGCTTCCTAAAGCCGGGAGCGGGTTTTTTTGTCCGAAATCAGCCTGCCGTTCACCCTCTCCAGCCCGTAACAAGTAACAATCATTTAACGCAGTCTTAATGTTTCCCTCTCCCGTTTTTGTGTCATCCGCGAGTAGAGTTATGTTCCTATTCTTAAGACAAACATAAAATAATCCTGATCGGACCGTAACGCATCTGTGAAACAGCCTACACAGTATGGCCTGGAACCGACGGTGTTTCATTTTTCACTGTAACATTCAACCCAAGGAGGTTCTCATGCGTCTCAACGGTTCAACTCTGCTTCCGTTGCCCGTTCTGTTGATCACTCTCTGGTCGCCTCATTCGGAGGCGTCGATCATCGATCCGTCTGATGTTCTGGTCACACAACTGGAGCTGACCGGCGGCAGCATTGATTATGACGGCCGGTTTTCCAAGAAACTGGAGCGCTTGTTTGATCAGCCCGGGCAACTCGTCATAAATGACTATCAACCGATCGGCGACCTTGTCCCTTCGATTTTGAGGGGGGACCGGACGTACTCGCTGTTTACGTCGGGGTTCAATGGCGGGCCGGCTCCCTCCGCTGTCATCGATGGCTCGTCGATCACGGTCGATCTGTCCTCATTGTTCTTCGGGGTATCCCGTGGAGACCATTTCAAAGTCTGGAACATCGGCGGCATGGCGACGGGGACGTTCAATCCCGATACGCTGGAGTTCTCTCTGACCTGGGAACGCTTGTTCGGCGACCGACACAAGGATGATCCGGCCACGTTCTCGTTCCAGGGGAAAGTCATCACAGAGGGGAGTCCGGCACCTGTCCCGCTCGCTCAGGCGTTCGTGTTTTTCGTGACCGGTCTGGTCATTCTGATGGGTATTCGGTGGCAAGGGGGACGCGCCAGAAACGAGCGGCCGGTCGTCATTGCACCGGTCGTCATTGCATAGGAGGGCTCAAACGATCTGTCTGAGATAGGCAAGAGAACCGGGGCTGGCCGGCAAACCGGCCCCGGTTGCTCGGTGCTGCCTCAACCTTCGATGTCTGTAGCGGCTCCATAAGTCAAAATGGGTTTTCCCATGGCCTACCAGCCTGGGTTGGATGGTGAAGGGAGTCCGCATTGTTCTTTCCCGGTTGAGCGGTACCGGGAAAATTGAGTCACATGTTACCTCTGAATGTGGTACTCTGGAATTCCTGACAGATTAGAGAGGATAACGCTATGTCTACCCGTACGCACGTGAACTCGAAAGAGAAACAAAGCCGCTATCGCCGGCGTTTGCGTCGAAAGGGGTTGCGGCCGGTGCAGATATGGGTTCCAGATACGCGCGCCGAGGGGTTTGCCGGCGAATGCCGTCGACAGGCGCGGCTAGCCGCTCGCTCGGCCCAGGAAAAACAGGCTCTTGACTTCATTTCGGAGATCGCCGCGTGGGACAACGTGTAAGACGGGGCGACCGCTGCCAAAGGTCACTACAGCGGCAAGCCCCGCCCCGCCCTCGTCCTGCAATCCGATCTCTTCTCCGCCCTTGGCAGCGTGACGATATGCTTGTTGACCACTGAAATTCTTGACGCTCCGCTCTTCCGGTTAACCATTGAACCATCCCCATCCAACGGCCTCCAGCAAGTCTCACAGATCATGATTGACAAGATCGTCACGGTTCCGCAGAAAACCATTGGCTCTCGCATCGGGGCGCTGGACCGCGAACTCATGGTGCGCGTTGACCGCTCGCTTGCGGTGTTCATAGGGATCGTCTGAGAACGTCTTTCCAATAGTCCTCTATGTCGGCGGGCTGTCTGGATCGGGATCGTGGAGATGGGTCACGAGGAGACGGGTCGGCGTCGCGTGAACGGAAGCAGGCCCAGCGTGCCTGTGGCAAACAGCCAGGCGGCGGCGGGGACTGGGACGGGAGCGGGCGCCGCGTCCATGCGCCAGGCCAGCGCATAGTCCCAGGAGAAGTTCGTGGACTCGTTCGTGGTCACCCGCATTTCATAGCGGTTGCCCAACAGCAAATTGAAATAGAGATTCTCCGTGTTGTCCAAGAGGCTGGTTGAAGAAGCGACCAGCTGGTTGTTTGTGACGTCGAACAAGGCCAGGTCGAGGTTATAGAACTGCGTGGTCAACAGGGCATCGTTTGATACATCGAGATTCCAGACCAGGGAGGCAAATAGCGTGACATCGCCGGTTGCGTTGAAGAAGTAGGAGGCGGTGTGTCCGGTCCCGTTAAGACCACCGATTGTCCCGTGGTCGAACCCGAAAGCGGCAATGTCGCCTCCTCCGTTCTGCAGGCTTCGTTGTTCGCCGCCGGCCAGAATGCGATAGCTGTTATAAATATTGATTTGTCCTGCCCCGTAGCGGCTGTCTAATCCGTTCGTTGTCTCATGGCCTGCGCTGCGATAGTCTGTGATGTCGGCCGTGGTGCTGGAACTGGCGGTCTCTCGATCCGCCCCTGCCATGAGGACGGCTTTGATCGTCTCTGATCGCTCTGCGTTATAGACGGTGCCGACTCCGGCGATGGTGGTGGAGCCTTCGGACAAAGTCAGCTCGCCCTGATGGCCGGTCTGTACGAGCAGCGCCGCGGCGGCGGATACGATCGGCGTGGCCGCACTGGTGGTACCCATGGGCGCTACGAGTGTGGGGACAGTGCGTCCGGGCCTGTAGACCGTATCAACAGCAACCGAATTTTGTTGATGAAAGCCATCGGTGCGTCCGACGGCGATCACGTTATATCCGCTGCCACCCAGTAATGGCGATGTGTCGGGTCCATTGGTCAGGCCGACCACTTGGATGGACTCGTTCAACGCGGCTTGCCGGTCTACGAGGCGAAGGATCGTGCTGTCTGTGGCGGCGGTCTGGCCGCCGCCGACCCAGCTATGGTTGAGGATGCGATCCGGACTGGTGGTCGCTTGTCCATTCGTATTCGGGTTGGGGCTGGACAGGTAAAGACCGCTGAGCCAATGGTTGGCTTCGTAACTGTTGATTTGTGTGATGCCGGGTGCGATTGAACCGGTCGCCCCGTAGAAGAGGGTGCCGACCGTCGTGGCATGGCCTGAAAAACTACCGGACAGATTGGGAGTGATGGCGGTGATGGTCTTGCCGCTGAATTCCCCATGGCTCGGATCCGGCATGAAGATGGGCGAGGCGCCGCCGCTCACGTCGTTGATCGGCGCTTCTACGTGACCGACCCGGACCGCGGCGCCGGTGGGGGTCGAAGCGGCCAGCTCATTCCGGAGGGCGGCGTAGCCGATGTCGACCATGTAGGCGTGGACATCGGGCGCAAGTGAAAGGAAGAGCGCCCCAGCAATCAGTCTCGCAATTGTTCGAGTCAACATTATGTAAAGCCCTCGTCGTGGTGTGCCGCCATTCCAGACCGTACCTATCCTCTCCAGATGTTACAGAAGCCTCAGCGTTTGGTTTTTATTCATGAAAAATAAGCGATTACACATCCTGCGCTGCTTGAAGGAATGAGCGTCAATGATCCATGTGGTTAGGGAAGGTCTGATTAATTCCCGTTTTCGAT
>FRDC01002034.1_pt1 | contig 29746 bp, 36 predicted proteins | sample 1106171 | NCBI WGS metagenome assembly FRDC01 (sample SAMEA3930566, study PRJEB13176) | freshwater metagenome | biome: Drinking water system; feature: drinking water; material: water | place: Singapore | collected 2014-12-20 | reverse complement strand
TAACAGCCGACACCTTCTTTGCTGATCTTGTGCCCGGCCATTACCAACTTCCGCCGGACGAAGTTCAGGTGGTTGCGGAGGGTCGCCTGACCCAGACCGCTCTCCTGATACTTGTCAGAAAGATCCCCGATGCTGACGGTCTGGCCGCCCATGAACTTTTCGGTGATAAAACGCCTAATGTCCTGGGCCTGGGCGAGAAGCTGTCGCCTCCTACCCTGCCCGTCGCCGTGTGCGATCTTTCGCTCGACCACCGAGTAATGAATCTGGTTCGTCTTGTAGGTCGGATCGCACACTGACTTGGCCAACTGGCTAAGAGACAAGACCTCGACCGGCTCCTGGGGGTTTACTACCGAAACCTCGGCACCCACAGTCTTCGAGAACTCGATCAACTGCGGGAAGTTCTCCAGGCCCGTGAAGAAGACCTTCTGATCCTGCGTCTTAACTAACAAACACTGTCTTTGCATTTATCACCTCATGAGCGGCCAGGACCATCTTTACTCGTCGCCACCTTGCTCCTCTTCGGTCACTTTCTCTTCCTTTGCTACTTCATCAGTAGCAGTCAAGGCATTGCCGAAGATGTCGATATACTCCTGAACTTGCTCGGAACGGGTGGCGTCCACCAGAGCAGGACACTTCAAAAGTGTGTCTATAGGAATATCGTTCCGTTCAAGCGAAGACTTGAACTTAATTTCCTGACCATTCGCATACGGCTCTAAGACCTTGTAAAGCCCACCGCTACCGGCAGGTGCAACTCGTCCATTCTGGATCAGCAATTCCAAAAGGCCGCCGAGAGGATTGATGCCCTGATCGAAAAACAAAGCCATGTTACGCGCGAAAATGAACGGCTTGAACACCTTGTTTTTCATGTTCTTGACGCTCACGCCCATGCCGATGATGTTTTCGAGCTTGTCTTGAAGCTTCTTTTCTGCTTTAGTCTTCAATCGCAAGGTGGCATAGAACTTCAAACTGCGGCCACCGCCGGCCGTCGTGTCCTTGTCTCCATACATCACACCAATGTTCGTTCTCACCTGATTGATGAAGATGACCGAAGCATTGTTCTTTTCCAAGACCGGAGTCAATTTCCTCAGTTCCTTGGAACAAGTCAAGGCGCGATCGCCCACCTTGTCCTTCGCCTTCTCTAATTCCTTATCGGTCATGGAAGTCTCTTTGAACTCCCGCTCGCTCGGGGAGGAGGCGATCGAGTCGTAAACGATCACGATAGGCTTTTCATTGCCTTGCCTAGCTCGCACAACACGGATCGCTGCATGGATCTTGGCAAAAGCCTTCTCCAACGAGTCCGCACGAATAACAAGTACACCGGCAGCGTCAAGATGAGACGCCTTGACAGCGAAATCGCGGTTCAAGCTGTTCTCGGCGTCGAGGAAGATCGCCGTTCCACCCATCTTCTGGGTGCCTTTCAAGATGTTCGTCCCGAATAGGGTCTTGCAAGTCGATGACTCGCCGTATATTTCGATGATCTTCCCGGACGGAATACCGCCGCCCACAAACTTCCCGCTACATAGGAAGTTAAGAGCTAAATTACCTGTGTCGATCCATGCCTTGACAGAATCCATCTCAGACAGCAGTTCTGCCCCCAATTCCTCTGCCAACTCCGCAAACAAACTTGTTTCTTTTCTCTTTGCCATTGTTGCTCCTATGTTAAAAATTGTATGTTCAAAAAAAACACCTCGGCCTTGCGACCGAGGTGCGTTGGTGATGAGGGTATCATGGCAACAGATATCAGTTTCTCCTAAACCACTCACCACCCAAAACGGTTACTTCGGCTCCTCAAGCGACTTCAGAAATTCATCCTCAAGAAGAGCAGCGTCTTCGTCAGAGATGGCAGGCGATGCCGGGGCCTTGGCAGGTGCGGCAGGGGCCTTCGTCTCGACAGCAGGTGCCACTTTCGGGTGCGACTCGATTTGGACATTCGGCTCTGGTTGTGCCTCGAACTCCCTCGGGTCAAAGCCCTGGTTCGGGTCTTTCTCCAGGCCCTTGTGAATCCTGATCTGCCGCTTCATGTCCTCCGGGGTGAGCAGAACTCGCAGTGCCTGCAAGTCGTGCATCGTCTCCAGCCACTGAGCAATCTGATCAGGTGAACCGGCCGGGGACGGGTCGAGGAACTTGGACTCCTCGTAGAACGGGAACACGCGGCCATCGGCGTCCTTCTTGTTCTTCTTGAGGATCTTGAAGTCACGCCCCGACTCCATGTCGTAAATCTCGCCCAGCGGCTCTTCCATGTCCTCTTCGCTACCGAGAATAGCCCTCAGAATTCGGGCGTGGACCTGCTTGCCGACTGACAGAATCAACGGAACGCCAATTCTGTTGGGCTGGTTGTTCCTGAATGAACCCTTCTGATCCTTAACGATTACGTTGTAGTAATACCGCTCATTGGGCTTCAAGCCACGGGCCTCCGTTCGCAGAGCATTCTGCTCATCGGAGTCCTTCGGCTTCTTGTCCGACTCTGCCCACAGATAGTTGTAATAATCGCAAACTGGACAATTTCCCTTCCAATGCTCCCCTACGATTTCACGGCGGCAGTGTACCCGCTTGCCGTTAATCGTGTGAAGCCGAGTCGAACAAAACAGATCACGGACTCGATTAGTCCTTGAAGGAAGAATACGGACGACCACAAGACCGTCGCTTTCGGGCATTTGGACAAAGTTGTCCATGAAGCCACTCGAAACCATTTCTCCAGGCTTTCGAGAAACTCGCTTCAGTTCCCCGCGCAGTTCAGCAAGTTCAGCAGATAGGCTCATAGTAACACTCCTGTTGGTTAAAAGTTATAGACTTGTTTCATTAGTCTATATGTATAATCGACAAACAAATCAGAATACTTTAATGATTTTTAAGAAAAATGAGTGGTGGGCAAGAGAACTGTAGATAACACTTAGTTAATAGCCACACCACTCATTTGTTTCGGAGCATCGGATAACACCTTCGCAGAAAACACGGCACTGAAAATCACGATGCTCTTGGTTTATGGGTGTTGGATAAACCCCTTCCAGATAACACGTTCCGAGAAATCACAACACCCATTGTTTCATGATGCTGGATATGAGAGTGAAAGATAACAATATAACCAAAATCACAGCGTCATTTGTTTTGAGAGCGGCGGATACTATATGGAAAGATAACAAATAATCGATAATCACACCGCTCTGTATTATTGGGTGTTGGATAAATGAACGATAGATAGCACTTATCCTGCAATCACAACACCCAATTGTTCTCACTTGAATTCAATCAAGTCACTAACCGATTCATTATTCACCAGTCGATGATATGCCTTCCAAAGTTTCTTCATGAAGACAATGCAAGCCTTGCGAATCGCACAACGATGAGCGATGATTGGTCGCTCTGAAATAGGGTCATAATGCAATCTGGCTTTATCATAAATGTCTCGGTAAGGACTACCTTTTCTTTTAACGACCTTACCGTCCTTGCGAACGTATTGTCCTTCCTTGAGTTTCACGAAAATGTCACCAATGACACCAAGAATAAGTGCCCGACCATCTTGATCCCAATTAGCCATTTTGCCTTTAGACTTGCGAGGAGCCTTCCCATCGACAGTGTGAAGGCCGAAGTAAGCCATGTAACACGAAATGTTCTGGAAGCGGCGAATGTCACCGACGTGAGCAATCAAACCGGCAGCCGTCTTAACATCGACTCCAGCAACCTTAGAGAGATACTCCGTGTAGATTGGCATCTGAGAGAGCATCTTTCCGATGTCCCTCACAACCTCTGCTTCTTGATCCTCAAGAGAGCCTTTGTGTTTCTGCAAGACCAGACTGTCAGGTGCAGCCCAACTCTGATTGCCAATTGCGTTGCGAACCTTCTGGATTCGCTTGAAGGCCGAGTACAACGTCTTGAACTCGTAATAGACCGGATTGTAGTAATACTCATAGAACTCTTCGGGACGTTTTTCCCATAGTCCGAAGATGATTCTCACGTCGTTGTCGTCAGTCTTTTCAAGACCCATGATCTGACGGAACTTTTTCGTCTGATGCGTGCTGCAACGATAAATCTTAGACCCTGCGTCAGAGAATGGTTTCATTTGCTTTGCAGGCATGTTCTCGGTGACGAGAACGAGATTTGATGCAGGTTCGGGAAGGGTCTTAGTAATCTTCTTGCCGTCATAGCAACGGCATTTTTCGTCGGTATGCGACCAGTCAATTGCGTAAACTTTGTAGTCATCCATGTAAGCACAGTTTCGTTAGTTGTAAATCAAAGGACTGTGGAGGATACTTCCAGTAGAGATAACACTTAGACGACAATCATTCCGCAGTCCTTAGTATATCGGCAAATTGCAAATGAAAGTTTAAGAAAAAAAGCAGCGAGAGGTTTATGGCATCCTTGAAGGAGAAAGATGAATTAAGATAAACATCTCTCGCCGCTTGTGTGATAGTAATATCGACATGGAACAAATAAAAATTTACGCATTTTCTTCCGCTTCTTTCCTCTGCCTCTCTTCCTGTGCCTTCTCGGCCTTCAATCGATCTTCTTCAGTGTTGAACGGCGTGAATTCTACGCCTGCGGACCCACCAAAGTTGCCTTCTTGCTGTTGTTGTTCAATATAAGACTGACGGGACTTAATCAAACCATCATACTCCTGCTCTAGTGCTTGTAGAATTTGCATGTTGTGCCTCAATTGCTCCCTCGCTTCTTCATCGGTCATGGTTCTTTTTTCTTTGTTGTTTACCGTTACAGTGTGTCTGTTGACGGCTGCCTGAGCTTTTTTGTCCTCAAGGGCTTTTCTGTATTCCTCACTAGCCTCAGCACGAGTCTTTGCCCGCCTGCGGAGAATTTTCTTGCGGTTCTCCCGCTCTCGTTCCTTCTTCTTCTGAAGCTTCTTTTGATCGTTTGCCATGTTACACCTTTCCTCTGAGTTTACTCAAATCAGGCACAGCCATTAATTCTGCCGGAATGGTCCCGTCATCAACTTTGATGTTTCCACCCACGTTGCGCTGAACTGGAATGCCGGCGTCCTCCATATACTGCCCCTGGAACGCCAGTCTCTTATTCATTTCTCGTTCAACTGGATCGCCGCCAAAGTCACCGCCAATTAAGCCTCTCCCGGCGGCCACGAAATACTCTGCGCTAACACTCACCTCCATGCCACGATCGTCCTTGGTGACATACTTGGTGACATTCATGGGCGGCACGCCTTCGGAATACTCTTTGTAAACCGGGTATTTCTTGCCGTTAGTGAATTTGAGGCTCTTCGGCATTCTGGCAAGTTGCATGGGGTCAGCATCAAACATCTCCATGCGTAAAGGGTGCATCGGCATAGGTATGTCATTCGTCGTGGCTTGTCGCAGAGACTGAGGTGTGCGTTGCGGCACTGCCAAATTAACAAACCCTCCCGGCGGCTGTTCAGGGCCGGCGTCCTGACCCGATACGGTGCCACGGACCTCGTCAAAGAGGAACTTCCTGTCCTTGAGGATGACGCCACCCTTCGTCTCTCGACACTTAACACGTTTTTTTGTGAATTCGTAAACTTCGTATTCTATAACAAGTACATCTCGTCGTGCTAATTGATCCTTAATCAATAGTGCCACTTCCTCCAAAGGTGTATCTTCCTCTTCCTTACCAACCTTCTTCGTGAAGGTTTTGGTGTTCTCCATGTCGTAAGCCTTATCCTTTTTTGGATGGCAGATAAATGTTATACTAAATCCCATCACTCCTCACTACTTAGTCATTACGCCTACACCATATCTGGTTTTAATTACTTGTGGTTCACGATTTTTTCGTTTGCAAAAGTCAAAATACGCTCGCCTAGCAGGTTCATGATAACCGACAAAGTCCATCACAATTGAACCGTCGTAGTTCATGTGGTCCCAAAGCAGTTCCAGATAAGACAGGTGAGTGTCGTAATTCTTTTCTTCATTAACTATGGCAAGATCCCACTTTCTTGACCCCAACTTGTTCGTAAACTCGTGGTCAAGAACCTTGCCAACATGCACTTCTATTCCCTTCTTATAATAGTCTCTAACGTTGTGTATCGCCAACCGAGGTGAGTAATATTCATCTGTTTTCTCTTGAAATGCCAAAAAATACTCAACTGATTTACAACTTCTCAAAAAGTTTCCACTACAAAGTCCAAGCCGAAATCCCATCTCCACCAAACTCAGAGGCTTTAATTCTTCCCCCAAATAGAAGTAAAATGGAACATAAATCGGGTCTGTATACGCAGAACTCTGACGAGATGTCTCATCCAAAAGGCGAAATCGATTAAGCAACATTTGACCAGTCATCAAACGGCGTTGAAGTTTTCCGTTGACTCTATTGAGGATTTCTTGTTCCATTGCTATAGTGGAATATGTTGTCGTTTCCTTAATTGTGGTTTATTTGCTCTGTATAACATCAGCACATCAGTATTTGTGTTACTATTTTCCAATATTTTAACCAATTTATTCCTGGCTAAAACCTTGTTAAAATCATAAAACCACATAATTGACATCAATGGATTGATGTAATTGACACAATTCGTGTCGCCAGCAAGTTGTGGATCAACATCGGAATACATTGAGTTATTCCCAAACCTTCCTTCAACGGCTGAGATGATTTTTGTATGAATGTGACTTTTCCTGCGGCCAGGAACCCATGCGTGTTCACACACCTCTTTATATAGACGATATTCCAGGGAATCCTTGATCAACGCAGAACATCCTAAAAACGCTCCATCCGCATTCAGTGCCGCCATATTCTCCAAAACAAAGTTATGGCAAACATTTTCATCTGTCTCAGTTCCAAACCCCAAGCAAACCAATATTTTACTCACTTGAAGTTCACTCACTGCTTGCATTGTCACAAAGTCTTCTAAGATTGTTCCGGCACCTTCCTCATCACCAGTCATCAAAGAGTCTACACCACCATCAATACACACAATTGTGTCAATAAAATGTTCTTTAATGATATTTTCTAAATATTGCCGTAACAACTTCACACCTAATCGTGGTAGCGCATATACACTGGTATTGTAACATTCTCTTTGTAACCAATCACTTAAATAGCCTTCCGGGCAATGGTATTCGTGACCAGGGTAAACAAGAAGACTCTTAACTGAAGCGTTTACATTAGCAAAAAAGAATCGTGTAGTAGTATCACGGTATTGGGCAAACAAAGGGATAGACCCGTACACATCGAAGCCTCCACCAATACCCAAAAACAACGTATTTTTTGATTTGCCTAAATTAATCAATTGTTCCATTTCGCCTTGCCCTTCTCTATAAGTAGGTCTGTTGCTCGCATGAAAGCCGACTGACGGCCCATTTGAATCGCACTACACCCACCGAAAACATGCACCCCCCAAGGCTCGTTGGGAGTCCCGTAGTAGTACGAATCACTCACACATTTTCTCACCTCTTCTGCCTCACCGCTCCAACTCTCGTCTAACGCCTGAAAGCCATGCCAGGAATGGTATTTCAGTTTCTTTGAGATGATGGCGGACCTGAGAACCCCGCCCACCTCCTGATTCGGAGGGATGAAAGTGTAAGACAGGGCAAGGTTGCGATCGACAAACATTCCCCAGGCCATCGAAACGTCCTGGCGGAAGGGGACTTGCTCATTGATGACCGCCACCCAATTGCTCAATCTGCCGTGCCGCATGCCACGAGAGGAAGCGCCAACACAAACACACCCTTCCGTAAATAACCGTTTTACCTCGTCAAAAATGCCCGGACCCAGCCAGAAAAAATCAAGGTCTACTATCCCAATGATGTCGCTTGTTGCCATCTTCTTGCCGGCATCAATAGCGGCGCCGTGCATCATAGTGTCCACTCGGGCGTAGTAAGAAGGCATGTCGGGCACAACATACCGAACACCCTTAATCAACGGGTCTTTCCGCCCGCCCGCAGGAGTCGTGTCAAGCAGGATGGGATGAAATCGCTCGTCCAGGGCCTTCAGGTGGTCAACTTGTCGGTGTGCTAATTCGTAATTCTTAAAAAGTGGCACTAGAATATCGATGTGATTCATGTCTTATCAATAGTAAAAAAATGTCACAAAAAAAATCATGGCTTACTATGTTAAGGTGTTAAGTCTTGCAAGACATTTTCAAAAGTATGAAACAGAAAGAATCGTTAACTTCATAGTCTCATAGGAGGTTTTATGATGCGTAACTCTATCTGTGATCCGAGGGACGTTGTGACCAATCCATTTTCTTCGCTGACACAAACGTTAAAGGACTTGTTCCGGCCGCTGGATCTGTCCGATTGGAGTGATCCAATCTGGTTCAAGAACGACCTGCCACAGTCCAACGCTTTCGTGGACGGCAAGAACTTTATCGTGGAGTCGGCTGTCCCCGGCATGGACGAAACAAATGTATCCATTACCGTCAAGGACATTGACGGGTCCAAGTACCTTGAGGTGGAAGGAAAGGTGACACAGACCACCGAGGACGTTGGAAAGACCAAGAAGTATGATTACCGTGAGTATCGCCAAACCTCTTTTAAGCGGCTATTCTTGGTCCCAGAAAACGTCACCGGAGAACCAACTGCCGTCATCAAGAACGGCGTCCTGACTATTACGTGGCCTTTGAAAGAATACCTACATAAGTCAAGTGACGAACCGAAGAAGATCCCGATTAAACGGGAATGATACCTTTGTCCTCCATAAAGGTTCGCAAGAGGGTTGAGTTTCTCAACCCTCTTGCTCTTTTAGTATATGATCACCATATCAACCGACCACACAATAGCCTTCAATTCAATCGATCACCTTTATCCCGAAGGCGTAAAGAAAGATAATCACACTTCATTGGAGTTCATTCAAGAAGCTGAACAAATATTCGGCAACCCCCTGACTCATCTCGACCTTGGCTGTGCTGGTGGTCAACTCGTCGCTGATTTTAATTCCCGTGGGCACCTCTCCGTAGGTCTTGAAGGCAGTGATTACGCCCTCAAAAACGACTTATTCAACTGGCCCGCTTTATACGGGAAGAGATTGTTTAACTGTGATGTGCGTTACCCATTTACCGTAAAAAATGACGGGGGAAACGTTCTGTTTGATTTGATTACGGCTTGGGAACTTATAGAACATCTAGAAGCAAAAGACTTCAAGAGTTTTTTCAACAACGTAATTAATCATCTCAAACCAGATGGTCTTTTCATCTGTTCCATACACCTTCATTATTGTACGTCGCGAGACGGAGTCGAATATCATCGCTCCGTCTTCTCTGAATCAACTTGGTATACAATCCTGCCGTCTTGGTTCGTTGCCGTAGAGTTTCCATTCAGGCACCTCATACGTCCTTGTGATGGCTCACTCATCCTCGCCATGAAGAAGAAGTGATTCTTCTTCATCGTCATCCACCTGCTTAATGTCCTCTATCTCCCCGGTGCCAAGACAGTCCTCGCACATCTGAGGGAAAAACAACCCACCAATCCAACCAGTTCCATTGCAATTACCACAAAACATAAATCACTTTCCGTAAATGAAGTTACGAATTAACAGAGTTTCGTACTCTCAAATTATGTTCCCTCACCCTCGCCACAATAATCTCCTCCCCAATCTTATACTCTAAAGGATAAAACACCGCCTGAGCGATGTCCTCTCCCTCCAGAAACGTCCCAAAGGCATGTCGTCCACCATGATCAAACACCCTGCGGATATAAACCCCACAATTTCGCATATCCGAGTAATGATGCCCGAAATGAATGGCACTGACACCAATCAAGAAAATAGGCTTGTCATCTCGAAACCCCTCCGGGAAAATAGTCATCATCGGAACGTAGGGATGCTTCGTAGGTTTAGTTTCGTTCATCAGGATCTCATAGGCGAACTCCTCGTCCTCCAAGTCCGTCCGATACAACCTAATGATACATTCATCTCGAATCTTATCTTTGTTTAGACTATTCATGTTCAAAATCCTTGATGATAATACGAGCCATGCCTTCTTCACAAACCGCCATAACCCAATATTTTGCATCATCAAACCACTCGCTTATGTAAAGATCATACTTGCCGTGAAAACTGGCAATTTTGATAATTCCGCTACATTCATGCTCAGCAATTTGATGAGGCTGAAAAACTAAATCAACCCACACTTGACTCCAGTTCATCTCCCACCAAGCCTTTGAACAATACATGCGAGTGATGGGACTGTTGCCAATCGAATCTTTTAATCTCATTAATTCATTAAAAAGACATTCGTTCTTTTCCATGATGGTTTCGCCTTCGCCATCCACGTAACTCCAAGATGATTCAATTGTTTTCATAAATCTTCTTTCTCGTAGTAATTAAGCCTCTGACGATCCCAATAACGCTCAAAATCAGTTTTGAAATGACTGAAGTCAACATTCACAGAATATCTTTGGTTAGGTGGAAGAGCGATCCAACTGGTGAAGTATTTTGACTTTTCGATTACGGCATTTTGCATCACCATAGACCAGATTTTATTTGCCACCGTGTACATCGACAAAGCGTTCGAAGTAGTCAACACACCCTGACACACCTCAGCCAGAGCAAATACGTCCTCCATCGATTCCGTCTTTCCAATAAGGTTCAGAGTGTTTCTGCCACCTTCGTATTGACTCAGGAAATTATCCTTACCGGCCAACACCATTCTTACCCCACACTTATCCAACCAGTCAACGGCGTCGATCCAGTGCTTCCAGTGAAGGGGAATGGAGGCATTGTCGAGAGAGTAGGGCTGGACGAGGAGGACGGCCTTGTCAACGAACTTGTCGATGACGACCTGACACCACTTCTGATAGACTTCGTCTCGGACCTTCATCGGGTAGCGGTTAACTTTGGTGGATTGGTGTCGTTCGGCGTTAACGTGGGTGATGCGGAGGTTATCGTGGCTAATGATCTTATCTGCCCCAAGGAAACCGAACCATCGGTCCAGGCTTACGTCGGGCGTCTCGCAGGCGTAACGAATAACCTGAGCATAAGTCTGCATGTCAGGCGGCTGGGAGACGACGAATCGGCCAATGCCTTCTTGCTGAGCCACGAAACCAGCCACTTGTGGATTAAGGCCGTAGTAGATTATGTCAACTTTATCCAGACCTTCTTCTTCGGCCAGTTTGCGAATGTTGCCGTAGCAAGCTATGGCGTCACCCCAATTACCGATTACAGTACACCAAGTCATACAAAAACCTTGTCTAAAAGTGAATCTAATTCACAAACTCTTTCACATCGTTTCCCGTTTTTTTTCACCCTTATAAATTAAAGTCAAAAAAACAGTTTGATTATCGCCAACAAAAGAAGCACGAGTGGAATGTGCCTTCCAATCAAACATATCTAACTTTATTTTAATATCGATAGGGGGAGGTAACTGATTGTGTGTTGATTGTGATTTGAATAATTTATTCAACATTCTTCCAAGCCATCTCACGGACTATCCTTCCTATCATTCCTTGCGAAACACCATATAAACTTGCAAGTTTACGTTGTGATACACCCTTTTTACTCAACTTGCGTATTTCTTTAACCAATTCACAATTCAATTTAGCAGAATGATGACATTCTCCGCTGCGATAATTGCGATCCTCACAGGCTGCTGCTTTGCGGTATTTACATTTATATTTGAAGCAATTCCACACAATATGTGGAGAAACAAGTTCAATCAAGCGATCATAATTTGCACCTGTAAAAATCAATATCGGTTGATGTCTATTTTCTTTAACAGACCATTGCGTGACAATTGATGGATTAATATGAAAACGATTTTGTAAAGAAGATGCAAGAAAACATACATCATCTAAAGAAAATGATTGAGTTGAGAGAGAGGCTCGTCGTTTATTCCAACAATTACTTCCATCATCAACAAACCAAACTGCTAACACAAGATTGGTTATTACAAGATCACGAGGCACAATTTTTATTCCATTGGGATACCATTGTTTCCTCATATTTGTAAAAATAGGATGATGTATAGTTCTTACACCATATCCAATACGATACTTTTCTACCTTATGGTGCATGATTCCAGCAGGAGTATTCACTATTTTTTGATTATTCCAAATCGATCCATACCATTTAGTGTATGGTCGCAGAAATACACTAATCCATTCGATATGCTCTTGAAATTTACAACATTGGTTCTTTATAAATGCACTTTCTTTTAATGTCCCACGAACTTTATCAAGATATCCATCTCCAAGTAATGACCCATCTATAATCTGTTTTTGAACATCTGTCAAAGGAGAATAATTCTTGCGAGAATGAGCATTATGTCCTCCTTTAGATAAGTGTTCAAACATTCTTGAATGCATTATTTCTTTAATATTGCAAGGTCTAACACATTCCTTCCATGTTTTGCCTGACACTAAGTAACCAATTGTTGTTCGATGCACCTCATACTGCTCGGCAAGTTCTCCAAGTGTGCTTCCTGCAATATATTTGTCAACTATAAATTGGGCAATTTCTTTTGTTATATTAGACATTAATTAATGATTTCGTCCAATGTTTTAACATGGCTTTTACCATGCAGACTAATTTCTTTACGAACATTGTATCCTAAATTCAAGGCGTTTTCATGATTCTTCTCCAGAGCCTTCATGTAAACCCACACATGATCCTTGGCCCTCTTAGCAGCACGAATTTTCTCCTTGAGATCAACAATCTCCGGGTCAGACTTCGCCATTGCTTCTGCTAGTTTGTCGGTCGCCCCAGCCTCCTTGTTCTCTCGCATCTTCCGAGAGAAGAGGAACTCATACTTGTCTTCAAAATAAGACAAGTAATACTGTCCCTCCACCCATTGTGAGGCGTAGTAACTATAGATAGATGCATCTTTCATTAAGTATTCAGAAAGAGTGGCTTCCGTAAACTTGAGAACATCCGGGCTGAGTTCTACTTCTTCCTGTCCAATTTTTACCTTCACTTCTTTCTCCTTTTCGGTTTATTTAATTTAGCGATGGCCTCCAATTCCTTGTCGCTAAGTTTCTCAAACTCAATCTCACAACACTCCCAAGCCCCACACTCCGGGCAAACAGAATTGCTGTAAATCTCGTCATCGGCATCCCAGCCATAATCCGATTCCAATTTCTCCCACGGAAACTCCGAGCGGCAAATACTACACTCCACCTCGGCATCCTCATACTCGTAGAGCCAATTAGGCTGTGGCGTCAACGAGTGGATCTCTTGAATGGAAGTGTTAACAGATATCGAATCTTTCCAATCAGGAGGTGGCGGTGGTGGAAACTGTCCAGCATTGTTGTATTCAATCGTCCTCGTCTCCTCACCAACCAAGTGACCGTCCACTAACTGTTGTTTGTCAGGGGACAACTTACTCCCAATGTATGTTCGCTTACGATAAACCGCACCACCATCGGTACACTCACCAGTAATCATGACTTGTGTAATGGTAATTCTACCTGGAAGGTGATGCACACTCTGTCCGGCATTCGGGTTCTTCTTAACAGACTTTCTATTGATTTTGATTTTAGTAGGCACCGCCCACCTCCTCACCAGAAGAATTCGGCTTAAACTTGTTATTCGACTTACTCGCCTTGCCATCAATAACCGTGTCGCTGCCCTTCTGTTCTTTGTGAAGTGACATGATGTTCTTGTAAGTTTCCTTGTCAATGTAACTAAATCGCAGCGTCTCAGAGTTCTGCTTAACGTTAATGAGAATGCCACTAACACCATCGCGAACCTTCGCGCTGTAAATGCGGGCCGTACTCATCGTCTTTTCCGCCCGACTCTGCATGACAGTCCACATGGCGTCGAGGACTCGAACCTGACCGAACGAATCAGCCACGGAACTGTCGTCCATGACTCCCATCCCCTCTGACTTCTCCCTACCCTCTTTACGAGGCTGTAGGGCTGTAAAAGTGGCGTGACCCCCCTCAATGCCCCAGGCCCTGAGATCACGGCAGAGACGCTGCCGACTCTCCCAAGTGGGCATGTTCGGGTAGTCCTTCATTTCACCCACATAGTCCACCAACACGAGATCAGGACGGAAGCCGGTGGACTGATACACCTGGCTCGTGTAGGCGCGGAAAGTGTTAACATCAGCCGTCCCAGCGGGGAACTGTTTGACAACCAGTCGAGTGACATCCTTATCCTCGCCAGTCTTCATTAGGATCTCGGGCAGGACGCCGTCCCGAAGGGTCTTGATCACATACTTGTGTTCAAGAAGAAGATCCTGAATTCCCACGTCAGCCAACATGGCGTCAAAACGCTTAGCGACTTTGTCTTGGTCCATTTCCAACGACAGGAAAAGAACCTTCTTGCCCCTGTTCAGGTTCTCGATGGCCGTCTGCACCAGAAGCACCGAATTATGAACGACCGTGAAATCACCAAGCAAGAAAAGATGATCACCATCAACTTCAAATCCATAGAACATTTCCATTGCATTTGTTGGAACAACAGTAATTCCAGTTAAAAGATGATCCTTAACTTGCTTTCTCGACTCACACTTCTTCCTTTCAATCTTAACAGGAATCTGAGAGCAGTCTCCGCTAATTGTAACACGATAATAAGTTCCCTCAGCACCAGTTTGACATCTCTTTCTACATTCTTTCATGTACGCGGCAAGACCAAGTGATCGAGCAAGAAACACAACATCATCAGCCAACATCTTATTCTTGTTAATGAAATCATAACAATTGTTGGACATACTTCCATCCGTGTCTATCAATCCCGCCAACAACTGCAATCGGGTTTCACGATCATTAACTTTGTAGTCATATGGGATGCGTTTGTTTTGCAACAAACCATATGAACGCAAATCATTCTTCAATGAGTTTTTGCTTGGTCCCAATCCACAATTATTGTTCTTAGCATGAATGTGATATTGAATGTTTTTTTCTGCACGAACAACAAGTCCCCTTTGTGCAGATTCACAATAAACAGCATTGACTACTTCACTGTCACAAGATGTGAATGAAGGTTGAGATGAGTGTCCATCTCCTAGCCACACACCAAGTATGTAAGGATCTATCAACACTGATTTTGATGCAAAATCAACTCCTGTTCTCCATCCTTTCATTTTTGTTTTGAAATGATTACTCTGCTTAAACCAATCATTAACACTAATATTATAAATATTGGTATTACCCATTCGAGAAGGATGGTATTTGAAAGCAGTATTATATCTTACACCTTTTCCTTTATGTCTACGATAATTCAATCCACCTTGACGATGTGAATTCTTCAAGGACAAAATATGTTCTCCGTTAACAACATAAGAATCTCCTTTAACTGGTTTGATCTCATATCCCCAATCCATTAAAGAATGTGTCGATAACACTTTTCGAGGCTTAGAGTCTGGTCCCATAACAAGATCGCCAACTACAACATCCTGACACATTTTAATCGTGCCATCAAACATAAGTACCGGAGTGTTTTTTCTATGGGTCTTCCCCACCCCCGGCAGTGCGACGAACGCCGCAATCTCGCCCCTGCCGATACCGCCCGAGGCCATCGCCTGATCCAACGGCGAGAATCCGGTAACGAAAACTTCGCCGTTCTCTTGAGCCGCCTTCATTCTGGCGTAACGCTCATCGAGCATGGCGAAGTAGTCGAGGCCGATGTCCTTCTGGCGGGAAACGTTAAACGAGTCCCGCAGGATGTCGGCCATCTTGTTCCATTTGCTAGGGTCTTTGGACAGGAGGATGGAGGCTGACTTCTTGTAGGCATACTTGAATGCCTCCACCTTGGCGAACTCCTCGATCTGATCGAGGAGGTAATCCCGCATGGAGCTAGCTACCTGAAAATTATCCAGGCAAGCGTTAAGCTCGGCCTCATAGAAAAAGAGCGGCTTATTTCCACTTTTGGTCTTTTGGTATATGTCGTGGCGAACGATGTCTTTTGATGGAATGTCCTTATACTTTTCCCAATAGTCACGAACCACCTGACAAATCAATTGTCGTGCGGCCTGACGAAAGAACTCGGGCCTGACCAGATCGGTGATCTGAGTCATGAACGCCCGGTCTGTCATCATGGCCGCCAGAATGTTCTGTTCCATCTCCGGGCCGAATTCATACTGTCCGTATTCAGGCGGTGTGTCCGGGTTCTGTAATTGAGATAGTTGTTTCAGTTCTTCTGCTGTCAATTCCAAATCGTTAGCCATCTTCGTTCCTCAAATATACCAATTTCTCGATTCGCTATCTGTTATATCGTCAGAATAACGTTGAATCTTCGTGTCTTTTGTTGCGTTATGAGTATATCCGTCATCGATAACCCGCTCATCCTCTACATGCACCCTCGCCCAATAACGGCGAATCATTTTTCCCCACTGGCAGTAGGCGGGGCTTGGCGACATGGGAGGGTAGATGTTAATCCGATTCAAGAAAGGAATAGTCACTATTTCGTCACGGCAGTACACTTGATATATCTCGCGACCATATTTATCGACACTCGCTCCGTATCGAATCCACCCATCCCTCTCCATCCGCTCCGCCAACGTCCTTCGCCTGCAAGGCTTAAAATGCTTCGGGTTGGCAGGGAATAGTCCTGCTCTGGCTAGCTTGTAAAGAGTTGTTCTGCTCACGCCACCTCCGAGCAAAAGGACGGGGAGTCGGCCTGAGACAAGTAGTCGAACTCAGACAAACTCACGAGTCCGGTGCGGATGGTGCGCTCTCGGGAGATTTTGCGGCCCACCGACTTCTGTTTGTTCCAGATGACGTTTTTGCAGTAGGTGGGGAACCTCTTGTCGATGGTGAGTGGACGGTTCCTCTTGGGACGGAGGTGTTCCGGGACGATCTTCTCAACGATCTGTTCGAGAATGTCTTCCTGATGCTCGCCAAACTTCTGCCGTGACGCGCCGTGGCGTGTGCGGTCCTTCCAAAGACGTGATAGTTCTTTCAGGACCGATTTGGTGAAAGTGTCTCTGGCAAAACGTTTAGCAATGGTCAGGCAGTCCTCAATGTACACCTGACGCTTGTAATACGATCCGGCACAGACAATTGACATGCGCAAGTCCTGCACAAAGTCGTCAAACTCGTCTGTTGTGTTGTTCTTGACGTTCTTCCGTTTCAACTGCCAAGCAGCGAAGTTGGCTAGATTGCCAAACTTCGCTTCGAGTAGTTCATACTCTTCATTGGTGATTGGAAACTTCTGAAAGATGTTGTTTGTCGCCATGATCCTCCGCAGCCTTATATGGGGTAATGCTGGATCTCTCCAGCCCAGGTGTTTCTATTAGGCTCTTGGACTGAGCCACTCTCTTGATTCTCGGGATTTTGAAAGTTGTAAGATTGTTTCTAAAGTTTCGAATGTCTTCGTAACTAATCATAATCGTTAAATCCGTTAATTGATCCACTTCCACTCGTTCCATTGTTCATCCGAGATCACTCCCCTTACGGGGTTCGTGCAATCAGTCCACCAACGAATCTTGCATCGAGAGCAATAATACTGAGGGCTTGTTGGGACAAGCAATTGCACTCCCATCTTCACTTCATCAGTTTCGTTGCATTGAGGACAGATAGGTATCCTCAACATCATGGGCGGAATGTCTTGAATTTCCATCACTCCACCTTGACCATGTTGTAGATGTCAACCTGAACACCGGCCTCAGCAAACATCTGCGTCGAGAGGGCCATATCATCAGCCCAACGCTCCTTGAGATGGTCAGGGACCGGCGGTGCCACACACCTCGTAATGCCACTCTGAATCACCATTGCGGCACAAGCAGAACAAGAGATGAAGGGCCAGGTGTATAGCGTGCAGCCTTTGACCGAACGCTCGGCAGATAGCATCGCTACTCTTTCGCAGTGCAAAATCATCTTATACTTTAGATCACGATTAGCATAACGCTCCGGGTCGTCATTAACACCCTTGGGAAACCCATTAAATCCCACAGACACAATATGATTATCGGACCCTACAATAACTGCTCCAGTTTGTGTCGAAGGATCTTTACTCCAAGACGCAATATACTTCGCTAGTTCCAAATATCTAAAATCCCATTTCGTCATAATTCACCTACTTGTTTGAATTTCACTATCTGACCACGGTAGGCTATGATCGTCATTCCACTTCCTCCCAGGGCAAGTCCAAAAAGTCTTGCTCCGTAAACGTGTTATTCTTTACCTTCTCATTAATGTTCGTGTCCAGCACATCAGCAATCCAGATGTCAGTTTCATCATCCGTGATAATCATAAGTGAAACAACATCCATCGCAGGGAAGCGAGACTTCATCTGAGTAAGTCCGCTAACCACATCGCCAATGCTGAGCGGCTTTCCATCACGGGCAAGGACCGCCGTCTGAGGGTTAGTGTTGCAACAATAGATTGTAATGTCGGGAACCAACCCATCCTTAAACGCCTTCTTAATGTCCTTGCTGCAATTCGCCATCGCAATCCAGCTATTTCGATACATGGTCATTACTCCGTTACATTATCACATAATAATTTGCAAATTTCAATAAAGCGTTGTTGTGAAAAATGGTTTTCATCATATTTACATCTTTGTGCAACCATTGAGTATTAAACAATGTGTAGCCATAATCACTTGAAATACGATCAAGTGAAGCAGTTCCTCTCTGGGAACGGTAATTCTGTCGAAAAGATAGATTTATGCCAGTTAATGCACATTTTCTATTTTGCTTCAAAAATAAATCCCAAGCTTCTCGAATAGAGATTTCAACCGATAACGATCTTTGCTTAGCTCCAGACAATACTGCTGCCCAAAACGTTCCGGGTATTTCTTCATAACCCGTCCACTTTACATTCGCACATCCAGTATGATCTTTCGCCAAGTAACACTGACGACATTGTCGTTCTTTTCTAAGATCCTCACCAGAAACTTCTTGTCTTTTTCCGCATTGTTTGCACACACAATCATAATAACGTTTAGATTTCCCATCCCTTCTTCTTTTTAGGACAAGATCCCCAACATTCCAACTTCCAAGAATCATCCCTTGTAAATCTATCGCTATAGCCACGTTGAATTCACCTTATACCACTCCACTACTTCAGGAATTCCTTTCTCCAAGGACACTTCTGGCTTCCACCCGAGATTCATCAACTTGTCGCACTTCAGAGCATACCTCCGGTCGTGACCGGGGCGGATGTCGTGATCCGGCACGAAACGGATCAAGTCCTCCGACCTGTTGCAGCACTTCAAGATCCACTTTGCCAAATCAATATTCATCAATTCTTGACTGCCGGCAATGTGATAAACACTGCCAGGAGGAATATCATTCTCTATTAGTGTTAAAATACCTTTAACATGATCGTCTACATGAATCCACTGTCGAATGTGTTCTCCTCTACCATATACAGGAAGAGGTTGATTCATCATTGCCATTCTGGTAAAGGTTGGAAATGCTTTTTGATAGTGTTGCCACGACCCAAAGTTATTTTCGCATCGAGTTACAGCAGTATGCAAGCCATATGTATTAGCATACGAAATAGTTAAGGCGTCCCCACCGGCCTTAGCAGCAGCATAAGGATTAGAAGGATTCAGTCGAGCATTTTCATCATATGCACCATTCAAAATGCTGCCATAAACCTCGTCGGTGGAAACAGTAACAAATTTCTTAACTTTATATCGTCTGGCGTCTTCCAACAATCGAAATGTTCCTATCACATTTGTCGAAACAAATGGTTCTGGATCTACAATTGCGTGATCAACGTGTGTCTTAGCAGCAAAATGAATTACTGCATCGATTTGCTCACACAATCCAGAGATATCTCCAAGTAAATCACCATAAACAAGATGATATTTTCCCGAATCAAACGCAGGCTTGCATTCTGCAATTCGCATCAAGTGCTTTTGATTCGTGTTTCGAGCAAACGCTCTCACACGATAGTCACGATACCGTGAAATGTAACGCAAAAAGGCACTACCGATAAAGCCCGAAGCCCCGGTAACAAGTAATCTCATGTATAGCTCCTTGAGAACCTACATATATATTCGGCATATTCGGAAAAAATTATTAAGGAAATTTGGAAAACCGGCAAATGTTATGTAGTGTCAATAGATTTTTTTCATGTGAGAAAGTGCCTTACCGACTTCGCAACTGGTTTTAAGGGACAAGCCAGGGCAAAGGGTGCTGGGTTGTTCGAGGATTTGCTTCCCAGCCTGGGCAATCTCCCTGTAGCTGTCCTGTCTGACGGCCAGGTAGTAGGCGTCATGGACCGACATAACGGTTTTGACGACGCCCTTGGGCAAGGAGTCGTAGAGGGCGACAAGCTTCTCCAGGCAGAAGACGGCAGCAGGGGCGGCGACGGCGAAGTGTCGGGCCTTGTAGTGGTCATCGTCACAGCGACGTTTCCTGTTGAAGTGGTCCAACATGAACCCGTTCTTTTTAGCGTTTTCATGCTGTTCTTCGACCCACTTGAGGGCGACCGGGAACTTCTCCTTCATTGCGTCGATGACGAACTGCGCGGTGTTTTGGCTGACGCCGAGGGTGGAAGAAAGGGAAGCGACCCCCTGCCCGTAAATCACAGGCAGGAAGAACAACTTGCCCTTATCTTTGGCATCGTCCGGGTCCATATCGTCAAGGCCGGTGAGCGTCTTGAAGATGGCCTCGTAGACGTTCTGGGAGGGGTTGTTGACGATCTCCCCCAGGGCCGGGTCTTTGCTCAGCCACTGGAGCATCACGACCTCCATGTTTTTGAAGTCGAATGCCACAAACAACTCGTAAGGTTGCACCGGAACGAACCGCTCTCTGTCCTGGGAGTCGAGGTTGTGCGGGTTGATAAACTCTGCCGTTGGGATGGTCGTACTCATCCTGCCGTGTGTCTGTCCTTCGATGACGTAGTTCGTAAACACTCTGCGATGTCTTTTCTTCTCCAAGAGTCCGGTCGTCTCCATCTCGGGCACCACACGCAAGGTGAGAGGGAGGTGGATGGACTTGTGCAGCTTCATTGCATCGGGGCTTTTCTTGGCCTCTGCGGTCCTTGACAACGCCTCTACCCAGGAGTTGGGTGCAGGCTTGTTGGTTTCAAGGAACGATTCGAGCAGTTTAAGGTCGAAGAGGTTCGGAAGGTCGAACTCGACACTCGGAGCGTGGTAGCGGAAATAGCTCAAGAGCGGCTTAATGTCCCAGGCCACAACGGTCTTGTCGGAAGTGAAGAGGGAGCCAGACAGATTGTAGGCAAGGCTCTTGAGTTCCGAATGGTGTTTGAGTGGTATGGCGAGTTTCTTGTCTTTGGTGTGAACCAGAAGCGACACTTCAGCAGGCTTGGTGAAGTCTGTGATCTCTTTGTCTGTGCGGACGTAGAGGATCTTGGACTCCAGCATTTGGTGGAGGTGTGCGGCAATGGTCAGAAGATCAAGCATATAGGATCTATCGTCCGAGATGACGAAGATATTCAGTGCAAATACAAGCCAATATTCAGTGCAAATACAAGCCATGTATTTTTCTCAAAATATATGCAGCATGTATAGAAGGGTTTTTACCACTATTCGTATCACGGGCATTCTTCCCGCATAGCACCTGGGTTGCGTCCTCTTAGGAGTGAGGCAGGTGAGAAGAGAGAAGTTAAGTAGTTTTAGTAGTAAGAAGTATGATGACTGATAACCGGCAGGCTTAGTCTTCTATAGACGTTCGGTGTGCTATGCGGTCGTAACTTCTAGCCCAGAGACTGTTACGAATTTTTCGTCTACGCTATCCCTTGTTGGCCCCGATAGTGAATCGTTTCCCGAAAATGTGAGTTTGATTACTCACAGGCCACCGCCTACCCACTATTGCAGGTAGTCCAGTGTATGTGTTGAATGGAGGAAGAACTGCGTGATAAGAACCCGACTTGGAATTACCGTAATCGCACCAAGTAACTTTTGATATAGCAGTTGCTTTGACACATACTCTCACTTCTTACTACTTCCATTATCGTCAAATTTGCTGTTCGTCTTCAGAAAGTTAAAGAAAGGATCAGTATGTGCCGATAGTAACTAATGTTGGATAAGATGATCCAACTGTTCGAATAAGTAGAACACCTTGTATAAGTAACATCGACAGAAAAGAATTTTTCCTTTAATTCTTTTCTGTTTTTTGCCGATATTCTCTAGAAGGAGAAAACTATGGGAATTCGGTTGAAAATTTGTGCTGATTGTGGTCATAGAAAGATGATCGGTCGCTCCAAAAGCAGGTGTAAAACCTGTAGAAAAGCCACCCCAGACAAGTTCTTGAACAAACCAGTTGGGTCATCTCCGAAATATAAGCAAAAGAAAAAGGCACGTCTAACCATTATGCCTTTTGAGAACTGGCGAATCTGCCATCTGCCGAAATGTGTATATTCTCACAATAAGAATTACAGCACCGTTAATTTAGGTAAGAAACAAAGGGACTTTGTATTGAAAACTTATGGGTATAAGAACTACGCCGCCTACCTCGTATCGGAGTTATGGACATCCATCAGAAAAAAAGTGTTGAAAAATTCTATTTGTGCTTGTGGATGCGGAAAACCAGCCAATCAGGTTCACCATAAGATGTATACAGAATCTAATCTTATGGGTGAGACTTTGCATGGTTTGGTAGCCATTAACCATGCTTGTCACTACAAGATCGAATTTTCAGAAGATCGAAAGGTTAGTCTGGGTGAGGCAAATTATGAGTTGAAAGAGCGACAGCATCAGAGTGTAGCCAACTCCAATCCACCGACTCGGAAGGAGAAAAACATGAAGTTTGTAGTTGAACCACAGGACATTGAGAAAGTTAAAGAACTAGCAGAGTATTATTGTAATGTGACCATAACAGACAAGCAAGCAAAGCAATTGATTGACAAAGACAGATATCTCACGATGGAATTATTCGAGGATGATGTGGAAGGAGAAACAATCACAGGTTGTGTAACCGATTTGGTGTTTGAAGGTCATTATCACGAAGGATTGAAGTGGTCTTGGCCATGCTACGGAGATGGAGAGAAATACTACGACGAGTTTAACATTATGTTCAAGAAACTGGCAGCAGAAAAGGGAATTCTCCTTGGAGAAGTGTGGAATAGCAAATGAGTCCAACACCACTTCAGATCATCGCCAAGTACAACATGACGATTGACGAGGGCAACGCTTTTAAGCTTTGTGTCATTTTCTCACACCTCGTCCAGAAGATGTTCCCTACAATAAGACCCATCATATTCAACGGTGATCCGAGGAAGAAGGAGATATTCAAGTATTGTTGGAAGGCTGTTCAAGAAACTCAAGGCAAGCTACATCCGACCGACTACAAGTTGTTCGTGATGGCGCAACTTAAGATCCTCAAGAAACACATGACCGACACCAACATCCCCAGAGTTCACCCGAACTGTCTCTGTGGGATAAAGGCGTGGAACCGCTGGCTGGTGTTCAAGAACCACATGGACAAACGGCAGCAATACGAGACGGTTGAAGAAACGAAGATCAATATTCACGAAGGGGTGGCGAAGGCACTGGCGGACACCAAGAAGTTCCTCCAGTTGAAGTTCCAGAGGCACAGGAAGGAGGACATTTTGGCGGCGATGGAGGACGGATCGATGAAGCGTTGGTTCGTCAACAAGCAAGTTTCAGGATACTATGTGTTACTTTCACCACTTGTGAGACAGTTTTTGTCCGAAAAGAAGACAATCGAGGAGTTTTTTGGAGATGAGATCAATGTATACAGAGGGGGGATCAACTCTTCCGTAGAAGAACACTTCAAAAGGGACTTTGGTTACGAATATGAGTGACAAAGATGAGAAGGGACTATGTGCTAGTGTGAATGGCATGCACCCTGAAACACTGAAACTCTTGGTTGCCGCCGTGGTAAACGAACACAAAACAATCGCTCCCAAGAGTGAAGAGCTTCACACCCCTTGGTGGATTAAGGTATTCGGCTCGGCCCTAGTCGTCATAATTTTCTCAGTAATCGGCGGAGCATTCCAACAATGCTTCTCTAACATCAACGAACTGCGGTCCTACCAAGAGAAGTTCGTTAAGTTGGAAGAGTATAATTCTCGGATGAGCAGTCAGTGGGCCACCATCAAAGAGGTGCAGACCAACCAAACTAAAATGGCGGGCCTGGAGGAGCGGGTCAAGACCGCCGAGGCCCAGGTTAAGAAGTTGGAGTCGGACCTTCAGACGGCGAAGGACGAGGCTAGCAAGTTGCGGGAGCGTGTAACGGTTTTAGAGAAGGCTAAGCCGACTCCCCCCACCGATTGAAGTATGGGTTTTCCTCTCTCTTCTTCCACAATTCTTCCGGCGAAATCTTGTCATATCTAATCTTGTTAACCCAACTCTTGGCCTGCCTCTCGGACGGGTCTTTAACTGGAACACCCTTGTATTGAACTACAGGGGCATTCCTCTCGCCCATTAGTTCTCCAAGACTCATCTCCACCCACTGGTTTAAGTGAATATCATAGAACCTGACTTTGGTCTTCTGTCCGATGAATCCTTGCTCTCTTAGTTCTACGATAGGGCCAGTCATGTCGTAAAGGTCAGCGTTCTTGTCATAGAATGTGACTTGTTGGTAGTCGAAACGGCCTCTGAGATAGGGAGTGCTGATCTGACCCATGAACTCCATTTGAATGTCTACGTGCAGGGTTTGGTTCTGGCCACCGCCAGGCTTACCGACAAACGCTTTTTTGGGAGTAAGAATGAAAGGATAGTTATGATCAATGTTTTTTTTCTTGATCTTCTTAGACCAGAGAATGGTTTCTAGGAACATTCTGAAGTTCATCCTATCCCCTTAGAAATACTTCATAGACGTAACAATCGATTCCACTATCTCAGCATCCGCCTGAGATGGGCAGAACATTCCCTCAAAGAAGCTCGGCTGGAGATCCCAGGAAGTGCCTTCGTCTCCGGTCTGGACTGTTGTTTCGATGACATGGAGAAGGCCGGTCTTTTTATCGAAGCTGATGTCGATGATGTACTGGTTAATCCTACCTTCCGATCGGGTCTTTTGAAGGGCGCCGACACCACCACCCCTAACTCCGAAGACGAGAATGTAATTGTCGTCATTTACTTTCTTGAGTCTCTCAAAGATGAACATATCCCCACCGTAGTGCTTGGCTTTGTCTACCACAGTCTCGATCAAGTCCTCTAGTCCGCCATATTCTTTACTTGGTCCGTCGAGTGGGTCCATGAACACTTTGACCACTTCGTCGTAGATGGCATCAGCCACAGAATCCTCATAACCGTTATATTCGTTAACGTTAATTTTGAAGACTTTCTTGGTGATCCATCTCGGATCTCCTTCGAGGTCGTAAACAAGACGTTCGATGTAGACGGTGAACTGCATTCCGAGTTCTACCTTGATGGCACCTGGGAGGGTGCCCCACTGAGACTCATTATTGAACTTCTGGAAACCTTGGTGATGGCCAAGTTTGTTCTGAGCCAGACGGTTCATCATTTCGTTGACATTGAAGTGACGAATGGGCTTGTCATCGGGGCGACGGAGACGAGCGATCATCTTTGCGGTTAGGTCTTCATCAAACCCGAAGATATCTTTGTAAGTCTCAAGCCATACTTTGAAACCTGTTTTCATATAAATATATGTATTTGGTTTAAGTTCTTTCTCTGATATATATTTGTATGGGAACAATTCAGCATGTTAAAACTAGTGCGATAGCAGATGGTGGCGACACTGATCTTGTACGCCCCAGTGACTGGAACTCTGCACATGCATACACATTGCAAGATGCAGTGTCATTGAGTGGTAATACAGCAGGGGTACTCGCCAATATTAGTAGTGGGACTATGTATTTGGCTGGAGGTAATAATGTTACGTTATCTCAAAATGCCAACAGTGTAACTATATCTGGAGCGCCTGCTACTACATTATCTTTATGGCCATCACCATTACCTGCATCTACTGCTGTATCAACATATTATTCTGGAAGCACGTCCCAAGGTGCTGGTGGTAACTCCACGCAAAGTGGATATACTTTTTCTATTTACCTCTCTCCAGTAGTTGTGGATTATCCTTTAGCGTATACGCAGTTAATGGCTCCTATTTCCAATAACACTGCTGCCGGAACAGGTTCTGTCACAATGTTGTGGTCATTTGGGTTGTATTCAAAAAATGACAATACTTTATCTAAAGTCGATGATTTTTATGGCGGAATGTGGTTATCACAAAACTCAATCACAGCACAGACATGGAGTATTTTTACATTTTCTACTGCTGGCGTAACAAGTGCAAATAGTAGTGGATTTGCAGGATTATCAACCGCATCATTACGAACTGCGCAAGGAAATGTTAGTGCTTCCATACAAGGAGTAAGACGATTAAAAATTGAAGTTCCTACTAATACTATCACCAAAGGACATTATTGGTTTGGTATGGCATTTTATAGTTTATCTACTGGAGCCAATGTTTATAGCAACGTTGGTTGGGTGCAAAATGCAGTAGTTAGTTCTCAAAATGTTGCCGAACTAGGTCAAGCAACAAATAGCAATAGTCTAACAGCATTCCTTCTTGGTCATGGAAATATTTCCACTACTTTCACTTCTGTAAGTGATGCAGCTAATTTTTTTGCTATGCCAAATGAAATTAACATTGCTAATATAATATCAACAGCAACATCGGCACAAAGATATCATATGATTGTCTTAAATGGTATTACATAATGAAACCACAAATAGTATTTCAGGAATTTGGCAAACGTAATTCTGATTTGCTTAACTCTTCCGCAACAGTTATGCATGGAAATTCTTGGAAAAAAACAAGAATTATTGTCGTAATCCCAGCAGCAGAAATGATTCCTGCTAAGGTATACTTGTCACATTGTTGCTTAATATTCCCACCAAATCAAGGCTGTCATCGAATACTAGCTCTCGGTCAAGAAGTAGGAGATGCCTATAGCAACTGCATTGAGTCTATTCTTGCCCATCCAGAACTTTCTACTTGGGAATATATTTTAACGATGGAGCATGATAATTCTCCACCGCCCGATGGATTGCTTAAACTCATAGAAGATATGGAAAAGCATCCTGAATTTTCTTGCATCGGTGGATTGTATTGGACGAAAGGTGAAGGTGGTGTCCCTCAGTTGTGGGGATCGCCAGAACAAGATCCTGTCATGAACTTCAGACCCCAAGTTCCAATCCCAGGAAAATTAATGGAAGTTTATGGAACTGGAATGGGATTCAATTTATGGCGTCTTAGTATGTTTAAAGATAATCGTATCAAACGTCCTTTTTTCAAAACAAAAGCAAGTAAGGAAGGTGTTGGGACTCAAGATTTGTCTTTTTGGATTGAAGCAAGAAAATATGGATACCGTTGCGCTATTGATTGTGGTGTGCTTGTAGGCCATTATGAACCTTCCACAGACCAGATGTGGTAGGTCATTGTTGTATTATTGATAAAATATAGAAGTACTGAAATGAAAAAGAAAATTAAAGAAGAAAAAAAACTAAAACTCAACCTGGGAAGCGGTCCAACTAAAATGGAAGGCTTCTTATCAGTGGATTGTATCAAATTTCCTAATGTAGATGTCATAGTAGATTTGAAAAAATCATGGCCCTGGAAAAATTCCTCGGTAGTAGAGGCGCACGCATCTCATGTTGTTGAGCATTTCACTTCTATGGAAAGAGTGCATTTCGTTAATGAATTATATCGAGTGCTTGAGGTGGGTGGAAAAGCCACTATTATCACACCGCACTGGTCAAGTTGTAGAGCATATGGAGATCCAACTCACCAGTGGCCTCCCGTTTCAGAATTTTGGTTCTACTATCTGTCTAAGGAATGGAGACTTGGAAACAAAGAAAAAGAGATCCAAGGAAACGCTCCGCACACGGATGCTATTCATTTGAAAAACGGATTTGCTTGTGATTTTGAAGCGACATGGGGGTATGGATTACATCCTTCAATTCAACTACGCAATCAAGAAGCACAACAATTTATGGTTCAATTCTATAAAGAAGCCGTTTCGGATATCATCGCCACACTTGTGAAAAAATAAATCTTAGTGCATCGTAAATAAAAAAGAACAACCAGAATCAATTGGTTGTTCTTTTTTATTTCCACACACATAAAAACGTATATATGTAAGAGTTTATTGTGTAAAAATGATGATGTGTGATTTCTTTGTGGAGAGAGTGTAAATGGCAACTTTCCCTACCTTCGTTCAAGAAGCAGAAACAACGTGGAACTCTACGACTTCCCCGAAGACCACATCTAGTTTCGATGTGAAAGCTAATGATGTTTTGGTAGCCTGCTCTATTCGTGAAGGAACCTTAGATAGTCCTACAATGGGGATATCCGGTGGAAGCTTGACATGGACACAACAACAACAAGTTAATGTTACTGATTACACCATTGTTACAATCTGGACAGCAATAGTAGACAGTGACAAGTCAATGACTGTAAGCTTCACACAGTCGTCTACTGTAGGATCATGGTTTGGAGGAAACTGCCTCACTTTTAGAGGATCTTCTGGTGTTGGAGCTTCAAACAAAACAAACGTTAGTAGTGGCGCACCATCTTTGTCTATTACGACAGAAGAGGAAAACAGTGCCATCGTTGTATTCAACGGTGATTGGGTGCCTGTTGATGGATCTTCTCGCACTTGGCGCACCGTTAACAGTGTTACTCCTACTTCCGGCAACGGTCTTGAGTTAAGTTATTTCCATGACATTCTCCACTACACTCTTTATGGAGCCTATTATTCTTCCGTAGGAAGTGTTGGATCAAAAACAGTTGGGCTATCAGCACCAGCAACACAGAAGTATTCAATCGTAGCCGTTGAAATTAAAGGAATATCAAACTATAATTCAAGTGGCATATTGCAATTCAATGGTGTATCATCAACAAAAGTAAACTACAATTACAACCCCAGTGGTTCTTTGTTGTTTTCTGGTTTGACGAATCAACTAAGTAGTGATGCGTTTCAAAATAATACTTTCCAAAATAATGCTTTCCAGGTATCTAATGGCATCTTCATCTACTCCTCCAGTGGTCTGTTAAGATTTACTGGCGCAAGTATACTTGCCATTGGATATTCTCATCTTGCAACTGGTCGTATTTCGTTTAGTGGCATAGGATCTGCTCACATCCTCATGATCGATCTTGTCGCCTATTGGAAATTAGATGAATCATCAGGAACCAGATTTGACAGCGTTGGTTCCAATAATTTGTCTCAAAGTGGCGGCGTTGGTCAAACAGCAGGCATCCTCGGTAATTCGGCAGACTTCATACCAGGATCTAGTCAATACCTCACCATCACTGACAATACAGCCCTGTCAATGGGTGATATCAACTTCACCATCCAGGCATGGATATACGCCGATGATTTCTCATCAACACGAGGAGTTTTCTCCAAATGGGCATCGACCGGAAGCTTAGATACATGCGAATACTCGCTTCGTTTTAATGCTGGACTTGGGACAATGGAATGGAGAGTAGGAGATGGCACATCAACAAACGCTATCGCCGGTTCTAGTGTCTCATTCTTAACTGGAACATGGTATCATATTATTTGTTGGCATGATGCTGCAAACAATCAAGTTAGTATTAGAGTTAATGACTCAACACAAGACAATGTCGGTCATACAACTGGTGTTCTTGATGGTTCAGGTGGTTTCTCCATTGGTCGCCCTGGAGACTTTAATGGACAATATTGGGATGGACGAATTGATGAAGTGGCTATATGGAAAAGACTTTTAAGTTCTGAAGAAAAAACATTACTCTATAATTCCGGTAATGGCTATAGTTTTGTTCCAGTCGTTAACACTTTTTCTTATAATGCCTCCGGTAGACTATCCATAAATGGCATAGCCGATGTTTCGCTTTCTGCTTTCGAGCAACTAGCAACAGGAAAATTGGCCCTTTCTGGTTTGTGGGTTTTTACAGTATCTTACAGATACTTTGCCAGTGGTCGATTGACTTTTTCCGGCTTATTTAGATCGAGAATCGGAAACCACGTTGTTTTCCACTATAGATTCAATTCAATTG
>FRDC01000331.1_pt1 | contig 29774 bp, 23 predicted proteins | sample 1106171 | NCBI WGS metagenome assembly FRDC01 (sample SAMEA3930566, study PRJEB13176) | freshwater metagenome | biome: Drinking water system; feature: drinking water; material: water | place: Singapore | collected 2014-12-20 | reverse complement strand
CCTAGCCAGTACGCAAATCTGATCAGTCACATTTTTGAAAACAGTTATTTCCGAGGCTGTAATAATATTTTGCAAATGTCCTATTTCATGCAGGGTCACTGGCGTTCCCCGCGCCGTAAAATAATGCCTGATAAAGTCTTTTTTCTCCCACGCCGGAGAAGCATCTTCTGCAGCGTCGTTAACGGTATGGCTTATTCTCTCTTGGAGTTCTTCTGGGTGATACGCCTCCGCCCAGCAGCGACAACCGTACGCCTCGCCGGGGTGGCCGGTGGAGGGCGGGTTGTCCCATGAAAATATTTTGCCGTTATTGGCTGCGTGTTCGGGTCTTACCTTCCCGTCGCCGCGCGTACGCCAGATGTACCGGGCCGTCGTGTGGCGCTCGGCGGTTTCTCCGTCGTTACCGTCTGCCTTGAAGTAAAGCCGCGCGTAAATCTCCTTCGCCTTGAAAAAATCCGCATGATCCTGATCGGTATAATCGCCGTAGGGCAGTTTGCTTTCGAGCCGTTCCAAAACCTCCTCCGCCCACATTGCATCCTTGTAATTCATGCCGAAGCGCCGAACCATCGCACGGCCTTGCAGCAGGGCCTGATATTCGGGGCCGTTTACATCCATTTCGGGTCTGGGCATTGACGCTTTCCTTTCATAGAACACGACATTCTACCTTATTAAATCACAGTTTCCGCAATAAATCAAGCAAAAAATTGCGTATTTCGCAATTAATAGGTTCACGCCAAGTGATTGATTTTAATGGCTCGCCACACTATGATTTGCACGTTATGTCCAAAGATAAAGTCAAAACCATCACGCACGAAATCGTCTTTCAGGGCTATCACCGGCTCGAGATTCACCGTTTCCAGCCCAAGAGCCTGCACGGCGAAAACTGGCTCGACCCCATGCAGCGCGAGGTGTTCCGTTTGGGGCCCGTCGCCTCGGCGCTTTTGTATTGCCCCGAGACGGACGAGGTATTGCTGAACGAGCAGTTCCGCGCGGGCCCCTGGCTGGCCGGCGACCCGAACCCCTGGCTTCTGGAATGCTGCGCGGGCGCGATCGACAAGGGCGAAGCGCCCGAACAGGCAGCCCGGCGCGAGGCGCTGGAGGAAACCGGCATGACCGTCACGGATATAGAGCCGATCGGCACCGCCTATACCAGCCCCGGCTGCATTGACGAGCGTTTTTATCTTTTCTGCGGCCGCATCGAAAACCCGAAATCCGGCGGCATTCACGGCCTGATCGAGGAGGGCGAGGAAATCAAGACGCACCTTATGCCTTCCGCCGAGGCGATTGCGCTTCTCGACGCCGGAAAGATCACCAATGTCACGACCGCGCTTTGCCTGCAATGGTTCGCGCGGCATCACGATAAAATCCGCACCAAATGGTTAAAAAAGGAAAAAGCCGCATGACCTCCGCCCTCGTTACACCCAAACAGCTGTCTGAAATGAAGGACGCCAAAATCCTTGACGCCAGCTATGGCCAGATGTGGACGCCGCTGACGCAGATGATCGAAGGCGCGCAGTTTTTCGACATTGACAAAGTCGCCGATCCCAAAAGCCCGCTTGCCCATATGCTGCCCCCCGCCGAGATTTTTGCCGAGAAAGTCGGCCAGCTTGGCATCAGTGAGAAAGACACGGTGGTCATTTATGACCGCGCCGGGATCGCCATGGCGGCATCGCGCGCGTGGTGGATGTTCCGCTGCATGGGGCATGAGAAGGTTTTCGTCCTCGACGGCGGCCTGCCGAAGTGGAAAGACGAAGGCTACCCCCTTGTCCGCACGGCCAGCAAGCCCGTACCCACGACCTACAAGGCGGCCTACAAGCCCGAACTTTTCCGCTCGCTCGAGCAGATGGTGCAGAACGTGACCAGCAAGAAAGAAACCATTGTCGACGCGCGCGCCGCGCCGCGGTTCCAGACCAGCGAAGGCCACATCCCCGGCAGCTATAACGTTCCCTTCATGGACCTCATCGCCGCCGACGGGACGCTTAAAAAACCGGCTGAAACCCGCCGAATGTTTGAAGGCGCGGGAGTCAGTCTGTCCAAACCGCTCACCGCAACCTGCGGCAGCGGCGTCACGGCCTGCGTTCTGGCGCTGGCCTTGCACGAGCTTGGCCGCCCGGATGTCGCGGTCTATAACGGATCATGGACGGAATGGAAGCAAAACCCGCAAACGCCCAAGGCAACGGCAGCATGAAAAGCAAGAAGCTCAAAACCATCCTGACCCACAGCGGATCGAAGCCGAAAGCATTTCACGGCGTCGTCAACCCGCCGCCGCACCGGGTTTCAACCTATGTCATTCCCGATTACGAAACTTTTGAAAAAGTTCCCAATCTTCCTTACTACTACGGCCGCGTGGCCACGCCCAGCACCACCGCCTTTGCCGAGGCGATGGCCGAGCTTGACGGCGCCGCGGGCAGCATCATCGCCTGTTCGGGTCTGGCCGCCATCAACATCATCTATCTGACCGTGACTCAACCGGGCGATCATGTTCTGGTTCCCGATACGGTCTACGGCCCGCAGCGCTGGATCTGCGACAACATCCTGAAAAAATTCAAGGTCGAGGCCGAATACTACGATCCCATGATCGGCGCTGGCATCAAGAAACTCTTCCGCAAGAACACGCGGATGGTCTTCATGGAATCGCCGGGGTCGCTCACCTATGAAGTGCAAGACATAGGGGCGATCACGGCTGCGGCCAAAAAAGCCAAAATCATCACCGCAATGGACAACAGCTGGGCCACGCCCTTGTTCTTCCGGCCGCTCGATCACGGCATCGACATGAGCATCATGTCCGGCACGAAGTATATCGCGGGCCATTCGGACGCGATGCTGGGCGTCGTGTCCGCAACGAAAGAGTTTTACCCGCGCCTCAAGCAAACCCTGATCCACACCGGCCATTGCGTAGGGTCGGAGGAACTGTATCTGGGATTGCGCGGCCTGCGTACGCTGGAGGTCCGCCTGCGCGAGCATGAACGCCGCGCGCTGGAACTGGCTAAATGGCTGGAAGCAAGGCCCGAGGTCAAGCGCGTCAACCACCCGGCCCTTCCCAGGTCCGCGGGCCACCAGAACTGGAAAAAATATTTCAGCGGATCGTCCGGCACGTTCAGCGTCGTGCTGTATGAAACGAACCATAAAAAATTCGGCCGTATGATGGATGCCCTCAAGGTCTTCAAGATGGGCTTCAGCTGGGGCGGCTATGAGTCGCTCGCCTTCCCCGAGCAGCCCGGCCCCAACCGCACCGCCGTCAGGTGGAAGGAGAAAGGCATGCTCCTGCGCCTGCATGTGGGCTTCGAGGACATGGCCGATCTTAAAGCCGATCTGGAACGGGGATTTAAGGCGCTATAACTATCTCACCGTCAGCTTATGCACGAATTGACGCAGCTTTTGCGACGCCAGAGTCAGCATCGTCAGATCCGTGCGCGAGGCCGCCTTCATTTCATGGATAAAACGTTCGATCTGTTTCAACTCGTCCGCATACTTTCCCGACCAGCGCGCCATCGGCGAACCGTTCCCGCCCTGCATCTGGAGGATGCCCGCCGTCACGTCGGCCTGCATCATCAGGAAGTCGTCGATCAGCCCCGCCGACACGCGCAGCTGCCAGTGATCGTCCGTTACATAGGCACCGACTGTCTGACGCAACCAGTCGAGCCCCAAGCGATCGCCCGCGCCGAAATAGACACTGGCCAGCGACTTGATGTCCTGCTTGCCGCCGAAGCTGATGTTGACAATGTCGTTGGCCGACGCCAGCACCGGCAGCGATGCCACCGTCGCGGCCAGCTTGGGCGGCATGAGGCCCGCCAGCAACATTTTCTCGGAATCCGCCATAATCTGGCGGATCGCGGGCGAGACAACCTGGCCCAGCCCGCGGCGCAGCGCATCGACACGCGGCTTGAAGCGTTTCACGTCCTCGGCCAGCACCCCGTCCTTCCCGCCATAGCGCAGGAACCAGTTGACGGAACGTTTGATCAGGCGGATGACATCGTGGTTGGCTTCGGTCTGCATGGCTGCCGGGATCTTGGCGTCCTGCCCTTCGATGTCCTTCCAGATATGGGCCGCGTCGTATATGGCCGCACTCAGCAGGAAGGCGCGCACGACCTCCGCCGTCGTCGAGCCGTGTTTCTTGATCCGTGAACGGACAAAAACTGGCCCCATCTTGTTGACCAGGAAATTCGTGATCATGGTCGCGATGATCTCGCGCCGCAAAAGGTGGCGGCGGATCGGCTTACCGTATTTGTGCAGCTCGGCCGGGAAATAATCGAAGAGGAACGATAGGCAGAACGGATCGTCCGGTATGTCCGACGCCAGAATATCGTCATAAAGCGTCATTTTTGAGTAGGAAAGAAGGACCGCCATTTCCGGCCGCGTCAGGCTGCCCTTGTCCTGCATGATCCGCGCAATCGTCTCGTCGTCCGGCAGGCCTTCCAGCGCGCGCTTGATCTTGCCTTCGCGCTCCAGCTCGCGGATGAAATCGGTAAAGAGCGGCATCTGCTCCGCGCCCTTGGCCAACGTCACGCTCAGCGCCTGCGATTGCTGATAATTGTCCTCCAGGACAAGCTGAGCAACCGAGGGCTTCATCGAGGCCAAAAGCTTGTTCCGCTGCGGCAGGGTCAGAAGCCCGGAAGCCACGACATCGCCGAGCAGGATCTTGATATTCACCTCGTGGTCCGAGCAATCGACGCCGCCCGAATTGTCCAGGAAGTCGGTGTTGATCTTGCCGCCCTTGCGCGCAAATTCAACTCTGGCCAGTTGCGTCACGCCCAGATTGGCGCCCTCGCCGATAACCTTGGCCCGGATGTCGCGGGCATCCACGCGAAGCGCGTCGTTGCCCTTGTCGTCCGCGTCGGCGTGGCTTTGTTTTGACGCCTTGATGAAAGTTCCGATGCCGCCGAAATAAAGCAGCTCGACCTCGGCCACAAGCATGGCGCGGATCAGCTCATCCGGCGTGACCGATTTAGCCGTGATGCCGAACGCAGCCCGTATCTCGGGCGTGAGGTCTAGCGACTTGGCCGAACGCTCGAACACGCGCCCGCCTTTGGATAAAACGGATTTATCGTATTCGCTCCATCCGCCGCGTGCCTTGAAAAGGCGCTCGCGCTCTTTAAAGCTCTTGGCCGGATCGGGATTGGGATCGCAGAAAATATGGACATGGTTCATCGCACCCAGCAAGCGGATATGCCTCGAAAGTAGCATGCCGTTGCCAAATACGTCGCCGCCCATGTCGCCCACGCCCATGACCGTGAAATCCTCGGACTGAATGTCCTTGCCCAGTTCCCGGAAGTGACGCTTGACGCATTCCCAGGCGCCGCGGGCCGTGATTGCCATGGCCTTATGGTCGTAGCCCGTGGCCCCGCCCGAGGCAAACGCATCGCCCATCCAGAAACCGCGTTCCAGCGAAAGTGCGTTGGCAATATCTGAAAATGTCGCCGTTCCCTTGTCAGCCGCTACGACCAGGTAAGGATCATTGCCGTCGCGCCGAACAATACCCTGGGCCGGGACAACCTTGCCCTTGACGTAGTTGTCCGTAATATCCAGAAGCGCGCGGACAAGGATCTTGTAGCATTCAATACCCTCGCGCTGATACGCCTCGCGCCCACCTTCCTTGGGCGGTTGCTTGACAATAAAACCGCCCTTGGCGCCAACCGGCACAATGACGGTATTTTTGACCATCTGCGATTTCATCAGACTTAAGATTTCGGTGCGGAAATCATCATGGCGGTCCGACCAGCGGATGCCGCCGCGCGCGATCTTGCCGCCACGCAGGTGAATGGCCTCAACCCGCGACGAGAAAACAAAAATCTCAACCATAGGGCGGGGCAGCGGCAGTTCAGCGATGTTCTTGCTATCCAACTTGATTGAAAGCCATGGCTTTTCCCGGCCTTGATCGTCGCGCTGATAGTAATTCGTCCGTAACGTGCCCAGCACGAGCGAACGGAACCCTCTCAAAATACGGTCATGGTCAAGCTTCTGGACGGCCTTAAGGCCGTTTGAAATGTCCTTGGTGATCTTAGAAACCCGGGCCGCTGAATTTTTTTGCGCAGCAGGATCGTGCAATGCCTTGAAAAGATCGATCAGGCTGCAGGTGATGCCGGGGTACATGCCCAACACCTGTTCGACGTAGCGCCGGCTGAAGGACGAACGCGCCTGATGCCAGAAGTTATTATAGGCGCGAAGCAGCAGAACCTCCCGCCAGCTCAGGCCCGCAGTGATCACAAGCTGGTTTAGCCCGTCGTCGTCGGCCTGACGATGCCAGATTTTAAGCAGAGTTTCCTCAAACGATGGCTTGATGCCGGCAAGATTGACGCTTTCCGCCCCCTTGAACCGCAAAGTAAGGTCGTGAACCCAGACAGACACCGTCATGTCGGACGGCTTGACCTCGTAAGGGTTTTCAGAGATCGAGCGCAGCCCCATGTTTTCAAGAATGGGCAGAATATCGGATAATGCGACCGGTTTCTGGCGGCGATAGACCTTAAGCCTGAAGTCATTCCCGCCCGAACCGCGCGGCTGGTAAAGATCGACGCGTATATCGTCGCCGCCTCTGCGGATCGCGTCAATGTGCTCGATGTCATGGACCGCGTTATCGGCGCTGACGGCATCCTGATACGCCATGGGAAAGGCATCGGCATAAAGACGATGAAGCGCATTGCCATCGACACGGCCCTTCATGTCGGACAATGATTTTTTAAGCCTTTCCGGCCAGGCGCGGGCAAGATCGATCAGTTCCTGTTCAAGCTCTGCATGATCGACGTCGGGCCGTTTGCCGGGATCGAGCTTGATGGTAAAAAGCGCGCGCGCCAGTGGGCTGTCGTCGAGCGTCGTATAAAAATTGGTCGAACGCCCGCCGATGCGTTTTTCAAGAAGTCGTTCCGCCTGCAGGCGAAAGCGCGTGTCATAGCGATCGCGCGGGACATAGACCAGGCACGACATATAGCGTCCCAGCGGGTCGCGGCGCATGAAAAGCGCCACGCGATGGCGTTCCTGCAAAAGCAGGATGCCCTCCACGGTTTTGATCAGTCCTTCGGTTGTGTACTGGAACAGCTCGTCCCGCGGAAACTTCTCAAGGATATGCTCGGCTGCCTTGCGGTCGTGGGAATTGGGCATAAGCCTCATGCGCTCGAGCACATCTTTTACCTTGCGTCGCACCAGCGGCACTTCGGACGTGCGGCAGGAATAGGTGCTGGAGGTGAAAAGGCCTACGAAAAGGTGGCTGCCGGTCAGTTTTCCCTTACGGTCAAAAATCTTGATACTGATGGCGTCCATCGGTACACGGCGGTGAACGCGGGCATAGCAGTCGATCAGCTTGCTGACCATGACGGGATCAGCTGTGGTTTTCAGCGCCTCAACTTCGGGCGAGTTCCGGCCCGATCCGAAGACAAGCGAACGGTCGCTTTTCGGAACGCCCAGAGCCGACCCAGGCACAGTCCTGGACAGAGTCCCCCCCTTGCCTTCGGTAAATTCATAGCGGCGATACCCCAGGAACGTAAAATTATTCTTGCAGAGATACTGCAAAAAAGCGCGGGCTTCGGCCGCGCGCCCTTTATCGACGGATGATGGATAATGTTCCATCTCCTTCAGGACAGCTTCGGCGGTTTCCAGCATCGGCCTCCAGTCGTCCGTCGCCTCGGTCACATCATCCAGTGTTTTGAGCAAGCAGCGCTCAAGACTGTCGCAAAGATCCGGCGGCAGCTGCTGCTCGAGATGAATGTTCATATAGGATTCAGGAGCAAAACCATCCCGCTCTGCTCCTGAAACATCGCTGATGCGCCCGCTCTTGCCGCCGCGCGCAACGTGCAGAACCGGATGGAAAATAGCTTCCAGCGCCAGCTTCTGATAAGCAAGCTCGGACGACACTGAATCTACAAGAAACGGACGGTCGTCGGTGACGATCTGAATAACGGTGTGCGGCGTTTCCCAGCCGTCTCCCTGCAATTTGGGATTAAAAACCCGGACCTTGCTTTGCCGCGGCTTTCGGTCCTTGGCCCAGTCAAACACCGAACGCCCGATGGCCGCCACGTCGGCCGGTTTCAAAGTTCTCAAATCCGGCTTTGAAACCTGGCGGAAAAACGCCAGAGTCATTTTTTTGATCAGATTCGTGGATGTGCTTGCAGCCATGTGCCCCCTGTTGGAAGAGTCGCGCGTTTTCAGTTGTAATTTTTGTTTCATGGATAAACCGCCCCCGTTCCTCCGTATTGTAACGGCCAAGGCGCAAAAAAACAGGGGGCCAAAAGCCCCCTGTTTAATTTATGACTACTATCGCAGCATTTAAGCCGCTTTGAGCGTCTTGTCGCCCTTCTTCCAGCCACAGGGGATGAGTTCATCCGTCTGCAGGCCGTTAAGGATGCGCAGAATCTCCTGCGGGTTACGGCCGACTTTCAAGTCGTTGACCGATACATGGCGGATGATGCCTTGCGGATCGACGATGAAGGTTGCGCGGTTGCAAACGCCGGCTTCCTCGTGAAGGATGCCCAGCGCCTGAGACAGCTCACGCTTGATGTCGGAGAGCATCGGGAACGGCAGACCTTTCAGATCCGGGTGCTGGCTGCGCCAGGCGAGATGGACGTAGTCGGAATCGGTGCTAAGTCCCAGCACTTGCGCATTGGAAGCCGCAAAATCCTTGGTGCAGGCGCCAAACCCTGCGATCTCGGTCGGACACACAAAGGTGAAATCCTTGGGCCACGCGAAAACAACCAGCCACTTGCCCTTGTAGGTGCCGTTGTTGATCTTTTTGAAGGCCGTCTTGGGATCTTCCGAAACGACGCCCGTCAGTTCAAACTCGGGGAATGCATGTCCAATCGTAAGCATGTAAAACCTCTTTCTTTTCTGGTAAATAGGTCCTTATTAGTACCATTTTAAATGGAACAGATGGGCTGGAAAGTCAAGATTGGCGAAAAAGGCAATAAAAAAGCCCCGTATATATGGGGCTTTTTGTCGTTAAGACTGAAAAACTCACTCCCAGATATTCTTTGGCTTGCCAAAGCGCGGCGTGTTTTTCTGGATCATGCGGGCCGTGGGCATCCTTGCCTCGGCGCGGAGCGAACGGACGGGCGCCAAGGCCGGGACTTCGAACACGGTTTTAAAAGCCTGCAGGATACCTTTCATCGAACCGCTCAGCGGCGATGCGCTGCCGGGTTTCAGGCTGCTGACATCGAGATAGTTGCGGATCGTCGTTGCGAATTTGCTGGCCATTTCTAACTCCTGCTTCCTCTTTTGTTAAACCGTTACCGTCTCTACAAACACCACGGGAACCTCTTTCATCTCGACCACCTGGCCCTTGCGGACCAAGGCCACATGAACGGCCCCGGTCAATTCTATAAGCTCCCTGAACCTATAGTCTAAGGGATATTCCAATATTTTTCCAGAATTATTTTCATTATTCGTTAACTTTTGATTTTTATCTTTAAAAATCAACTTGATAAGGGAGTCCTCAGTGCTGAACTGGACATACTCAACAGGCCCCGGCAACGCCTCGTCAAAGGCAATACAGGGGCTGCCGTCCTTGAGTATGATGATTCCCGCGTTCATTGCCATTCCTATGAAAAGGGTATAAAAAGCTCTAGCAATTCCTGTTTAAACGGAATCGCCATACCGGACAAGCGAGCCTTTTGGCGAGCGCCGTTCCGGTATCCGGCCATCAAGGCGCGTTGCTTTGCAACGCGTCATGAAATTCCAGACCCCGGCCTTCGCCGGGGTGGCGTTGACTGTGCATGAAAAAAAGGCGCTACCATGACCGAATTTATCCCCTTCTCGCGGCCCGTCATCGGGTCTGAGGAAATCGCCGAAGTGACAGAAGTCCTGAAAAGCGGCTGGCTGACCACGGGCGCGCGCTGCAAGAAATTCGAGGAAGACTTCAAAATATTTTTGGGCGACCCCGCGATTGAAGTCGTGTCGGTCAATTCCTGCACGGCAGGCTTGCATCTGGCGCTGGAAGCCATCGGTATTCAACCCGGTGACGAAGTCATCGTCCCCGTCCATACTTTTACCGCAACCGCCGAGGTCGTGCGTTATCTCGGCGCCGATCCCGTCTTCGTCGACGTTCTGCCCGACACGCTGTGCATCGACCCTGCCGCCGTGAAAAAGGCGATCACGCCAAAGACAAAGGCGATCATGCCCGTCCACTTCGCGGGCAGAGCCTGCGACATGGACGCAATCCTCAAAATCGCCAAAGACCACGGGCTGAAAGTGATCGAAGACGCAGCCCACGCGTTGCCGACGAAATACAACGGAAAGCTGGTGGGGGCGCTGCAAAGCGATGCCGCGGTGTTCAGCTTCTACGCCAACAAGACGATCACGACCGGCGAGGGCGGCATGATCGCAACTCGCAATCCCGACCTTGCCAAGCGCTGCCGCATCATGCGCACCCACGGCATGAACAAGGAAGCCTTCGACCGTTTCACAAGCACAGGGAAGAAACCCGCGTGGTACTATGAAATCGTAGCTCCCGGCTTCAAATACAACATGCCGGATCTTGCCGCCGCCGTCGGCATCCACCAGTTGAAAAAAGCCTATGCCTTTCAGAAAAGCCGTGAACAGGCGGTCGAACTTTACCGCCGGAAACTGGCAGGCCTGCCGCTCTCCCTGCAGCCGCCAGCACCATCAGGTGACATGCACGCCTGGCATCTCTGCGTGGCGACGCTGGACCTTTCAAAGCTTACCATTGATCGCAACCGCTTTATCGAACTGCTGACCGAGTCCGGGATCGGCGCCAGCGTCCATTACGTGCCGCTGCATTTCCATCCTTACTGGAAAGATACCTATAACCTGACGCCTCAGCAGTTCCCGGTTTCAACCGCGGCCTATGAGCGCATTGTCAGCCTGCCGCTCTATCCCGATATGACCGAGGCCGTCATCGACCGCGTCGTGGATGCGATTCGTTCGATCTGCACGGCGAATGAGAAGAAAAAAGCCGGTTAAATTGTCATGCCCGCCTCAGCGCGGGCATCCGGCAGCGCGTCTGCGCGTCTCATGAGTCATATGACGGTAAGACAGTGGTTATATATTGCGGCTCCGGCGCTGGCCAGACCCCCGCATAAAGCGGGGGTGACAAGGAAACTATAATTCCTTCACTTCCTCACAACCAGCGCGAAAAGGTTGTCCGAATACTGCCGGACGCCAAGACCGCGCATGAGCGGCGAGAGAATCTTCGTATGCCCAAAGAAATGCGTTTCCAGCACATTAAATCCAAGGCGCCGGACACGCCCGGTCATGTCATCACAGGTCAGGACGTTCTTGACAAAGCGGTAATAGCGCGGCCTGCCGATGGTTTTGTGCAACCACGGCTCGACCTTGCGAAAAAGGCTCTGGCGATTGGGGCACGAGATCATCAAAATGCCCCCCGGCTTCAAAAGCCGATGCATCGCGCCGAGCGCACTGTTTACATCATCAAGATATTCGATGACACTGGAGCAAATAATCAGGTCAAAGCCGCCGCTAACGTTTTTTTCAATCTCGGCGATGTCGGACTGGATGAAAGAAACATTGCCGACATTTTCAACACGGCCCTTTTCGCGGCAGAGATCCAACATCTCGCCGCTGCCGTCGACCGCCACGACCTCGCGGCATTTGGCCGCCAGTTGAAAGGTGAAAACCCCGCTGCCGCAGCCAAGATCGAGCGCCCGGCCGCCGGGCGTGGCATGGCGGGCGATAAGATCGGTCCAGAGCGTCCTGCGCTCCTGAAACGAACGGTTGACGCGGTAGGTTGCATCGAATTTTTTTGCAATCGCCGAATGCCAGCTGACCGCCGTATGTCCTGCCGTGTTTTTTTGGGTCATCTTTGTTAAATCCAAAAACATCTCCCGTCATCCCGGAGGTTTATCGCGCTGCGCAGCAGCTTGGCGATAAACATTAACATCCGGGATCCAGAAATGTCGGCGGCAGACCGCCGTCTCCTCTGGACCCCGGACGTCCAGTGTCTGGCGAAGCGCTTTGCGCCGCCAGACCTCCGGGGTGACACTACATTTTTCTGAACGAAATTTCCCCTATAAATCTTTTTTATTGCCCCTCTTTTATTTTCAAACTAACTTAAGCCCGAAGCTCTTTTATGGTAATATGTAAATGAAAATCTGTTTTCTGTCATCCATGCACCCTGCCGACGACAAGCGGGTGCATTACAAGGAAGCCGTCAGCCTCGTGAAGAGCGGGTTTTCGGTCGCGCATATCTGCCCCGACCCCAAGGGCGACCGGATGCTCGACGGCGTCAGGATCGTGACCTTTGCCGGAAAGCGCAGCATCCTTGGTCGCCTCGCCTGCCTTAAAACGCTTTACGACCTGGCCGTGTCTGAAAATGCCGATGTTTATCACTGCAACGAGGTCGACAGCTGGATGGTCGGTGTCGCGCTGAAAGTCCGTCACAAAAAATATCTTGTCTTCGACTCGCACGAAATTCCCTCGCACGACTTTGCCGAGACACGCGTGCCACGGCGGCTTCGCCCTCTGGCCATTTTTGTTCTGCGCCTTTTATTCCGCCTGATGCTACTGGCGACCGATAAAATCGTTTTGGCCAAGACCTCGGCTGATCTTGATTTCCGCGCGACGAAAGTGCCCAAAGTTCTGGTGCAGAATTTTTCCGATCCCGATGTCGGAATCGCGGCATCGGTTCCGGCCCCCGCCAACAACGATGCCGTCACCGTCATCCATCTGGGCGCCATCAACCGCGCGCGCGGCTGGCCGCAAATGCTCGACGCCCTGACGCGAACGAAAAACAAGAATATAAATTTGCGTGTCGTGGGGCAGTTCGGCGATAACACAAGCGACGCGTTTCTGGCGCGCGTGAAGGAGCTCGGCCTTGAAAATCGCGTAACATTCGAGCCTTGGATTCCCTATGATCAAGTCCCCGCATTGCTGCGCCAGTGCCAGGTCGGCATTGTCCTGTTCCAGCCCGTGATGCTGAGCTTCACCCACGCCCTGCCGCATAAACTGTTCGACTATATGCTGGCCGAGCTGCCCGTCATCGTCCCCGGTTTTGCGGTCGAAGTTGCCGACATCGTCCGGTCAAGCGACGCGGGCATTCTGGTCGATCCTGCAAACATCGAAGCCGTCGCGCACACGCTGGACCAACTGGCTGAAGACCGGAATTTAAGGCAACGACTGGGCCAAAACGGGCGCAAGGCGGTGCTTGAAACCTACAACTGGCAGAACGAAAAGAAAAAGCTGATCGCCATGTACGACACGATCCGGGAAAATCTCGCCGCATGACGACCTTTACGCACAACGCCCCCATCATCCTGATCGGCGCCGGACGGTCGGGCACCACGATGCTCAAAGACGCACTGGGCAGCCACGCCGACGTCCATGCGACGGAGTTCGAGCTGAACCCGCTCTGGCGTGTCGGCAACGCCCGCGTGCCGCACGACATGCTGACTCCGGGCGAGCATGCCTGCCCGATGCGCAGCGCCTATATCCGCAAGGCGCTGGAAGGCGAGCTTGAAAAATCCGGCAAAAAACGCCTGGTCGAAAAGACCGTCGCCAATGTCATGCGCCTGTCTTACGTCCATTCCGTGATACCCGAAGCCAAAATCATCCACATCATCCGCGACGGGCGCGCAGTCACGGCTTCGGCCGTCAAGCGCTGGCAGGCCAAACCCGACGCAGGCTATCTTTTCAGGAAAGGCCTGACCGTGCCCTTCGTCGATCTTCCAGCCTATGGCCTAGCTTATCTTAAAAGCAAGCTGGGATTCCTGCTGGGCCGTGAAAAACGCCCGGCGAGCTGGGGCCCGCGCTGGCCCGGCATGGACAGCGAAATCAAAACGCTCACCCTGCCTGAAATCTGCGCCCGCCAATGGCAGGAGCAGATCAGGACCGCACTGGCGCAGAAAAACGCAGTGCCAAAAGAAAACTATCTTGAAATCCGCTATGAAGATCTGGTCAAAAACCCTGAAAGCGTGTTCGACCGCATCGCCGTTTTTGCCGGGCTTGACGCGGGCTGCCCGGCTTTCCGCGACCATATCCGCAACAAGATCAAAACCGAAAGCCTCGATAAGTGGAAAAAAGATTTAAGCGCGGAGGAACAGGCGAAAGTTCAGCGCATCCTCACCCCCACGCTGAAGGAGCTGGGGTATGAGTAAACAAAAAACCCTCTGGATCCTCAATCACTATGCCGGCAATCTTGAGCTTGGCATGGAATACCGCCATTTTTACCTCGCGCGGCACCTGAAAAAGCTTGGCTGGCGCGTGGGCATCATTTCGGGCAGCTTTCACCATCTTTACACAACGCCGCCCAAGGTCGACGGCGATCTCGCCGTTGCCGAATTTGACGGCATACCTTATGTCTTTCTTAAAACACGCGCCTATAAAGGCAACGGCGTCTCGCGCCTTCTGGGCATGCTGGATTACCTTTTCGGCATCTTCCGGCACCTGTCCGATCTTGAGCAGATTCTGGGCCGCCCGGACATTGCGCTGGGATCGACACCGCATCCTTTCGTCCACTTCGCGCTGCAGGCGATCAAAAAGAAGTTCAAGGTTCCTGTCTTTTTCGAGGTGCGCGACCTCTGGCCGCAAATGCTGGTCGAGCTTGGCTCCATCGGCAAATACCACCCTTTGAGCCTTTTTTTCTATTGGCTCGAGCGCGAAGCCTTTGCCAAAAGCGACAAGACCGTCTCGCTCTGGCATTCGGCGGATGAATATATGTTCGCGCACGGCCTTTCCCGCGACCGCTATATCTATCTTCCTAACGGGATCGAGCTGGATGAGGAAAAAACCTTGACACCAGACAACGATCACCCGCTGGTCAGCCAAGTGCGCAAATTAAAGTCAGAAGGCGTGTTCGTCGCGGGCTACGGCGGCAGCCACGGTCACGCCAACGCGCTTGACTGCGTCATCGGCGCCTGCGAGAGGCTTAAAAACGAAAAGATCGTCTTTTTCTGCGTCGGCGACGGGCCGGAGCGCGAACGCCTGATGGCCGAAGCGCAAAAGCGCGAGCTGAAGAACCTGCATTTCCATCCTTACGTTTCCAAATCCGTCATCCTGCCTTTTTACCGCGAGTTGGATGCCGCCTATATCGGCCTGATCGACCTTCCGCTGTTCAAATACGGCCCCACGCCCAACAAGCTGATGGATTATTTTTCGATGGGCAAACCCGTCATCTTCGCCATTAACTCGCGCTTCGATCCGGTGAGGGAAGCGAATGCTGGCATCAGCATCAGGCCTAAAGCCGATGAACTGGCCAATGCGCTGCTGGAGATGAAGAAAAAATCCATGACCGAGCGCGAAGCCATGGGGAAGAACGGCCGACGCTATGCCGAGCGTGAACTGTCCTTCGAAGCCCTGGCCCTGCGCCTTTCCGGGCATATGGATGAAGCCATCGGCGCAACGGACACGATCAAGAGGGCGGCGTGATGGGATTAGAAACAGTCACCCTTCACCTTGCCACCCCGGACTTGTTCCGGGGTCCGGTGCGTATGCCGCGCATGCGCCTTAATAATATATGGCGGCGATGCCGCAAGCCGGATACCGGCCTGCGCCGGTATGGCGATGCTTAAAGACCTCCTCCAGGAAATACGCCTCATCGGCCTGCCGGCGGCGCTGTTCCGCGCAAAGCAGATTTTTTTTAAAAAAACCGGACTCGACGCAAAACTCCACCCCATCCGGCCTTTTCCAACCGATGATTTCCTGACGGCATGGAAGAAGAACAAACCCGCTTTTTTCTGCACCCGCGTGCCAGACATCGGCCCGCGTGATAAAACGGTCGCCAGCGACGCCGCGCGCGGCAAGATCATGGCCTTTCGCGGCTGGGGGGCCAACTTCGGTCATCCTGTTAACTGGCTGTTGAACCCGACCAACGGCAAGGAATGGCCCGCCAACGCACATAGTTTTCGAATCCTGAACGCAAAGACAAAACGCGAGACGGGCGACATCAAGAATACGTGGGAAATCGGCCGTTTCCTGCACATTATCGACATCCTGCGCGCGCACGACCCGCGCCTGACCGGCGACTTGCTCGACCAAATCGCGGATTTTGAAAAGCATAACCCGCCCTGGACGGGTCCCCATTGGATGAGCGAGCAGGAAGTGGCCATTCGCGGCCTCATGTTCACGCTTTTGCTTTACGCGCGCGAGCACAGCGACGACCACACCTCCCTTCTGCTGCGCCAGATCGCCGCCTGCGCCGATTACTGCGCGAAGGAAATCGACTTCGCCCGCATCTGCATCAACAACAACCATCTCATCGCAGGCGCGCTTTGCCTTTATGTGTCAGGCATTATCCTGTCAAAAAACGACTGGCGCGCCCAAGGACGGGGCCTTCTTTTCCATGCGCTCGCCACCCAATGGCACGCCGATGGCGGCTATATCCAGCCGTCGCATAACTATCACCGTCTGGCGCTTGATTACCTTCTCTGGGCCTTGCGCATGGCGCAGATCCACGCCGACCGCGATCTGGCGAATGCGATTTTGGCGCGGCTTGAGAAATCATTCTATTTCCTGCATCCGATGATGGATGAAGCCTCCGGGCAATTGCCAAATTGGGGACCGAACGACGGCGCACTTTTCAATGCCTGGACGGATTGCGATTACGCCGATTTCCGGCCTCTGTTGAACTCCCTGCGCTATGCCTTTTCGCATTCCCGCGCTTTCGAGCATGGGCCGTGGGACGAAGCGCTGGTCTGGCTCTGGGGCACGGAGACGATGATGTCTCATGCCATCATAAATGCCCCGCCTGAAGAGGCTCATTTTCCCGACGCCGGCCTCCACGTCTTTCGCGACGAACGCAGCATAGCCGTCTTCCGCGCCGGCCCCGTCCTGTCGCGTTTTGGCCAGCAGGCCGACCAGTTGCATATCGACTTCTGGTGGAAAGGCCAAAACGTCCTGCGCGATGCGGGGTCGTACTGTTATGCGGACGAAAAAGCGCATGAGTGGTTCCGATCCACCTCCGCGCACAACACGGTCGAAGTCGCCGAACAAAGCCAGATGCGTCCTCACCGCCAGTTCCTGTTCCTGGATTGGCCCCAGGTCCAGGCTTTGCCGCTGCCGCCGAAACCCCAGGGCGTTTTGGTCTGGATGGCGATGGTGCATGACGGTTACAAACGCCTGCCGCAGAATATTCTGCACGCACGTCTTTTCGCCAAGCTTCAGAACGGGATTTTCCTTGTCGCCGATCGCCTGCTGTCACGCAAGCCTGATCATGCCGTCAATGCCGTATTGTCATGGCATCTGGGCGAAGGCCGCACGGTCGGCGACGGAAACTGGCTTGCGCTTGGCGATTTCGGTCTGTGCTGGTGGGCGCCCCCTGGAACGACCCTTGAAATCGAAAAATCGTGGCTGTCGCGCTATTACGGCCTTAAAAAGGAAACGGATTGCGTGTCACTGACATCATCCTTTGCGCATGAAACGCTTTTTGTGACCTGTTTTGGCGACCGTGACCGCCTGCCGAAGAAAATTGATGTGACGCCGGAGACGGGCGAAGTTACGCTTGACGGCTTGACCTTGCATCTGCCTGAAAATTTCATGAGGATATCCCATGTCTTCGATGACAGGACTTGAGAAGGATCTTGCAGCCGCGTTTGTTACGGCCTTCGGTAAAAAAGGTCGCGCCCTGCCGTTCGCCAAGGGCCGCGTCGCGCTTTACGCGGGGCTGAAAGCGCTGAGCCTGCCGCCCGGCAGCCGCGTTATCCTTCCCGCCTATACCTGCGTCGTCGTGCCGTCGGCCATACAGTTCGCGGGGCTGAAGCCCGTTTACGCCGACATCGATCCCAACACTTTTAACATTGATCCGCGCAATATTCCCGCCGGGGAGGCCCTTCTGGTCCAACACACATATGGCATCCCGGCCGATATGGATGCTTTAAAATCCTTTAGCGGGCCGGTGATCGAAGACTGTTGCCACGTCTTCGCCTCCTCCTGGCGCGGACAGCGCTGCGGCACATTCGGGGATTTCGCGTTCTTTTCCGGCCAATGGAACAAGTTCTTCTCCAGCGGACTGGGCGGTTTTCTTTATACACAAAGCAGCGATCTTGCCACAAAGACTGAAAAACTTCTGGAAGAAGCCCCAATGCCGGGTGCCTTGTCTTCCTTGCGCTTTGCCCTTCAGATCATGGCCTATGATCTTCTGGTTACGCCCTCGACTGAGGCGCTCGTCACCCGGCTTTACCGCGCGATGACGGCCACGGGCCTTGCCGCCGGAAGCTCCTCGCCGGCCGAACTGGAAGGCCGGGAGCCGCAAGGCTATTTCAGCCGCATGGCCCCGCCGCAATTGAAGAAAGCCATCGCCGGGCTTGGCCGCGTACAGGACAATATCGCCCATCGGCGCAGGCTGGGCGCGTTCTATCATGAACGTCTTAAAGATCTGGGTTTTGAACCCGTCAAGCCGCCCGAAGAATCCGACACCGTCTTCCTGCGCTATCCCGTGCGTGTCGGAAACAAGGCCGAACTGCTTGAAAAAGCCGCCCGCGCCGGAATTGAAATCGGCTCGTGGTTTGAAACGCCGCTTCATGGCAATAAAGCGCCGTTGGAAACCTTCGGCTATCGTTTAGGTTCCTGCCCCCATGCCGAAAAAGCCGCGCGGGAAACCATCAATCTGCCCACGCATTTAAAAATCACGGAAGAATACGCTGAAAAAATCCTGACCTTCCTGAAAAAAGAAGCTGAAGCCATGGTCAGAACTTATTAATATTGACAGGCCATCCGCGTACTTTCATCTCCCCCGTTTATCGGGGGAGAGGATGAAGGTGAGGGGGCGCAGCGTCTGCTGCGCGGATAGAGATAAAATAGAATTTCATCCCCCCTCACCCTGACCCTCTCCCCTTTTAAGGGGAGAGGGGATAATGAGTGTTGACCCTACCCCTCCAAAAACCAGCTCTTGATCTCCGCGAAAACGGTTCTTGGCGGCGCAGGCTTGCGTTCAAGATCGTCAAGACTCCAGCCTTTTTCCTTTTCATGCCGGTCAAGAAGGTCGAGGCTGTTTTGAACTTCGCGGTCGTCCTTCTGCAACTGTTGCAGAAAGGCGCGCGTATCCGACGCCTGCAAAAACAGCTTCCCTGCCCGCCAGATATCAATATCGTCTTTTTTCTCGGCAAGTATCTCCACAACTTTTTTCACAATGGGCAGTGTCACCACATCGTTATAGAGCGCGCGCGCCGGAGAAAAGGCGTTATGAATTTTATCCACCACCCTTTTCTCAAGGGAATACCCTCGCGCAATCTCGGTCGCAAGGCGCGCCGTTTCCTTCAGCGAAAGACGGGCAATATCAACTGCACCCGACCGGTGCAACTGCGCAACCCTGGCCATGGCAATCGACGTATAGTGGATTTTTGAGGTCAGGACTGCCACGCGCGCCGTAAAGGCCGGTGCGTGATCAAATATGTCTGTCGCATCGCCAAAACGCTGGACATGGCGCATGACGGCAAAGGCGTCCGCGGCGCATTCCGAGCTGTGATGCCCCAGTTTCTGGCCTTCATCGACCAGAAGATGCCCCATTTCATGGTCGAAAACCCCGATGACATTCATTTTCTGCGGCCACTTGTCTGAGACAAAATAATTCTTGCCCGGCGCCGTATCCAGCATGACGTAATCATGATTGCGATTGTCGATATGGACCGTCCCCTGCCCGCCGACCCATTTGCGGCTGATCAGGTCCTCTTTGTTATTCCTGACCCAATCACCCAGCGCCTTTGTGTTCCTTGAAAGATGCTCCACGGCATCAGAGCCGATATAAACAGGCGCCTCGAAAGTCGCGATCAACAGATTGGCAAGTTTCTCGGGAAAAGATCTTTCATAGACCTTGGCCGAACGGCGGAACGTGCGCGCCAGGGTATCCTCTGGCTCGATCCCCATCCGTGTTCTCATTTCTTCGCTTGACGTCACGGTTGTCACCATAACGCCATTATACCGCCGCGCGATTAAGGCTTTATTAATACTTTAAATAGTGCCTGTATTTTCAGGCATTTCGGCCTGTCGGACGCTTCACACAGGCGAAACGTTAACCCCGTAGTCGCGGGCAATGCGGTAAAGCCCGCCGTCAGTGCCCTGCCCCAGCGCCTTGAACTTCCAGCCTGCCCCTTCGCGCGCCAGCTCGCCAAAGACGATGCCGTTCTCGTTGGATGCGTCTTCGCTGAGATCAAAGCGCGCAAGCTCGACGTCCGTATCTTCATTAACGATACGGATGAAGGCGTTCTTGACGATGCCAAACGTTTCTCCGCGTTCTTCCGCGTTGTGCAACGTCACCGAGAAAGCGATCTTTTCGATATCAAATGGCAGCTGATCAAGCTTGATCCTGATCACTTCGTCGTCGCCCGCGCCAGCGCCGGTTTCGTTATCACCCGTATGCGTGATGGCGCTGTTTTCCGCTGAAAGATTGTTATAAAAAACAAAATCCGTATCCATGCGAACGCGGTTCTCTCGGCTGAGAAGAAAAGCGCTGGCGTCAAGGTCCACGTCATACCCCTCATGCTTGGGCGGCGCGTCCCAGCCAAGCCCCACCCTGACGTTGCGCAACGTCGGGTCCTTTTCAGTGAGATTGACTTCCTGACCTTTTCCTAAAGCTTCTGCTGACATGACCGTCCTCCCGTTCAAATCCCGGAAGTCATTTTACTTGAACCAGTTGATCAAAACAACGCTGCAATTCTTGAATATCTTGCGGCGGGCCTGCGGTAATTTCTATATCATCGCCCGTAACCGGATGAAAAAACCCGATTTTCCAGGCGTGCAGCGCCTGGCGCGGAAAGGATAAAATGAAATCCGTCACGTCTTTATTCCGTACATTCATAAAAGGCTTAAGCACGCGGACCGCCGCAGCACGGCCATAAACCGGGTCGCCCACCAGCCAGTGCTGGCAGTGCGCCATATGGACGCGGATCTGATGCGTCCGCCCTGTCTCAAGCCGGCATTCCACACAGCTCGCCAAAGTTGCATAAGATTTGATTGTTTTATAGTTCGTGGCGGCGGGCTTTCCGCCCCCCGTCAAGACCGTCATTTTTTTGCGGTCGGTCTTGCTGCGGCCGATATTTCCTTCAATCCGGCCCGCGACCGGATTCAAAACTCCCCAAACAACCGCCTGGTAGACGCGTTTGAGAGTGCGTGATGACAATTGTTCAGACAGCCCATGATGCGCGGCATCGCTTTTGGCCACAACCATAAGACCCGAAGTTTCCTTGTCCAACCGGTGCACGATCCCCGGCCGCGCCACGCCGCCGATGCCCGACAATGTGTCCCCGCAATGCGCCAGAAGCGCATTGACCAGCGTCCCGTCCCGGTTGCCCGCCGCCGGATGAACGACAAGCCCCGCCGGTTTGTTGATGACAAGCAGATGTTCGTCCTCGAACATGATTTCAAGGCTCATTTTCTGCGCTTTGGGTTCGGCAGATTCAGGCGGTGGCACGCTGATTTCAAAGACCTCGCCTTCCCTGATCCTGGCCGAAGCATCCGTGACGGCCCCCTTGCCCTTGCGCGCCACATTTCCTGCCACGATCAATGCCTGCAGCCGCGACCGTGAAAAATCCGGCAGCAAAGAAGAAAGCGCCTTGTCCAGGCGCTCTCCTCCCTTTTCAATTGTGACGGTATGGATGGTTTCTTTTTCCATGTTCCTTGAATATAGTCAGAAACTGGAGGTCCTGTCATGCGCCGCATGGTCATTCTGGTCATAATTTTAAGCATCGCCATAGTCGTGGCGTTTGGGTTTGTCATTTACGGCATGAAAATCACGGCCGAACAACTATGAGTCAGGGCAGCTTTGGCGCAGCGAGATCCCGAATAAACGTCTCAACCTCCGCCTTGTCCCAATCGACGGGCTTGTCGATCCGATACATCATCTTTCCATCGCGCCCGACGATGATCGTAGCCGGCAAGCTGTTCAGCCTGAACAGCCTCATCGCCTGCCCTTCTTGATCCAGCCAGGTTTCCGGTCCTGTGATTTTTTTATCCGCATAAAACTTGTCTATCGCTTCCTTGTTCTTCGCCCCCACCGGAACTGCCACGACCAGCACATCTATTTCTGAAAATTGATTTTGAAAAACTGCCAGCTTTGGCAATTCCTCGATACACGGCGCACACCATGTGGCCCAAAAATGAAGGATGACGATCTGCCCTTTGAGCTCAAAAACCTGTCCATCGCTCGCCCGAACGGGTGCAAACGCCTGCATGGGAAGCGCTTCCACCTTCGGGAAAATAACTGAATTTGCTGTAGCCGGAACGGAAAACCACAGCCCCCACAAAGCGGCCATAATAATCATGGCGTATTGCTTCAAATTCATGTCTCCAGCGAGTAGAATCCAGTGAATGGGAATACCATACAGAAATGCGGGGAAAATGGGAAAAAAGTTTTTAATAGCCGGATTTTTGTTCTGCCTTTTGACCGCCGGCTGCGGCATTAAGCCCGGGAAGGTCGATGCGCCGCCAGGTGTGGATGCCGATGCCTATCCACGCGTTTATCCTGATCCTTCGCTGGACCCCAAATGACCGTCACCGGCTTTCATTACGCCAACAACGCGCTCCATGCTGAAAAGGTGCCGCTGACCGACATCGCGCACAAAGTCGGCACACCGGTCTATTGCTACTCCCAGCGGCAGATCGAAGCCAACTACAGGGCCCTTGAATCCGCCCTGAAAACGGCCATGCCGGAAACGCCCTTTACCATCTGCTATTCTTGCAAGGCGGGCAGCAATATTTCGATCCTGAAGGTATTGCAAAAGCAAGGTGCGGGCGCCGACATTGTTTCGGGCGGCGAGCTTATCCGCGCCGAAAAAGCCGGCATTGCCGCCGACAAGATCGTATTTTCAGGCGTCGGAAAGACCGTGAGCGAAATCGAACAGGCGCTCAAAAAAAACATCCTGCAGATCAATGCCGAGTCCGTGCCTGAAATCGAAGCCATTTCGGCCGCCGCGGTCAAACTGGGGGTAAAAGCCCGCGTCGCCATCCGCATCAACCCGGGCGTCGAAGTCACAACCCACGCCAAAATCGCCACGGGCAAAACCGAGAACAAATTCGGCATCGATATTCTCGACGCGCCCGACGTTTGTCTTCGCGCGTCAAAAATGCCGGGCATCGACATGGTCGGGCTTTCGCTTCACATCGGCTCGCAGCTGACAAGCCTGGATCCGTTCCGCGAGGCCTTTGCCAAGCTTTCGTCCCTGGCCCAGGTTCTGAAGGCCTTGGGCCTCGACATGGAAACCATCGATCTGGGCGGCGGGCTTGGCATCCCCTACAAGGCCGAGGAAACACCCTCGCTCCGGTCCTATGCCGAGCTGATCCGCGACCACATCGCGCCGCTTGGCTGCCGCATTATCCTTGAACCCGGACGCATCATCATCGGCAACGCGGGGCTTTTGCTCTCGCGCGTCCTTTACGTCAAGGACAACCCGAAGAAAAGCTTCCTGATCCTCGACGCCGCGATGAACGACCTGATACGGCCCTCGATGTACGAGGCTTACCATCCCTTAAAGCCCTGCGCCCAGCCCAACCGCTTTATCAAGGAAAAAGTCTATGACGTCGTGGGCCCCGTCTGCGAAAGCGGCGATACGTTCCTGCGCGACGAAAGCCTGCCGCCTCTTGCCGCGGGCGACCTGGTCGCCATCATGAACAGCGGCGCCTATGGCGCGGTCATGTCATCAACCTACAACACCCGGCCTCTGGTGCCCGAAGTATTGGTCCGCGACGATGCCTTTGCCGTGATCCGCGTACCGCAGACGATCAGCCAGATTCTGGCGCTTGAGGCCCTGCCCGCCTGGGCGGGGTTTTAAAAATGCGGCAAAGCTACAAGCTTCTTTTTTTTACAAGCGGGTTAGTGATCTTTCTTGAACGCTTTCTTGGGGCCTTCTGGCATAGCGTTGCCATTATCGTTTTCTTTCTTGCCGCAACCCTGCTGGGACTGGCCACGGCAGGCGGGCCCGCGTGGCATTTCATCTTCATGGCGTGTTTCGCCCTCATCCTGACGGCCAGCATTGTGCATGGAAGAAAAGATTTTGCCCTGCCGCGGCGCGATGCCGTCTGGCGCCGGATCGAACGCGACAACCGCCTCCCGCACAATCCTTTTGCCACCCTGTCCGACAAACCGACGGCAACGCCGGACATTGTTTCATACCGTCTTTGGCAGGCGCATATCGGCGCGGCGCAAACGGCTTTGTCTGGAAAAAACCTGCTCCTTGTGTGCTTTTTTCCCGATCTCGCGCGCCGCGATCCGTACGCCCTTCGCTTTTGCGCCGTGCTTTGCCTGATCGTCGCCTTTATCATCGCCGGCGGCGATGCAAGGCCGCGCTTGGTTGCCGCTTTTTCCCCGCCCGGTGTCCATGGAAAAAACCTGTCCATCACGCTGGATGCCTGGGTCACGCCGCCCGCCTATACCAGCCGCGCGCCCGTTTTCCTGACTGGGAAAAAGGCGCTTCCCGCCAATCATATTCTGGCAGTGCCTGCCGGTAGCATTTTATCCCTGCGCATCAACGGACAACGCCTTGACCCTGAAATCACCAGCGGCAAAACCCCGCTTGAGCTCAACACCCTGACCGAAAGCTCGTGGAGCCTAGATTACGCCCTTAAGTCTGAAGACCGGAAGATATGCGCCGCCGTCACTTTCTGGCAGAAAACATGCTGGCAATTCCAGGTCGCAGCCGATGCGCCGCCCGCCATTCACCTTGCTGAAAATCCCCAGGAAGGAAAAAACGGCGTCCTGAAGCTTTCCTACACGGCAAGCGACGATTACGGGATCACCAAGGTCCGCACCGTCGTCCGGCGCAGGAACCAGGAAACCGTTCTTGAGCTTACCGCCCCCCTGCCGCTTAAAAATCAGGATCAAACCACGATCACAACCGCAACCCACGACCTGACCTCGCACGAATGGTCGGGGCTGCCCGTTCAGGTCAGGATGACGGCGACCGATGCCGCGGGGCAAACCGGGCAGACGGAAGAAAAGGATTTTGTCCTGCCCGAGCGCGTTTTCCTTCACCCCGTCGCCCGGCGCGTGGCGTCGGAAAGGCGCTCGCTGATCCAGTCCCCCGGACGCGACACGTTCATGGCCGCCGCAACTTCGCTTCTGGACCTTGCCGAGACGCCACAAAGTTATGACGGCGACATTGTCACCTTCCTGGCGCTCAACGCCGCAGGCAGCCGCCTTTTACTGGATAAGGCCGGCCGGGAAACGGGATCGGTCATCGATCTTCTCTGGCGCACGGCCATCAGGATTGAAGACGGCAATCTCTCGCTCGCCCGCGCGGACCTGAAAAAAGTCCTTGATGAAATATCGGAAAAACTGAACGACCCGAACGTATCGGAAGACGAGCTTAAAAAGCTGATGAACGAGCTTGAAAAAGCCCTGACCGAATACGCCAACGCGCTCAATGCGGAGATGAAAAAGACTTTCGCCGACGGCCCGCCCAAAATGCCGATGACGCCGGAGATGATGCAGCAGCTGGCCCGGCGCATCGATATGGAGCGCGTGATGGAGCACCTGAAAAACCTCTCGGCCACCAATTCCCGCGAGGCCATGCAGCAGATGCTGGGGCAAATGTCGAAAATGGTTGAAAACCTCGATCCCAAAGCGCTGAAGGAATACTACGACGCGCAGAACCGCAAAATGCAGGAGCTGCAAAAATTGCAGGACGTGATCACGGAACAGCAAAAACTGCTCGACAAAACCAACCGCGCGGCAGGGCCTCCCGACGATGGAAATGAGCCGGGCGCCAACCCGTCCCCCTCGGGCCGGCAGGATCCCGTCAACGGCGACAAGGCCGGCGACGCGCCGGGCGGCGAGCTTGCCGGGAAGCAGCGCGGCATCCGCAAGGACTTGAGCGGCATGGCGCAGGAACTGGACAAGAGCGGCACACCCGTGCCCGATGCTTTCGGCAAGGCGTCGGAGTCGATGAAACAATCCGCAGGCGAACTTGACCAGAACAGCCCGGCCCAGTCCGTGCCGCACCAGAAAGCCGCGCTTGACGCCCTGCAGGGCGAGATGGACCAGCGCCTCGACCAGATGGCCAAGGAGATGGAAGAGATGATGATGTCCATGGGCCTTTCCCCCGGCCCCATGATGGGCGGATCGGGGCAAGGTTATGATCCCTTTGGCCGCCCGGGCGGACCCATGGGAAATCCGCTTCAATCCGATGTCAAAATTCCCGATGCCGGCGAGCTCAAACGCGTACGCCAGATCATTGAGGAACTGCGCCGCCGCTCCAACGATCCCGACCGCCCGCGGCAGGAGAAGAATTACCTCGACCGCCTGCTAAAGCAGTTCTGATTTATAGTCATTTGAGTTAAGAGCCCGACACAATCTCGTCACCCCGTAGGCCTGACGGGCCGAGGGCTTTCGTCAGGCATTGAACATACGGGGGCCAAAAAAGACGGCAGCATTGCTGCCGACATCTCTGGATCCCGGATGTTGGTATTTGGCGCAATGCCGCTTCGCGGCTACGCCAAATCTCCGGGATGACGGATTCTTACTTTAAATGACTATAAAAAATTACTCGTTCAGGCCGAAGCGGTTGAGATTCTGCCACTTGTTTTCCCGCCAGTCGGGGAAAGAGGACTTGGTATCCTTGGCCGCAGGAGCCGCCGCGGTCTTTGCGGAAGCGGAAGCAGACACCGGCTTTGCAGAGGTAGAATACGCGGGCTTTGAAGCCTTGACCGGCTGCGAAGGCACAGGCGCGGGCGCTTCAGCCGTTTTTACAGCCTGCTGAACTTTCTCCAGCGGCGGCATGACGGGCGCGGCACTGACAGCCACCGCCTCCGCCACGGGTGCGGCCCCTTTGCCGCCGTGCATCTGGACATAGGCAAAAATACCCAGCAGAAGGGCAATTACGCCCATAAAAATATTCTGAACCGTTCCATCTTTTGATTTTTTCATTATTATCCTCCGTTACGTCCCGTCATTTTAATGCAGAACGTAAGATAAATACAGCTCAAATTTTAGGCATCAGGACGCAGCCTGGATATGATCGAGGATCGCCTGCGTATCGCCCGCGGCAAAAGCCATGAGCAGGACCGGATCGTCCGCCGGATCGGAGGCCGCGGCCATGACCGCCCCACCTTCATCGAAAGCAAACAGCGGATCGGGCTCCAGGACATCGCGCACATCGATCATGATTTTCGAACTGTCGCTCATCCCGTCCCCGTCCGTGACCGTCATGCCGACCTCGCGCAGGCCCGCAAGGGGATCTTCCAGAAGGCTGCTGTAAAACAGGCTGCGCAGAATGGCTTCATAATCGGCGGCCGTATCCGCCCCCGAAAGCGTTAAAGACGCGTCGCCATGCCGGGTCAGGGTGAGGTTGTTGGCGCTTATCAATGCCTCGTCAAGCGACAGGAAATCGCCAGACTGAAAACCCGCCGTCATGTCAATCGACATCGACACGATCGTATCGTCGTCCGCGTCCGCCACGGTGAAATCCGCCGCCACCGCAACCGGATCAAGCACAAGGTCGGTCGCAGGCGTAAATTCAACCTTGATCACAAGATCGTTGAAGTCGCGGTCGCCGAGATGTTTCAGATCCTCGAACGCAATGACCAGGTTCCCGTCGTCGTCAAGCCCGGAAAGCGCGTGAGTCAGGCCGTCCCTGTTAAGCGTGCCGGACGAGCTATGCCAGATATGGCCCTCAATCCTGTGCTCTTTGCCCGAGGCATCCGTAAAGACAAGCCGCGTGTCGCGCGCAAGGTCGTCAATCGTCGCGGCTTCGCCGGTTTTCCTGTCCACGAAGTCGAGATCGGCCTGCGTCAGGTCGAATTTGCGGTACAAACCGCGGTTTTCATCCGCGCCGTCCGCCACCATGAAGAAACCCAGCCTCGTCCCCGCCTCCAGTACGCCCAGATCCGCGATAAGGTCGCCCGGATTGAACGTCCCGCCGCCGAAAACCCCCGGCCCCGTGCCCGACAGATTCTCGGCCAGTATCCGCACCTGGCCGATCGTCCCGTCGGCCGCGATCGTATAGACGCCAAGCGTGTTCCTGTACCCCGCCCCCTCGCTCACGAAACTCACCCGCACGTCATGGTCGTGGCGGAGCGTCAGGTTGTCGGGATCGACGCCGTTGATCTGCCCGGACGCGACGCGCACACGCTCGGCCAGCTGCGGAACATGCGGCGTGTCCGCGTCAAACACATGCGGCAGGGGCTCTTCGCGGATCGAAACCGAAACCGATGTCTCTTCAGGCAGAAGGACCGGCGGAAGATCGGGATCAAGATCGATGACCCCGCCGTTGTCCAGCGCCGCCTCCAGCTGCGCCGCCGTGAAAGACACTCCCGACCGGCCGAGCACAAAACTGTCCAGCTGCAGATCGGGATGAATGAACCAGCCGAAAAGCGTCAGGCTCTCGCGCCCCGCGACCGTGCCGGAAATAACAAGATCGATGCCGTCGCGGCTGACGCGCAGGCCGTCCGTATCCGCCAGATCCGAAAACACGACGCGGTCCGCCCCGCCGGAAAGATCGATGATCCTGTCGTGACCGCCGAGGAAGAACTGCGTGATGTAAAGGTCGTCGCCCGCCCCGCCGGAGAGGGTGTTGTCCGCGGCATTGCCCGTGATGACATCGTTGCCCGATCCGCCTATGACGTTTTCAATGCCTGCAAGCGTGTCCGTTCCCACCTGCGCGCCGCTGCCCGTTCCCGCCGCCAGGTTCACGACCACGCCCGTAGTCGTGCTGCTGTAGGCAATCGTGTCCGTTCCCGTCCCGCCGTCGTAACTGTCGTTCCCGGCCCCCGACCCCGCAACGACGATGTCGTCGCCGCCGAAACCCCGCACGATGTCGTCGCCGTCTCCGGCATTGAGAATGTCGTTCCCGGCGCCGCCGTTCAGGACGTCGTTTCCACCTTCGCCGTAAAGCTCATCGTCCCCGGCCTCGCCAAACAAAACATCCTCGCCGCTTCCTCCGTTCAATGAATCCCCGCCGAACCCGCCATGAAGTTCGTCGTTCCCGTCCTCGCCGAATAGCAGATCATCCCCCATATCTCCCGTCAACCGGTCAGTCCCGCCGCGGCCATACAACGTATCGTTGCCGACGCCGCCGCTGATTCTTTCTTGCGCATCCGTGCCCGTCAGCGTGTCATTGCCCGAACCTCCCGAAGAAGAAGCGGGAACCTGCAATACGTCGTCGTGCGGCGTCTGGAGATTGGTCGTCCTGATCGCCGTCCCGGTTACCTGCGTTGCACCATTAATCCCGATGGAAATCCTGCGTCCATCAAAAAGCTGGATGCTCGCGGCAGCGGACAAAAGGCTGTCATCCGCAGTTCCCACAAGCCCGTCGGCTCCCATGTTCACTGTCTGCGAACGGCCGTTGAACGTGATCGAGCCGAAACCGGCAACGCTGACTTTCAGGTCATAAACGTAGATGGCCGTCGAGCCTGAGATAATCACATTCCTGATATTCTGCTCGCTGGTTGCCACGGATGACGCATTGATGACGGGATCGAGAACCAGAAAATTCGTCTCGCCGCCAAAGCCGTTGAGGACGTCGTCGCCGCCTGAATAGACAACGCGGATATCCGGCACGAAAAATCCAGCGGTTCTGTTCACGACATCGTTTCCCATGCCAAGCCATATCTGGCTTATACTGGTGTTGGACAGGTTGAAAACATCGCCCTGGTTCGTTCCGGCGATCTGCGGGCCGCCGAGGATGGTGTCGGTTTCAAGGCCGTCCGTCACGACTTGCAACGGCTGCGCTCCCAGCAAGAACTGATTTAACGTGATCGATTGACCGTAGCCGCTGTAATCGATCCAGCCGCCGCCTCTGTTTATGAGGGCGGAGGTTCCCGCGATCTCGTAGATATAACCAAGGTCTTTTGTATGAAAGGGCTGGAAAAACTCGTTTCCGCCGCCGGAACGACTGATGCGTATCACGTCGAAATTGACGATTTCCGCGCCCGACGCGCTGTAAACGGTTCCGTTCTCAAGC
>FRDC01004907.1_pt3 | contig 29783 bp, 28 predicted proteins | sample 1106171 | NCBI WGS metagenome assembly FRDC01 (sample SAMEA3930566, study PRJEB13176) | freshwater metagenome | biome: Drinking water system; feature: drinking water; material: water | place: Singapore | collected 2014-12-20 | reverse complement strand
GGCGCGGGCGATGGCTTGCGCACCGCTTCGATCAATTGATGCAAAGCTTCCTGCGGTAAAATAAAGCCATTCACCTTAGGTTTCTTATCCAGATCGCGCAGCTGCAACGGAATAAATCGCTCTTGCACTTCGGGCTTGGGTTGCAACAACTCGGCTTTAAAGCTGTTCATGGGTGCTTTGGGGGTGGTCGCAAAGGCCACGCGCTCGGCCGCTTCGGCCTTGGCAATTTTTTCAGCTTCCACCGCAATTTCGGCAGTCGGCAAGTCGCGCACCACCCGATAAGGATTGGTCACGCCAGCTATTTTAATCGCCATCAACGCGCTTTCGGCGATAACGGCCACAAAATCGTCGGATGTTTTATAGACGCGATAGCGCACCTTGCCGGCGTCCGCCATTTTGGTGCGGCGTACGGCGATGGCGTCAATTCCCCGCGCCTTATGTAAACCACTCATGGGAGCTATTTATAGCATAGCCCCCTTGTCTACGCATGGGTTTTTAATAGTTCTCCCGCCAAATAAAGCGAGCCTGTGACTAATAAAACACCCTCGCCATGTGCGCGCAGATCCGCTACCGCCTGGGCAAGCGTGTCGCCTACCACCACATGGTGAATGCCAGCGTTCAGAGCTTCTTGGGCGAGTTGTTGGGCGGGCATGGCATCGGGCTGATGTTCGACCGTAATGCAAGCCACTGCCTGCACATGTGGCGCCAGGGCATGAAAAAATGCATAGGCATCCTTACGCTTCATCATGCCCACTAGGAGTGACACCGGATGTGATTGCGCATGCATCCATGCCGCAAGCTCATGCGCGGCAGCAACGTTATGGCCGCCATCCAGCACCACGGAACCCCTCCACGCATCCACTAGCATACCTTGCCGCAAGGTTTGCAAGCGCGCAGGCCAGATGGCCTGTTTGATACCAGCGGCAATCGCACTATCCGCCACCGGCAGATGCGACCGTAAAAGCATGGCCGTAATCGCGGCCGTGGCGGCGTTGCCATATTGATGCTCGCCCGCCAGCGATGGTGCTGGAAGCAAATGATCTTCGCGCGCGTGCAGCGTGAACCCCTCGCGGGTTACCGAATAGCTCCACTCCCAGCCACACATATAAAGCGGTGCGCCTAATTCGTCGGCTTTCGCATGTATCACATTACCCGCGGCAGTCGCTTGCTCGGCCACCACACAGGGCACTCCAGGTTTTATGATTCCGGCTTTTTCAGCCGCGATAGCGGTTAAATCCGCCCCCAGGAATTCCATATGATCCATGCCCACCGGAGTAATCACGGTGGCCAAGGGATAGGAAATCACATTGGTGGCATCCAACCTGCCGCCCATACCAACCTCTAGCAACAAAAGATCGGCCTCATGCTCGCTGAAGGCAAGAAACGCCGCTGCCGTTGTCGACTCAAAGAATGTGGCGCGATGCGCCAGCGCTACGTCGCGAACACGCAGCAGGTAATCGTGCAGCAACGCATCGGAAATTGCGGCACCCGCTAGCTCGATACGCTCGTTGAATTTACATAAATGCGGCGAGGTATAGCGATGCACGCGATAGCCTTGCGCCTCGTACATCGCTTTTAAGAACGCGATCGTTGAGCCTTTGCCGTTCGTACCCGCCACATGAATCGCAGGTGGCAGGCGATGATGCGGGTTGCCCAGCGCCTCCAGCACTGCCCACATGCGATCCAGGCGTAAATCAATTCCCGGCAGAGAAGGATGATGGAGTTCCGACAAGAGGCTTGCAACCGAAGAAGTCATATTCACCCCCAAAAAGCACGGTGCAATGCAATGTTATGCACGCGCAGGTACTGTACGCCCGCGCAGGCTAAATCAATCGAGAATTTTAAGGTCATGTGATCGCGCTCTTCAGGGTTCGCGTCAGTAAAAATTTTCATAAAGCTTTTGCGGGAATGGCCAAATAGCCACGCACCACCACTAGCAACCAATTCCTGCGCGCGCTCCACCAGCGCCCACGATTGCTGAGCCGTTTTGCCAAAACCGATGCCGGGGTCGAAAATTAACCGCGCGTTTTCTTGAAGTTTTAGGGTACTTTTCCAGGCCAGAATTTCGGCAACCGGATCCGAATCCACAGGAAAGGTGATGGTGGGATCCGCAGGCACCGTAAGTGAATGCATTGCTATCGCGCCTACACTATGTGCCTTCAGCACCGCGCGCATCGCAGTTTCGGCAAACCCAGAAACATCATTAATATACGCTGCGCCCGCATCAATCGCGTGCATCGCGGTTTCAGCATGGCGTGTATCCACACTCACCGGCGCCCGAGTGGCCAACCGCATGACGACAGGCTGTAATCGCTGCCATTCCGTAGCCGCATCTACCGCTATAGCGCCAGGCCGGGTAGATTCAGCACCAATATCGAGAATATCGGCACCATCGGCCAATAGCTTCTCCGCATGCGCTATCGCTTGCGTTTCGCTGCCATGGCCGTCGCCAGAGAACGAATCGGGTGTGACATTCACAATACCCAGCAGCTTCGGGCGACGAAGCTTGGCAAGCAGTTCACGTGCTGTAAGCTTCAAAAGCGGGTGCTTCCATTCTGGTGCGATGTGGTAGATCGGCTGCATGACAAACAGGCGCTCGTGCAACCGCGGGTGCGGCAAGGTAAGTGATGGGGTGTCGATAATCTGATGATCATAGCTCAGCAAATCCAGGTCGATTTCCCGGGGTGCCCACACCCCACGCGCCGTTCTTCCCAGCTGGGTTTCAATCGATTTTAGAATTTCCAGAAGGTGCAACGCATCGTGTGTGGTATGCACTTCCAACACTTGATTTAAGTAAGGCTGATTCCATTCCGGGGGCGCATCCGGCATTAGCAGCGCTGGCGTTTCAACCACCGGCGAGGATTTGGCGACGGCGATTGCGTGTGCGGCCAACGCCTGCGTAGCGCGTGCCAAATAGGCTTCGCGATTGCCCAAATTGCTGCCTAAGGCGATTAAAATCATAGGGTGGCAACGCAGCTTGCACCAGCTGGAAGGTCGCTAGTCACAAACGATGCGCCCCCCTCAAGCCCTTGAATAGGTGGTTTTAGCTTGGTCACACGCACCCATAATTTAATATCTTCGCTGGGGCAGTGCGCGTCCATGATGCTGCGGGCGATAGCGAAAAACTCAGCCGCAAGATGCTCAATCAACGAAAACTCTTTGCCCTCAATAAACGTGCGGATTGCTTCAATTAAAATCGCGTAGTCGATAAAAGGGGCTTTGTCGGTACGCGCACAGGTGGGCAGCGCGCCGAAATAGAGGCGAATATCGACTGCAATGGGTTGTGGCACCGCACGTTCGCCATCGTAGTATCCCAAGTGAATCGAGAAAATTTGTCGATGAATACCAAAACTATGCGGGTAATGTGCCATGCACTAGCCATAGGCCGCGGCATGGTTTAAAGCAAGCCTATGCAGGCAAAAACTTACAGCATGCTAGCGGGCACACTTGTACGATCGGATCGTGCAGCCATTGCTATTGCCGACCGCGGTTTTCGTTTTGGCGATGGCGTGTTTGAAACCATACGCATTGAAAAAGGAGTTCCCTACCAGTGGGATCTGCATATCGATCGCCTACGCAACGGGCTAGCGGCCATCGAAATCAGCCTAGATGTTGATTGGGAGGCTTGCGTCAAGCGCATCATCAGAAAGAATTCATTTAAACGAGGGTTTCTTCGCATCGCCGTCAGTCGCGGCGTGGGCAGTAAAGGCTACCTGCCCTACCCCAAGGCCATGCCTGCCACCTGGGTGTTGGAATTACTGCCCGATATGGCGGCACCCCACGCGCCAGCACGCCTATGGCTAAGCCAATGGGCACGCATCCCCAAGCAATGCTTGCCTAGCAATTACAAACTGGCGCAAGGGTTGAATAACACGCTGGCGTTGCTGGAGGCACAAAAGCACGGTTGCGACGAAGCCTTGCAACTAACTACCGATGGCCATCTGTGCGAGGCGGCTGGTGCTAATGTATTCTGGATAACCGGCGATACGCTCTACACCCCACCGCTCACCAGCGGTTGCTTGAACGGCACCACGCGCGATGCGATTATACGGCTCTCGCCTGTAGCCGTGCGCACCGATTTGTTGGGTTTACCGGCATTACAAGAAGCCCAAGCAGTATTTCTGAGCAACAGCCGTGTGGGGATTTGGCCGGTGGCCAGCCTGTCGCCGATAGAACGAAAGTACCAGCCCCACCATCGCCTCATCAAACAATTATCGGGTTTGCTGCGTGCGGATCGTGAGGCCTACATCCATTCTCATAAGAAGTTTTGGGGCGCACGATGAGCTGGCGCCTGGTGGGCACTCATCGCTGGCAATCACCGCTAACATTAGCAGCAGGCTATGCGACTGCTAATGACATCGCGTTACTGTATTCGGGTCGGCGCGAACATTTTACCGGTCGCACGAGCTACCTTTTCATTACCCCTCACACACAAATCGCCACGAGCGATTGGAACCAGATACCTACTGTAAGCGACACCCATAACCTGCCCGAATGGGTGGGGTATGCAGGTTATGGCATGCGCCTTGGGCTCGAGAGCTACACACGCAATGAAGCTTCCTGGATTACATTGCCCGACAGCCGCTGGATTCGCTATCAGCATTTATTCATCTTTCATCATGAGCAGGAACAGATTGAGGAATATGCCTGGCTTAACAGCGCAGCCTGCGCACCACCCAACCACACAGCTCCCACCTTGATTCCTTCCATCGCCACCCTGCAGTCAAACATGACCAAAATGGCTTATTTGAAGCATGTGGATGCCACCATCGCCCGTATCCATGCGGGTGATTTTTATCAGGCAAATATTACGCGAAAGTTTTTTGGTACATTTAGCAAAACGCCCGACCCCTGGAGCGTTTTCACACAGCTTTGTAAGGCCAGCCCAGCACCCTATAGCTGCTTTATCAAACACGGCAATCAAGCGATTCTTTCCTCAAGCCCCGAGGGGTTTTTAGCCCTCAATGCGCAAGGGACTATCACGGCACGACCTATTAAGGGCAGCGCACCACGCGCCGCCAACGAAAAAGACGACGCTGTACTTCGGAAATCCTTACTGAATAGTGAGAAAAATGCCGCTGAAAACCTTATGATTGTCGATTTGCTACGCCATGATCTAGGCCAGGTAAGCGAGCATGGCAGCGTTACAGTGGCCGAACAATCTGCACTTTATTCCTACGCCACAATTCATCATCTGGTGTCCACCATCACTGCCAAAAAACAACCCCAGGCCAGCGTGCGCCAGGTGATTCAAGCGGCGTTTCCACCAGGCTCGATGACCGGTGCGCCCAAAATCGCCGCTGTTCAATGGTGTGATCGCATAGAAGCAATGGAGCGCGGAGTGTATAGCGGTGCCATCGGCTGGCTAGGCGGCCAAAATACGTGCGATTTATCCGTCGTGATTCGCACCATTCTTTTGGAGGAGAACCGCTTCGAGTTTCAGGTGGGAGGCGGTATCGTGGCTGATTCAGACGCAGAAGATGAATGGCAGGAAACCTTAATAAAAGCCCGCGGCATCGGCATGGCGCTGGGTATTCGCGAGGAAGCATTGGCGGCGCTTTAGGCGGCTTGGGCTTCTACCCCGCGCATGCTTTGAATGGCAAGCAGCTCGCTTGCTGCAATCGCATAGGCGCCCGGCAGACCAATTTTAACCATACCACCCGGCACTTCCACCATCAGCACGACTTTGGCGCCTTTCTCCTGGCGAACGCCTAGCGTTTGCTTGAGCGCGTCCAACATCGACGCATCCTCTACCCGCACAGAAATCGCCGAAGGTTTAATGGCACCTACCGCTCCATCCAGCTTTTCAATTTTAGAAGCAATCAGTCGCGTGCCGCGATCGGAAACGCGTACATCGGCTTGAATAAGCAGCGCAGTGCCCTCCACCAGCAAGGCATGGCTTTGGTTCAACAGATATTCATCAAAAATAGTGATTTCAAATTGTCCATCGGCGTCTGAAAGCAGCAAGAATGCGGCACGACCACGCGGCGAGCTGCGCAACCGATTGCTAATCAGCACCCCTGCCAATTTCAGCGAGGTACGATCATTAAGTTTTTGGTGCAGCCGTGTAGAAGGACTGACACCCATTTTTTTCAATAAGCCCGCATAGGCAGTCAACGGATGCGACGAAAGATAAAAGCCAATGGCCGCGCGCTCGTGATTGAGTTTTTCAGCCATCGGCCATTCTTCAACTGCTTTTAACTGTTTATCCTGCACGCTTGCCGCAATCGTTTGACCGAACAAACTGATTTGATTGCTGATGCGATCCGCTGTGGACTGTTGAGCCACAGCAATCAAGCGATCAATCGATTCGTAGAGCTGCCGGCGATTCGAATGTAAACTATCGAAGCAACCAGCCGCAATGAGGTGTTCCAATTGCCGGCGGTTGATGACGCTCGCATCAATCCGCGATACAAAATCATGGATATCGCTAAAGGCACCCTGGCGGGCACGCTCGTCTACTACCGCCTGCATTGCTGCCGCGCCCACGTTTTTAATCGCCGCCAGCGCGTAACGCACCGCTTGCGTGCCATCTGCCATCGCTTCGACGCTAAAATACACACCCGAAGCATTAATATCCGGCGGCAATACCGCAATCGATAAACGCTGTGCGTCTTGTACGAAATCGGCCAGTTTGTCGGTCGAACCCATTTCGTAGGTCATCGAAGCGGCAAAAAAAGCGACCGGATAATTGGCTTTCAGATAAGCGGTTTGATAGGCCACGACGGCATAGGCAGCGGCGTGCGATTTATTGAAGCCATACCCCGCGAATTTGTCTACCAAATCGAAAATAGCTGCTGCTTGCCCGCGTGGAACGTTATTTTGCTCGGCACCGACGATAAAACGCTCGCGTTGCGCGTCCATCTCCGCCTTAATTTTTTTACCCATCGCGCGGCGCAATAAATCCGCCCCACCTAACGTATAGCCAGCGAGCACCTGCGCAATTTTTTGCACTTGCTCCTGATAAATAATAACCCCGTAGGTTTCTTTGAGCACCGGCTCGAGCAATGGGTGCAGATAATCAGCGGCTTTGCGCCCGTGTTTCACTTCGATGTAGGTCGGGATGTTATCCATGGGGCCTGGGCGATAGAGCGCACCCAGTGCAATTAAATCTTCGATGCAGTCGGGGCGTAATTGTTTGAGCGCCTCGCGCATGCCCGCCGATTCGAACTGAAACACGCCCAACGTATCGGCACGCGACAATAGTTGATAGGTCTTCGGATCGCTCTCGGGTAAGGCCGATAAATCAACGGCAACACCTTTGTGCGCTAAAATATCGACACAGGCTTGCAGAATGGTCAGCGTACGCAATCCCAGAAAATCGAATTTCACGAGGCCGGCAGCTTCCGCCCATTTCATGGAATACTGAACCACCAGCATTTGCGAATGCGGATCGCGATAGAGCGGCACTAAATCGCCCAACGGCCGATCGCCAATCACCACCCCTGCCGCATGGGTTGAGGCATGCCGGTACAAACCCTCTAATTTTAATGAAAGCTCGACCAATCGTGCGACGGTGTCGTCTTCATCGATGGCTTGTTTCAGCATAGGTTCCAGGTCGATAGCCTGCTCGAGCGTGACGGGTGCTGCCGGGTTGTTAGGTACCATTTTGCAAATACGATCCACCTGGCTGTACGGCATTTGCAGCACGCGCCCTACATCGCGCAACACAGCGCGCGCTTGCAGTTTTCCAAATGTAATAATTTGCGCCACGCGCTCGTAGCCATATTTTTGGCTGACATAGCGAATCACCTCATCACGCCTATCTTGGCAAAAATCGATATCGAAATCGGGCATCGAGACCCGTTCGGGATTCAAAAAGCGCTCGAATAACAATCCATAGCGCAGCGGATCGAGATCGGTAATCCGCAATACCCACGCCACCAACGATCCTGCACCCGAACCCCGCCCAGGCCCCACGGGAATGTGATTGTCTTTTGCCCAGCCGATAAAATCCGAAACGATGAGGAAATAGCCCGGAAACTTCATCGTGATGATGACATCAAGCTCGTACTCCAGACGCTCGCGGTAAGGCGTAGCGATACGCGATTTTTCTTCATCGCTCAAATCAGGTGTAAAAACGTAGCGCTCGAGGCGCGCTTGCAATCCTTGCAAGGCTTTTGCACGCAGGGCTTCGGATTCGCTCAGTACGTTTCCGGCATCGTCGGTCAGGTGGTAGCCAGGCAGAATGGGGGCACGCGATGCCGACCAGCTATGGCAGCGTTTGGCAATTATCGCCGTGTTCTCGAGCGCTTCAGGCAAATCCTGAAACAAAAGGCGCATCGTTTGCGGGCTTTTAAAATAATGTTCGGGATTCAAACGTTCGCGATCGGCATCCGCAACAAAATGCCCGGCCTCGATACACATCAGTGCGTCGTGCGCATCGAACATTTCTTTGTCGCTGAAATAAATGTTGTTGGTGGCAACCAGGGGAATATGCCGCGCTAGCGCCACATCGATTTGCGGCCGCTCGATACGTTTTTCCTGTGCAAGCCCGTGCCGCGTGATTTCGATATACAGCCTGTCGCCAAAAGCTTCATGAAGCTGCTGGATTAATTTTTCTGCCTCGGCATGGCGACCCAGCGTTAACAACTTACCAAATCCACCTTGCGTTGATGCCGTGAGTGCAATTAACCCCTCGTGATGAGCCAGTACGGTTTCGTACTCAAGCAACGGTGGCTGGTTTTGCGCCGGCGCCAGATATTCCGCACTGGCGATTTTGAGCAGGTTAGCATAGCCTTTCGCATCCTTAGCATACAGCAACAACTGGTCGGGCGCTTGCCGTAACGATCCCGTTTGCTGCGATAGTCCATATGGCACCAGGGAAACCGTCATCCCCACAATAGGCTGCACCCCGGCCTTGGCCGCATATTCTGAGAATTCGAGGGAGCCAAATAGATTATCATGATCGACCAAACCGATGGCAGGCATATCGTGCGCCACCGCTAGTTTTACTAAGTCCGGAATTTTAATCGCCCCTTTTAATAGGGAATACGCGCTATGCGCTCTCAGGTGAATAAACGGGCTCATTGTGGCCGCCCGCGCGTGGGGGTCAGCACTCCCTCTTTCAGCGTTATTGCGCGCGACAACCCGTCAGCCAATGCCAGGTTATGCGTTGCAATGAGTGCTGCAACCCCTTCCTCGCGCGCAATTTCAAGAAACAACTCTCGCACGTGGTTCGATGTTTCAGGGTCGAGATTTCCAGTCGGTTCATCGGCGAGCAGCAAGGCCGGCCTGTTGGCCAGCGCACGGGCAATCGCCACGCGCTGCTGTTCCCCCCCCGACAATTGGGCGGGAAAATGCTCTATTCGATCGCTTAAACCTAATCGCGTTAACAGCGCCATGCCTCGTTCGCGCGCGGTGGCAAACGCAACACCCGCAATACGTTGCGGAAGCATGACATTTTCGAGTGCCGTAAGCTCGGGCAGCAAATGATGGAACTGATAGACAAACCCAATGGATCGATTGCGCAGACGGGTACGCGTGGCGTCATCACGGAAGGCCACTTCTTCCCCCAAAATACGCACTGCACCTTGTTGCGGCCTATCCAGCAATCCCGCAATGTGAAGCAACGTTGATTTGCCGGAACCCGAAGGGCCAATGAGCGCCACAAGCTCGCCTGCTAGAATAGTAAGGTTCACCTCGTTCAGCACACAAAGCTCGCGCTCGCCCTGGTGGTACACCCGGCGCACCGATTCAAGCGACAACACCGCATCACTCATAACGCAATGCCTCCACGGGATCGAGGCTCGCCGCACGCCGCGCCGGATACAGCGTGGCCACAAACGATAGTCCCAGCGCCAACACGAGAATGACCAATACTTCGTAGGGGTTGGTTTTAGTAGGAAGGGTGGAGAGAAAATAGATATTTTCAATCAACAATTCTTGGCCGCTGAGGCGCTCGATCCAGCGATGAATCGATTCAATATGTGCCGCCAATGCCAAGCCTAAGCCCAACCCCAATAACGTGCCTACCGCCCCAATCACCGACCCGGCGAGCATAAAAATTTTCATGACACTTGCTTTGCTGGCGCCCAAGGTGCGTAATATGGCAATATCGTGGCGTTTGTCTTTCACCAGCATTACCAAGCTCGAAATAATGTTAAAGGCTGCAACCAGAATAATCAGCGCCAGAATAATGACCATCACGTTACGCTGCACCTTCAACGCTGCAAACACGCTGGCATGCATTTGCTGCCAATCATATACACCCATTGTGTCGCCCAAATGATCGGCAATCTGCTGCGCGATTACGGGAGCATCGTCAGCCGAACGCGCAATGATTTCAAGGTTACTAATGGCATCACCTTGCGCGGTTTCGAGCATAAAATAGCGCTGCGCATCTGCAAAAGGCATAAGGATAAGGCTGCTGTCAAATTCGTGCATACCCAACTTCAATGTGCCCACCACCGGATAGTCTTTCATGCGGGGAATAAACCCCGCAATTGTTGAACGCCCGCGCGGCGAGATGAGAGTCACGGCATCGCCAGCCCCTACTCTTAAATTTCGTGCCAAGCGCTCACCCAACACCACACCTTCGCCCGCAGTTAATGCTTGCAGCGTTTGCGCAGGCATGCTTTCGGCAAATAACGGGCGCGATTGCAATGCTTTTTCAGGCATCGCCACCACCATAGCGCCCAACGCCTGGCCGTGCGCCGTTGCCATGACCTGCCCTTCGATTTTTGCCGTCACCGATGCCACGCCAGGCACATTGCCAATCACGTCGGCCGCGGTGCGGTAATCGGTAAACGGCGTGCGCTCGTTCACCACCACAATATGGCCTCCAATACCAATAAAACGCGACGTCATTTCTTCGCGAATACCATTCATAAGCGATGTGACGAGAATCAGCGTGGCAACCCCCAACATGATGCCTAAAATGGCAAACCAGCTCGTAATCGCCACAAACCCGCGCCGAGCCCGAATGTAACGCATTGCCAGTTGGCGCTCGACTGCAGTGAACATCAGCCTACCATTGCCTTGCGATGCGCAATCACTTTAGTAATCGCCGCCTCGGTGCTCACTTCCGATTTCTCGCCCGTGCGGCGGTATTTGAGTTCCACTGTGCCTGCGGCAACGCCTTTGGGCCCTACTACGATTTGCCAGGGCAAGCCGATGAGATCGGCGCTCGCGAATTTAGCGCCAGCACGATCCTCGGTATCGTCGTAAAACGGCGACAGCCCTGCCACGCCAAGTTTTTCGTAAATGTCGTTGCAGGCAGCATCGCACGCTGCATCGCCCGTGCGCAGATTCATAATCGCCGCATCAAACGGAGCCACAGATTCTGGCCAGATAATGCCGTTCGCATCATGGCTAGCCTCGATAATCGCCCCCACCAGACGCGATACGCCAATGCCATAGCAGCCCATTTCGGGCGTGATGGCATTGCCATCCGAACCTGTAACGGTGACCCCCATCGCTTTGCTGTATTTATGCCCTAGGAAAAATACATGCCCTACTTCAATCCCGCGTGCCTGGCGCAGCTGATCGCCGCTAATCGGGCAGGATTCCGGTTTGTGTTGTTCGTCTGCCGCCGCATAGAGCTTACGCATTTCTTCGCCAGTGGCTTTGCGTTTGCCGCTGCGGATGTCGTCAAACGCCGCGTCGTAATAGAGGGCACTTTCGCCGGTTTCAGCAACCACATGAAATTCATGGCTTAGATTGCCGCCAATCGCACCCGAATCAGCACTCACCGCCAAGGTCGTTAGCCCCATGCGCGCGAAAATGCGATGATAACAATCGTACATTTTGGCGTATTCTTTCGTAGCATCATCGACATTCGCGTTAAACGAATAGGCATCCTTCATTAGAAATTCACGGCCACGCATGACGCCAAAACGGGGGCGAACTTCGTCGCGGAACTTCCATTGGATTTGATAGAGATTCAGCGGCAGTTGCTTGTAGCTGCGTACATAGCTTCTAAAAATATCAACGATCATTTCCTCGTTCGTGGGGCTATAAAGCAGTTCGCGGTCGGCGCGATCGAGGAATTTCAGCATCTCTTTGCCAAGCGCTTCATAGCGGCCGGATTCTTTCCATAAATCGGTGGGCTGCAAGGTGGGCATCAACAGCGGTACGCAGCCGACTTTCTGCAGTTCATCATCGACAATCCGCTCAATATTGCGCAGCACCTTCAATCCCAGTGGCAGCCAGGAATAAATGCCCGCCGCCTGCTGGCGAATCATCCCTGCCCGCAGCATATAGCGATGCGAGACAATTTGCGCCTCTTTGGGTTCTTCTTTGAGCAAAGGGAGAAAATACTGGGAAGCGCGCATAAAGGCTCATAAACGTTGAAAAACGCACTATGGCGTAAGTTTATTAAACCTCAAGAATTTAGTACGCAAAACTCATACAATCTTCATAAAAGCTTCACGATTCGTTCTTTTTTTCGAGATAAGATCCATCCTGAAACTTAGATTTGAGGTAAGTAATGAAAATCTTAACACCTAAAACACTTGATCATGAATTCACAAGTCCTGAACCATTCAAAACAGGGAATTCATTTAAAGACACACCCTATGATACGGCTCACGATAACGTCAGCAAGGCGCAAAATGATTCTCAAGAAGAAGTGCAAAAGCAAATTGATGCGTACATAGAAAAACATTCTTTGCGAGACGGTTATGAAACTTTGGGCTACGGGTGGAAATATGAGTACGCCCCCGATAGAGAAGGATCCAAAGATCCACGTGACATTATCAGCGTCTCTTTTTGGCAAAAATGTAAATTTACACAAAAGATTATTACTACTTTAAACGCAGCTGATATGACAGAAGATCATCCATCTAGCTTTACTGAAAGACTAGCTGCAGATCGAAGCGCTCCCAATACTAGCAAAGTGTTCTAGCTTAAATTTATTCCATGCATTCCTGAGTATAATTCTTGCTGGCGCCGATGCTCCGCTCGTTGAACGTGGCGCTACCATCCTGGCCTATGGCGAGTTTTCCTACTGCCAGCCGCGATTCCGACAGATCTGCATTGTATTTATCCGCATCCAGGTAATTGGTGGCGGGAATATCGAGATTCATCGTCACTTTATCAAGATTCAGACCGTGTTGAGGGTTCAGCGTGGCATTGCTATCCACTGCCTTTAGGTCGGGCGGCGGCGTGTAGGGTTCCAGCGTGCGGCATTTGCTACCCTTGGTGGTATATATTCCTTCCGCCGCATGGGCGCTACTTATGCCCATTAAAACCAGTGGCGGAATGAATGCGATAACCGCCGCAATCATGAACTTGCGTTTTAACATGGGCTGAACAGGCGCCGATGGCGCATGGCCAGGCAGCGGATTTTCTGCGGTTTTTACCCAAAAAGGCAGCACCATAAACAACAAGATGCACCAGCTGACAACGTACGTTAACGCAAACTCAAAGACCGACATAATGCCTCACATATCAATACCTTCTTAGCATGGTTTTACGGCAAATGTCATAAAACATTCATAATCCATTGCCGCCAGAATGTTAGAATGGAAAGTGGCAAGGAGTAGTCATCCGTCTATGGATAACGACCAACAGGTAAAAACCGGCGCGCAGCTCACCCTGCACAACACGCCTACCGGCGGTGTGCCAGGCGAGCATAGCCAGTATTATCGGCGCTTGCTTTCGGCGGGTTATAAGGGCTTCCTGCAAGGCACTATCGGTGGCGCTACGCTTTACGGTTTCATGGGCGGTTTAATTGGCTCTGTGGTTGCTGGCTCGCTTTTCTTTGGCGGTATTATCGGGGGCGCGGCAGTCGTGCCGATTATCGCCACACTGACAGGCGTAGGACTTTATAAAGGCGCTTCTACGTTTGGTAATATCGGATCGATTGCCGCGATTACGGCAGAAAGCACCGAAATTAACGTGAAAAGCGGCTATCTGCTCGACCGCTATTACGGCCTGCCCGACAAACCAGAATATTATGCTGAAGCTCGCGAGATCGAGCGTCAGCTCAACGAACTGCATGAAACCAAGCCGCCCAAGCAAATCTTCCACTGGAAAACCGTATTCGCGTGCGCGTTGCTGGGTGCGGCCATTATGGTCGGCTTGGCCTATTTTGCGCCGTTTTTATTAGAATCACTACACATTGTTACCTTGCTGCAAGACGCCAAATTACTCACCGATGCGGCGGCAGCAGCATCCGCAATTCACAGCATCGCAGCTCCCGCGGCGTTAGCGGTCGCCGGCGCCATTGGTGCACTGGCGGGTGTCATGATTGGGTTGGATCGTTATTACGTTCGCCGCTGGCTTGATGTATCCGAAAATTTACTGCACGACGCAGCAGAAACCAAAGAAGCGCAACGAGAACGTGCCAAAGAAGTCGAACGCTTGGTGAAAGCTTCGCCCACGCGCGGTGCGGAAACGAAATCCCGCGGCAGCCACAAACGCATGTTCCACGATGCGGTGGAGGAGTCTGCCATCGCAGCGCCGGTTGTCGCCATTAACACGGATGCGCCCAGTACGCGTATCAGCAGCGCCTCACACGAGTCGCGGCTGGCGGATATTCAAGCCGCTATGAGTCGCCCTGCCGTATAATTAAAGCGAATGGATGTGAATATCGAGCACGGGTTTTTTACCCAGCTCGTCGCGAATGGTTTTGCGCAAGTAATTGCGTACCGATTCTTCAAGCCCTTTGCCTTTACCTTTTTTAGGTTTTGCGGCTAGCTCAGCAATGTCATCGCGCAGCGTATCGAAAATCGCTTTGTCTTCCTGCTCATCCAGGCACCCGGGCGCCGAGATATGCGGGCGACCAGCAAGCTCGCCATTTTTTTTCAGCACGATCGATACCACGATACAACCATCGTCGCGCAATTTACGGCGCATACGAATAACCGGCGAGTTGCTATCGATCAGCGATGTGCCATCCATGGCCAAATAGCCCGAATGCACCGAACCTATAATGGAGGGCTTTTCTGCCGTCAGGTTAATCACGACACCGTTGCATGGCTCAATCGCCACTGGCACCTGCAGTGATTTGGCGAATTTTGCGTGCTCGTGAATATGCCGCGCTTCGCCATGCACTGGCACCGCAATTTTCGGACGCACGAGTTGATACATACGTTCCAGCTCCATGCGTGCCGGATGCCCAGAAACATGCACGAAGCTCATGCTATCGTTAATAACCTCAACCCCCATCGCGGTGAGGCGATTGTGAATGTAGCCGATGGACGACTCATTGCCCGGAATGGTACGCGAAGAAAAAATCACGGTGTCTTGCGGGTTAAGCCGAATCACGGGGTGTTCATTTCTAGCAATCCGCGAGAGTGCGGCCTGCGGCTCGCCTTGGCAGCCCGTTACAATAAAGCAGACTTTATCGCGCGGTGTGCGCATGCCTTGCTCATCGTTGAGAAATTCCGGAACATCCTGCAGATAGCCAGCGCTTTGCGCTGCGTGCACCATGCGCCAGATGGATTTTCCGGCAAGCGCCACCGAGCGCCCTGCTGCTACGGCCGCATAAATAATGGTTTCAAGCCGTGCGATGTTGGAGGAAAACGTGGCGACTACCGCGCGTTCGCGGCAATGCTTAATAATGTCGGATAATGAAGCCCGCACATCCGACTCCGACCCCGATTCACCCTCCACAAACACGTTGGTGGAATCGCACACCATGGCGAGTACGCCTGCGTCACCATAAGCTGCCAGCGTTTTTTCATCCGTCGTGCCGCCCACCATGGGCGCAGCATCGAGCTTCCAATCCCCGGTGTGCATCACCGTGCCTTTATCGGTGCGCAAGGCTACGGCGTGCATTTCGGGAATGGAATGGGTAATGGGCACCATTTCAAAATGAAAGGGCGCAAGTGCGTAATCTGTGCCCGCCTTCACCTCATGGATTTTCACTTTCCCGTTTAACCCCTCTTCGCTTAACTTGGCGTTGAGCACAGCCGCGGTAAACGGCGTGGCATAAAGCGGGCAGCCCAATTCTTGCCACAAATAAGGCACCGCACCGATATGGTCTTCGTGGGCGTGGGTAAGCACTAGCCCCAGTAAATCGCGTTTATGGGGGATAATCGCGTCGATATTGGGCAGCATCACCTCAATACCGGGCAAATGCGCATCGGCGAACCCAATGCCACAATCAATCATCAGCCATTTGCCCTGGTAGCGATAGAGATTAAGATTCATGCCAATCTCGTTGCTGCCGCCCAGCGGAATAAAGAGCAGATCGTTGTCGTACGGTTTGTAGTTAAAGGACATTGGCCAATGTGTGTGTTGTGGTGAAACGTTAGGCGTCAGGACGCTAGTACAGCGGCTCATGCACTAGAACAAGCAAAGCTTACGAAAACCTTAGTATCCGGCAATCAGCCGCAAACCGCGGATGGTTAAGTCGTCGTCCACCGCGTCGATAAGCTTGGTGGCGCCTGCATACAGCGGAGCCAGGCCGCCCGTGGCAATGACTTTCATTTTCTCATCACGCTCGGCCTTAATGCGGGTGATGATGCCCTCGATAAGCCCCGTATAGCCATAAAATATGCCCGACTGCATAGCCGCGGTGGTGTTTTTACCCACCACTTTTTTGGGTCGCGTAATGGCAACCCCATGCAGCTTGGCCGCCGCTTTTTGCAGTGCCTCAAGCGACAGGTTAATGCCGGGCGCAATAATGCCCCCCATATAATCGCCTTTCGCCGAGACAACGTCGAACGTGGTGGCGGTGCCAAAATCAATCACGATGAGTGGTTTTTTGTAGGTATTCCACGCCGCATAAGCATTGATGAGGCGATCGGCGCCCAGCTCGCGCGGATTATCGATTTTTACCTTCATGGGCAAGGCGATGTCACCCGTGGTAATCAGGATGGGTTCGCATTTCAAATAGGTGCGCACAAAGGTTTTGATGGCAAAGTTGGCATCCGGCACCACGGAAGAGACAATCGCTTTGTTGACGTGCTTGAACTCGTGCCCACGATGCCGCATCAAAGCCATCAACCATACGGCATATTCATCGGCGGTACGGTGAATGTCGGTTCGAATGCGCCAGCTGATGAGCGTTTTCTTGGTATCGCACAGTGCAAAAACCACGTTGGTATTGCCGATATCAATCGCAAGCAGCATGCTAATCCTTGAAAAACACATCACCGGCGGTGATGGTCAGTTGCCCACCGTTCGTTTTACGCAAGCGTAAACGCCCGGCTTGGTCGATGCCATCAAACACCCCTTCGTGGCGCGCATCGCCTACAATAACCTCGATGGGACGCCCCAAATGCGCCGCCCTGCCCATCCATTCGCCATGGACTTCTTTAAACCCTTTTTTCACCCAGGCGTCGTACCGGTGAATGAAGTTATAAATAAACCGAGACAGCACAATTTTCGCGCTGATAATTTCTACACCTGCTGCCTTCAGGCAGGTGGCGGGGAACATGACATGTTCGGGATAAGATTCCACGTTCACGCCAACACCCACCACGACCCACTGACGAGGTTTTCCCTGTTCGTCGGGCGCAACAAATGATTCCAACAGAATACCGGCGATTTTTTTATCGTCGAGCAGCACGTCATTTGGCCATTTGCAGCGCAAGCCCTCTTCGTCGGTGAGGATGCCTTCGAGCGTTTCGGAGACTGCTACTGCAGCCAAAAACGACAATTCCGAGCAGGTTTGCAAATCGGCGTCGGGGCTCAGCAAAATAGAAACAAACAAGTTACCTTCAGCCGACACCCACTCGCGCCCCATACGGCCGCGACCGGCCGTTTGCCGCTTCGCCCATATCACCGCGCCATGCGACGCACCGCCTTCGGCCAGCCTACGCGCTTCTTCGTTGGTGCTATCGAGCACATCGTAGGAAAGCAGATGGTAGTCATCCAGGAGATTGCGTTCCGGCTTTTTCTTCATTGAAACCCAAACTATCCACTAAAGGTGCCTGCGGCCAAACCCGCTGCATCCAGCAGCACCGAAGGATAGAGGAAGAAAAGCACCGTCACAAGCGCACAAATGAGCAAGGTCGCCTGCGACATCAGTGGAACGTGGCGCTCCAGGCCTAGCACCGGCTCATCAAAATACAGCAGCTTGACTACTTTGAGATAATAAAACGCCGCAATCACGCTGGTGAGCACGCCCACAACGGCCAGCGTGTAAAGCCCCACTTCCATCGCCGAAAGGAACACAAACATTTTGCCATAAAATCCGGCAAATGGCGGAATACCCGCCATGGAAAACATCATAATGAGCATGAAGAGTGCCCCGCGCGGGTTGGTTTTGGAAAGCCCACGCAAATCATCCAGGCTTTCAACCTGCTGGCCGGCACGACGCATAAACAGCACAAAGCCGAATGTGCCGATGCTCATGAAAATATATAATGTCAGGTAAATTAATACGCCCTTGATGCCGGCAGGCGTACCCGCCGCCACCCCGATGAGCGTGTAGCCGATATGGCCAATCGCCCCGTAGGCAAGCAGGCGCTTGATGTTATTTTGCGTCATCGCCCCAAAAGCCCCGACCATCATTGAGGCCACGGAAATAATGGCGAGAATATCCTGCCAGTCTGGCAATAGATCGGCGAATGGATCCAGTAACAGTCGGATAAATACGCCCATGGCCGCCAGCTTGGGCGCAGTGGCAAAAAGCATCGTGACTGGTGTTGGCGCGCCCTGATATACATCCGGCGTCCACATATGAAATGGCACGGCAGAAATTTTAAAGCTGAAGCCAATGACCAGCAGCACCATTCCCACAATTGCGCCGTACGCCACCGGTGTCGCCTCACCCGCTTCGGCGAATAGCTGGCTCATAGCGCTGAAATTGGTGGTTCCGGTATAGCCATAGACAAGCGATGCACCAAAAAGCGTGATGCCAGAAGCAAGCGCACCGAGCGTGAAATATTTTAAACCTGCCTCCGAGGAGACCTGATTATCGCGGTCATATGCCGCAAGCACGTACAGCGATAAAGACGCAAGTTCCAAACCGAGGTAAAGGCTGAGCAAGTCATTGGCCGAGACCATGAGCATGCCCCCCACGGTAGAAAGCAGTACGAGAATAGGATATTCAAACCGCTTGAATTCTTCCTGCGCGAGCCAGTCAAAGCTCATGCCAAGCACGAGAATCGCACTTGAGAGAATCAGCAGTTTGAGAAACTGGCTGAAGGTATCAATGATAAGCAGGTCAGAAAACGCCGTCAGCGTATCGCCCTTGAGTGGGAATAAATACGCACCCGCAATCGCCATCACCAGCATGGCGAGCAGCGTAATTCCGCCGCTGGCGCGATTGCCACGAAACGCACCATAAAGCAGCAGCACAATAGCGCCGATGGCAACTATAAGCTCCGGTCGAACCAGCCATAAGGATGCGCTATCAAACTCCATTATTCGGCCTCCTTGGCATCACGCGGTAATTCCGCAGGTAAATTTTCTTCCTCGGTTTCACTGCCGGCTTCATAGCTATGAATGGGATGCTCGACTTCAGCAATCACTCGACTAATGGCAGGAGTTACATCCTTCATCAGCGAGGTGGGCTGCAGACCAAACCAGAGCACACCCAACGTCAGCAGCACAAAATAGCTCCATTCGCGGGTGGTCATATCCTCCAGCGCGGCAACATGTGGATTGGATATTTCACCAAACACAACACGGCGGTAAAGCCACAGCATGTAGGCTGCGCCAAGAATAAGCCCCGTCGCCGCAGCGATGGCTGCCCATGTTGCTGCTTTATAAGCTCCGACCAGCACCAGAATTTCTCCAACGAAACCGGAAGTGCCAGGCAATCCGGCCGACCCCATGGTGAACACCATAAAGAAAGCAGCAAAGTACGGCATGCGATGCACCACGCCGCCATATTGCGCAATCTCGCGCGTGTGCATGCGATCATACAGCACACCGACGCAAAGGAACAACGCACCGGAAATCAATCCATGGCTAATCATTTGGAAATAAGCCCCTTCAAGCCCTTGTTGGTTGAAGGAAAAAATACCCAAGGTCACAAATCCCATGTGCGCGACCGAGGAATAGGCGATGAGCTTTTTAATATCGTCCTGCACCAGCGCAACGAGTGAGGTGTAGATAATTGCAATGATGCTGAGCGCAAATACAAAATCAGCAAAATAGCGCGATGCCTCCGGCAACATGGGCAACGAGAACCGTAAAAATCCGTACGCACCAAGTTTTAGCAATACGCCCGCCAGAATGACCGAACCGGCGGTGGGCGCTTGTACGTGCGCATCCGGCAACCAGGTATGAAACGGCCACATGGGTACTTTAACGGCAAAGGAGGCAAAGAGCGCAATCCATAGCCATTGTTGCACTTCAAGCCCCAACGCTGGCGCTTGCGCGGTTAATGTTGGAATATCCGTCGTGCCGAAGGTGAAGAATAAATAAAGTAGCGCCAACAGGAACAGTACCGAACCCGCAAGCGTGTAGAGGAAGAATTTATACGCGGCGTAAATGCGATTTTTACCGCCCCAAATACCAATAATCAGATACATTGGAATCAGCACGGCCTCGAAGAATAAATAAAATAGCAGCAAATCGAGCGCAGCAAATGTGCCAATCATTAGCGCTTCCAGCACTAAAAACAACGCCATGAACTCGCCCACCCGCTGCTCGATCGACTGCCAGCTACATAAAATACAGATCGGCATGAGGAAGGTGGAAAGCAAAATTAACCACAGGGAAATGCCATCAATTCCCACGTGGTAATGGATATCATAACCAATAAACCAGGGCGTTTTTTCAATGAACTGGTAACCATGCGCCTGCGCATCAAAATCCGCAAGCAGCAGAAGTGAAAGGAAAAAAATCACCGTACTGGCCACCAGCGCCGACCAGCGCGCCGCCTGCGCTGAGCGGCGGCCAAGGAAATAACTAATGACCGCGGCCACCAGTGGCGAGAAAATAAGAATAGAAAGAATCTGGCTCATGCTACCTCACCACCGAAATCGCCAGAAGGCCAACCAGTACCGCGATACCAAGCAGCATGGCAAAGGCATAGTGGTAGAGATAGCCTGTTTGAATTAGGCTCGTGCGCCAGGCCAGCGCACGGCTGACAAACGCAATTCCGTTTGGACCAATATCGTCGATTATTTTAATATCCACCATGCGCCATAGGCGGCGGCCAAATGCTATGGAGCTGCGTACAAATAAGCGATCATACAATTCATCAAAATACCATTTGTTGAGCAGGAAGCGGTAAAGCCCGCCCATGCGCGCGGCGATCCGGCCAGGGAGTGCCGGTGCTTTGATATAAAACAACCATGCCAGCACAATGCCAGATATTGCCGCCATAAACGGCGCAACGGGAACCCAGTGCGGAATTTCGTGATGATGCACTTTTTCAAGCACGTTATGTTCCGGCAGCACCATAATTGCGGATTTAAAGAATTGATCCGAGCCATCGACCATATGCCACAACTCATAGCCGATATATCCTGCCATGATCGCACCGAACGCCAATGGAATAAGCGGCAGCAACATGATTTTGGGTGACTCATGAATATGTTTCATCGTGTGATGATCGGCACGCGGCGCACCGTGGAATGTTAAAAACAACAGCCGCCAGGAGTAAAACGCCGTCATGAATGCCGCACAAAGACCTAGGAAAAAAGCGATATGGCCGTGATGCGAATCCGCCGCATAGGCCGCTTCCAGTACTACGTCCTTCGAGTAATAGCCGGCGAAATACGGTATGCCCGCTAGCGCGAGCGAACCAATCCACATCAGCGCGTAGGTGTAGGGAATATGTTTCCAGATGCCGCCCATTTTGCGCATATCCTGCTCGCCCGACATGGCATGAATCACCGAGCCCGCGCCAAGGAATAGCAGTGCTTTGAAAAAACCGTGGGTGAACAGGTGAAATATCGCCGCACCGTATGCCGACACACCACAGGCAAAGAACATATAACCAAGCTGTGAACAGGTGGAATAGGCAATCACGCGTTTAATGTCGTTTTGCACCAGCCCCACCGTGGCGGCAAAGAATGCGGTGAGCGCACCAACATACGTCACCACCATCAGGGCGGTTGGTGCAAGCTCGAACAACGGCGAGCAGCGCGCCACCATAAACACACCTGCTGTTACCATGGTTGCCGCATGAATGAGTGCAGAAACTGGCGTTGGGCCTTCCATGGCATCCGGCAGCCAGGTGTGCAGCAGGAATTGGGCGGACTTACCCATGGCTCCCATAAACAATAGCAAACCAATCGTATCGAGAATGGGCAGTTCATAGCCAAACATCACCCAGTGCGCACCAGGTGTTTCGTTGTGAAATTTTGCTGCCGCATCAAAGACCGTGGCAAAATCAACCGAGCCAAAGGTTAAAAACAGCGCGGCAATACCAAGCGCAAATCCAAAGTCGCCCACACGGTTGACAATGAATGCTTTCATCGCTGCAGCATTTGCTTCCGGCTTTTTAAACCAGAATCCAATGAGCAAATACGAGCATAGCCCTACCCCTTCCCAGCCAAAGAATAATTGCAGGAAGTTATTGGCAGTCACCAACATCAGCATGCAGAAAGTAAAGAGCGACAGGTAACACATGAAGCGTGGTTTATGCTCATCGTGGCTCATATAGCCCACGGAATAGACATGCACGACGGACGACACCCACGTAACCAGTACCAGCATCACCGCCGTCAGCGCATCGACCTTCAGCGACCAGCGGGTGATAAAATCACCGGAAATAATCCAGTCAGCGACATGCACATCCGTTGCATGGCCTTGAATGGCCACATCATAAAAAATAATTGTGGCAAATACCGCCGAGAGCACCATCGGCACACAGGTAATGATTTGCGCACGCATATCTCCAATTTGTCGCACAAACAGCCCACTAATGAGCGCGCCAGCCAGCGGAAGAAAAATGGTGAGGAGAATAAGAGTATCCATGCTGGCGCTATCCTTTTAACGTGGAGATATCGTCAACATCAATAGTGGCGCGATTGCGGAAATACACCACCAAAATCGCCAAACCAATTGCTGCCTCAGCGGCGGCCACGGTCAGCACCAGCAAAGCAAACACCTGCCCGACGAGATCGCCAAGCTGTACAGAAAATGCAACGAGGTTGATATTCACCGCCAATAACATCAGCTCGATGGACATAAGAATGGTGATGATATTTTTGCGGTTGAGAAAAATACCACATACACCAATGACAAAAAGCAGCGTGGAAAGCCAAGTGAAATGACCAATGGTAATCGAGCCAAAGAGTGCCGCACTCATAATTTCACTCCTTCGCCTGGTTTTACTTTGACCACCGATAACGTATCCGCCGCGTCGCGAGCCACTTGCTGGCCAATATTCTGCCGGCGCACACCGAGCCGATGGCGCAGCGTGAGCACGATAGCTCCAATCATCGCCACCAGGAGGATGAGTCCCGATACCTCAAATAGTAGTGCGTAGCGGGTATAAAGCTCCATCCCCAGCGCAGCAGTATTGGTGATATGTTCTGGATTCGGCGTAGGCACGGAGGGCGCAGCCACCGGAAACTTGCCTTGCAAGGATTGATAAAGCAGCACACCAATTTCAATAAAAAGTAGCGCGCCAATACCAATGCCAAAGGGCAAATAGGAAATAAAACCGGCACGGAAGCGTTCAAAATTGATATTGAGCATCATCACCACGAAAAGGAACAGTACTGCCACTGCGCCTACATAAACCACTACCAGTGTCATCGCGAGATATTCCGCGCCGAGCAGAATGAACAATGCCGCCGCATTAAAAAATGCCAAAATAAGGAAAAACACCGAATGCACAGGATTCTTGGCAATAATTACCGAAAGCGCTGCCGCCACGAGAATAAAAGAAAAAAGATAGAACAATATGTCAAGAACAGGGATCATCGATACTCCGCATCCTCTTTGAGATTGGCCGCAATGGCTGCTTCCCAGCGTTCCCCATTGGCGAGCAACCGCTCTTTGTTGTACAAAAGTTCCTCGTGGGTTTCCGCGGCGTACTCAAAATTAGGGCCTTCAACAATGGCATCCACGGGGCAGGCTTCCTGACACATGCCACAGTAAATGCATTTGGTCATGTCGATGTCGTAGCGGGTGGTGCGACGGGATCCATCCTCGCGCTCTTCGGCTTCAATGGTGATCGCCTGTGCAGGACAAATCGCTTCGCAGAGTTTGCAGGCAATGCAACGTTCCTCGCCGTTGGGATAGCGGCGTAGCGCATGCTCTCCACGGAACCGTGGCGATAACGCACCTTTTTCGTAAGGGTAGTTGATGGTCACCGGCTTGCGGAAGAAAAAATATTTTAGCGTCAGCGCCATGCCGAGTAACAATTCACCGAGCAAAAACGAACGAACGATAATTTTTAATTTACGCAGCATGCTATGCTCCTTGCCCCAATTGCCCACCATAGACCAGCCATCCGGCAGTCGCCATCACCCACACGAGCGAGAGCGGCAAAAATACTTTCCAGCCAAGGCGCATGAGCTGGTCATAGCGATAGCGCGGGAACGTAGCCCGCACCCAAAGGAAAACAAATAACAGCACGGCCACTTTCAACATAAACCAGATGCCGCCCGGGATTATGTCCCAGCCTGGCCACTGGGTTGGCGCATACCAGCCGCCGAGGAATAAAATGGTGGTCATCCCCGACATCAGAATCATGTTGATGTATTCACCGAGGAAAAACAGGGCAAATGGCATGGATGAATATTCCACGTTATAGCCGGCGACAAGCTCACCCTCGGCTTCGGGTAAATCAAACGGGAGGCGATTGGTTTCCGCCAGACCGGAAATGAAAAAGATCACAAACATGGGCAGTAAAAATGAAAACGCATGCCAATTACCAATACCGCCTGCTTGCGAACGCACAATGTCCGACAGGTTCATTGACCCCACCATCAACAAGACGGTGATAATCACAAATCCGATCGACACTTCATACGACACCATTTGCGCCGAGGAGCGAATCGCCCCCAAAAATGCGTATTTAGAGTTCGATGCCCAGCCGGAAATAATAATACCGTAGACACCGAGCGACGAAATCGCAAAGAGGTACAGCACCCCCACATTAATATCCGCAATCACAAACTGCGATGAAATCGGAATCACTGCCCATCCCAGCAGCGCCAATGCAAAAGTAATCATGGGCGCGACAAGAAACATCACCTTGTTCGCGCGGGTGGGCAAAATCGCTTCTTTGAAAATGAGCTTCACCCCGTCGGCAAAGGCTTGCAGGAGACCAAACGGGCCAACCACATTCGGGCCCTTCCTGAGCTGCATCCATGCCACTACTTTACGTTCGAAATAGGTGAGCATCGCCATACACACAATCAGCGGCACGACGAGCAATAAAATATCAAATACCACCAGTAAGGTGGGCCATGCATAGCCCGTCCATAATTCGCTTTGTAGGATGTTAGTAATCATGCGGCTTTCTTTTTCGGTTGCTGCGCATTCACGCATTGCGCCATGGTTTTGCTGGCGCGGCTGATCGCGTCCGTTTGGTAAAAATTGCGAATGGGGTAATCAAACGTCTGAGCCGCAATGGTTCCCGATAGTTTCGCAGGAACCAACGCCAGCGCCGGACGTTCACCAATCCTGCTGAATTGTGCGAACTCTTCCACAATACGTGCGCGAAGTTCTTCGTGCGTGTTGTAGACAAGCGTTGCCGCCAGATGCTCGGAAAGCGCGCGCAGGATTTTCCAATCCTCTTTGGCCTCACCTGGTGGGAACACGGCGCGGAAAGCTTCCTGCACACGACCTTCGGTATTGACGTAAAGCCCGTCTTTTTCTGTGTAGGCCGCACCAGGAAGAATCACATCCGCGCGATGCGCTCCGCGATCGCCATGATGCCCCTGATAGACCACAAACGCATCGCCCAGATGGCTGGATTCCATATCATCCGCGCCCAGCAGATACACAAACTTAATTTTTTTAGATGCAATCGCTTCCAACACGCCAGCAAGCTGCATGCCACCAGGTTGTGGCACAAACCCAATATCCAGCGCGCCGACGCGGGCAGCCGCATAGTGTAATATATTATAACCGTTCCAGCCATCGCGCTGGCAGAGTGCGCCAATCGCCTGCGTATACGCCGCGATGGCGGCAGCATCGCCACGCGAAAGCGTCATTGCACCCACAATCACAACAGGATTTTTGGCGTTTTTCAGCGCATCACTGACCGCATGCGCGCCACGCGCAATATCGTCAAGCAGTTGCGGCTTGTTGCCAAGCTCAGTGACGGGATACGTAAGCTCTGCCTTCTCACCAATATTGAAGATTGCCGTACCGTTTTTAAGATATGCCTTGCGCAGTCGCGTGTTTAACAGTGGCGCTTCGTGACGTGGATTTGTGCCAATCAGCAGCACCACATCCGCTTTTTCTAAGTTGGCAATACCGGTGTTGAAAAGATAGTTGCTACGCTGCACGGTATCGACGTGCAGTCCATCTTCTGCCGGAATGAGGTTGGGACTACCGCGCGCTACCATTAAATCTTTTAGCGCCATCATCGATTCCACATCGCATAACTGCCCAACAATGGCGGCCATTTCCGCACCTTTCAGATGCTTCATTTTTTCGGCCACAAAAGTAAGCGCCTCCGCCCAGCTTGCCGGCTGCAGTTTGCCTTGTTTGCGAATATATGGCCGATCCAGCCGCTGCACACGCAACCCATCCATCGCGTAGCGCGATTTGTCGGAGAGCCATTCCTCGTTAATTTCCTCATGCAGTCGCGGCAGAATCCGCATCACCGCCTCACCACGCGCATCGATACGGATGTTACTGCCCAGCGCGTCCATCACGTCGATTGATTCGGTTTTGGTAAGCTCCCACGGCCGCCCTTTGAAGGCATACGGCTTGGAAGTCAGCGCGCCGACAGGGCACAAATCAATCACGTTGGCGGAAAGTTCGGATGTCAGTGATTTTTCAAGATAGGTGGTAATCTCCATATGCTCACCACGCCCCAGCGCACCAAGCTCCGGCACGCCAGCCACCTCATCGATAAACCGCACGCAGCGCGTGCAGTGAATGCAGCGCGTCATCGCGGTTTTAACCAGCGGCCCCATGTCTTTATCTTCCACCGCACGCTTATGCTCGTGAAAGCGGCTGATGCCGGAGCCATATTCCATCGCCTGATCCTGCAGGTCGCACTCCCCACCCTGATCGCAGATCGGGCAATCCAGCGGATGGTTGATGAGCAAAAACTCCATCACCCCCTCGCGCGCTTTTTTGACCATGGGCGATGCGGTGAACACTTCCATATTTTCCGCAGCCGGCAGCGCGCAGGATGCTTGCGGCTTGGGCGGACCTGGGCGCACTTCGACAAGGCACATGCGGCAATTGCCGGCAATTTTGAGCCGGTCATGGTAGCAAAAACGTGGAATTTCCACTCCTTCGCGGTCGCACACCTGGATCAGCGCCTCGCCTGGGGTAAATTCTACTTCGCGGCCATCGAGTTTAAGTTTGGGCATTCTCAATCCATGAATTTATCGTTTTTCATTTGCTCATCTGCGCCGAATTCACGGCGGATAAGATACACCAGCGCCACCAGCACACTAATGACAAGGTAAGTGATGCTAAGTTTCCAGAATATCTCGGAATCGAAGTGATTGCCCCACAATGCCCACAGGAAAATGGCGGCGTAGCTGGCAAACAGCACGATGAATATTTTGCCTGCCGGCACGAGATCCGCAGGTTTCGGTGCAGCAGGTTTGGTCGATTTTCTAGCCACGGTCACGCTCCATAATAACGACAAAGGCTTCGCGTTTGAAAAAAAGCAGTTCGCGGCGGCTTTCACGATCCATCGTCACCACACGCCAGCCATCCACCGCATTTTCGTTGAGGAAGTTGCTAAAGCGCACCGGATTTACCTTTGATCCGGCAAGGAAAATATTGCCAAGCAATCCTTCGCGATACAGCACTACTTTATATTCTTTTTTCATGCCGCCCTCCGGCTGAATTCATCAATACGGCGTTCGATTTCGTGGCGGAAATGGCGCACGAGACCTTGCACCGGCCAGGCCGCAGCATCGCCCAACGCGCAGATCGTATGCCCCTCGATACGCGAGGCGACATCGAGCATATGGTCAATATCCTCGCGCCGCGCATTGCCCACCACCATGCGCTCCATCATTTTCCAAAGCCAGCCTGTGCCTTCGCGGCACGGCGTGCATTGGCCGCAGGATTCGTGCATATAAAATTTCGAAAGCCGTGCGATGGCTTTCACAATATCGGTTGATTTATCCATCACGATTACCGCCGCCGTGCCAAGGCCGGAGCGAACCTCGCGCAGAGAATCAAAATCCATGAGCACCGTGTCACAGATTTTTTTCGGCAGCACCGGAACCGACGAGCCACCCGGAATCACCGCGAGGAGATTATCCCAGCCGCCGCGCACACCGCCGGCATGTTTTTCAATCAGCTCTTTTAGCGGAATTCCCATTTCCTCTTCTACGTTGCACGGATTATTCACATGACCGGAGATACAAAACACTTTTGTGCCTGTGTTGTTCGGGCGGCCAAGTGCAGCAAACCACGCACCACCACGGCGTAAAATAGTCGGCGCAACGGCAATAGATTCCACATTATTCACCGTCGTCGGGCAACCCCACACGCCGGAACCTGCGGGAAACGGCGGCTTTAGGCGCGGCTGCCCTTTTTTACCCTCAAGCGATTCAATCAGCGCCATTTCCTCGCCGCAGATATATGCGCCTGCACCCCGATGGATATAAACATCGAAATCATAGCCCGAACCGCAGGCATTCTTGCCGATGAGCTTGGCCTCATACGCTTCGTCGATCGCGCGCTGAAGGTTATCATGCTCCTGGCGGAACTCACCGCGAATGTATATATATGCCGCGCACGCGCCGATGGCATACCCCGCGATCAGGCAGCCTTCAACGAGCTTATGCGGATCATGGCGCATAATGTCGCGATCTTTGCAGGTTCCTGGTTCGCCCTCGTCGGCATTCACTACCAAATAACATGGCCGACCGTCGGATGTTTTGGGCATGAACGACCATTTAAGACCCGTTGAGAACCCTGCCCCGCCGCGCCCACGCAGGCCGGAGGCTTTCATTTCTTCCACGATTTTATCGCGCCCACGCTCCATCAGTGCCTTGGTATTATCCCAGTCCCCGCGCTTTTTTGCTGCCGCAAGGCCGAAATCCTCGAAGCCGTAGAGGTTGGTGAAAATGCGGTCTTTGTCGTTAAGCATCACGCATTCTCCTTCAACGTGGTGCGGCCACCCGCCGGTTCCGACGTATGACGACCAGACTGCGAGCCAGCCTTGGGCTTGCCATGGCGTTTTAAGGTAAGCAACAATTCACGCGTGGTGGCGTAGTTCAAATCCTCATAAAAAATTTCAGAGCCGTCTTTGGCATCATCTACCTGCACCATGGGCGCGTTCACGCATGCGCCCAAACATTCCACTTCGTTAAGGGTAAATTGCCCATCCGCCGTGGTTTCGCCAAAATCAATGCCAAGCGCGTCCTTGCAGGCTTTTACCACCTCATCCGAACCACGCAGCCAGCAGGGCGTGGTGGTACAGCATTGCACATGGTAACGGCCAACGGGCGCAAGGTTATACATGGTGTAAAAACTCGCCACCTCATGCACGCGGATAGCCGGCATATCAAGCATTACGGCAATTCGTTCAATCGCTTTTTGCGGCAGCCAGTTATCGTGCTGCTTTTGCGCGAGCATCAGCAACGGCATGACCGCCGATTGCTGACGACCTTGCGGATATTTGGCGATGATTTTTTCTGCCGCCTTAAGATTCTCCGGCGTGAATTCAAAGGAGACGGGCTGGTTGACATGATTTTTTGCTGGCACGCTCATCGATCAATTTCTCCAAACACAATATCCAAACTACCAATAATCGCCGAAACATCCGCCAGCATGTGGCCTTTGGTAAGGAAGTCGAGCGCCGCCAAATGCGC
>FRDC01000125.1_pt1 | contig 29839 bp, 32 predicted proteins | sample 1106171 | NCBI WGS metagenome assembly FRDC01 (sample SAMEA3930566, study PRJEB13176) | freshwater metagenome | biome: Drinking water system; feature: drinking water; material: water | place: Singapore | collected 2014-12-20 | reverse complement strand
CGCGATCGGTGACGAACGCCAGGAACGCGGCGCTGCCATAGGCGGTGTCGGCCGCGACACGCTTTGGCCGGTAGCCGAACCGATTGTCAGCCCGTGCCAGCATGGTCCGCCCCGCATCGACTTCCGCCGCGAAGCGGGCGGGACTGGCCTCCACGTCGATCGCCACCCCTCCCGGCGTGTCGATCAGGACATTGAAGGCATAGCCGAACCGGCCCCGCGCTGTGCGCGCAGACCACGCCGACGCCGGGTCGGTGCGCGACACCTCGGCGGGCTTGCCACGCGGTACGCCATGTTCCTGCGGTGGAGCATTGGCCTGATCCGCCAGCCATTCACAAACCGGGCGGGGAAGCCGGGGTGCGGCCATGTCGGCGTCCCGCATCTTGCGCTGCCAGCTTGCATCAGCGGCGACGAACGATGCGTCGATTGCGGCATCCTTGTGGGCGATCAGCCCCGCGTTGACGCAGCGCCGAACAGTTTGCTCGAACAGGATGCGGAAGATGCCGGCATCGCGAAAGCGGCCATGCCGGTTCTTGCTGAACGTCGAGTGGTGCGGCACCGGCGCGTCGAGCGGCAATCGGCAGAACCAGCGATAAGCGAGGTTAAAGCGGACTTCCTCACACAGACGGCGTTCCGACGTGATGCCATAGAGGCGAGCGATCAGCGCCATGCGGATCAGCAATTCGGGCGCGATCGAGGGACGCCCACGGCGACTATAGTGCGGCGCGAGCGCATCGCGCAGTTCACCCAGGTCGATCAGCCCGTCTATCCTGCGTAGGATGTGATCGGCGGGGATCATCGCTCCCAGCGCCCGCCAACCTGCACCCTTGCCGCCTCGCTGTTGCTCACCTATCATGGCCGCTGCTCCCGATGTGTCGAAGCAGGGAACCCGTTAGGAACGCGATCGGATCACCCCGCCTTTTTCAACGGCCCCGGCCAGTTTCCGCACAGGGCGAGTGATCGCAGGCTGCACGGGCTTGCCCTCCCCGAGACGGTCAACAACCCCTCTGCCAATCTGCGTCCAGAAAACGATCGGAGCTGCTGGTGGCTAGGCGGCGGGAAGAGACAGCGCCCGATAGAGGGTGGCATGGTGGCATTTGAGCAGCTTAGCAGCTTCCCGGACTGACGTGCCCTCCCCTACTAAGCGCTTTCCTAAAACAATCTGGTCGTCGGTGAGCTTGGGCGGACGACCGAAGCGGACTCCCCTCGCCTTGGCCGCCACTCGCCCGCTGCGGGTGCGCTGGTGGATCAGCTCGCGCTCGAACTCGGCGATGCCCGCGAACACGGTCAGCACCATGCGGCCCGCAGGCGAGGTCGTATCCGCCCAAGGCTCGGCCAGCGAGCGCAGGCCTGCGCCGGCATCCTTTAGCTTCTCGGCTATGTCGAGCAGGTCTTTGGTCGAACGCGCGAGGCGATCGAGGCGGGTCACAACGACCACATCCCCGTCGCGGGTCTGATCGAGCATCCGCGCCAACTCGGGACGATCGCGCTTCACGCCCGACACCTTTTCCTCAAAGGTGCGGCGGCGGCCGACATCCTTCAATGCGGCGCGTTGCAGCCGCAAATCCTGATCGTCGGTTGAAACACGGGCATAGCCAATGAGCATGTCGCGAATGTGCATCGAAATGCACGACTTTGGCAACGGACTTCTGCGACACTGCCGGCGCTGGAAAATCTGAGTCCTGCCCGCATGTCGTGAAACTTAGGATATTAGCGACGCAAGTCGGCAATCAGGGCTTGCGCTCCGCGTCCTTCCTGTCGGCCTCGGCTGGGGTAAGCCGCGCACGATCGCGGATGCGGCGTTCGAGCGGTGCTCCGACGAACAGCACCAGCATGGCCAGGGTCAGCCCACCGACGATCAGCGGCCACACCGCCAGTCCCGCTGCGGCGCCGATTGTCGCCGTCACCCAAATGCATGCGGCGGTGGCCAGCCCGTGCACCTCCTGACCCTGGCCGACGCGCAACACGGCGCCGGCACCGATGAAGCCAACGCCAGATAGGATACCCTGCATCGCCCGGCCTGCCGCGTCCGCGTTCACGTTGGGGAGGCCACTGTGCACGATCGCTTGCACCGCGATGCAGCTCGCCAAGCCGACCAGCCCGAGCGTGCGCAGACCCATGATCTGCCGGTTCTCGCGCGAGCGCTCCCAACCCAGCACCATGCCGGCTGACGTCGCTACCATCAGCCGGCCGATCGCGTCGGCCCAGAAGGCGAGATCCGACGCCGCCAACGTCGTGGTCACTCGACCAGCACGTGGACGTGGTGCCAGGCGGTGCACAGATAGCCGGCGAAGTTCCACATCGTGTCCGGCCGCTCGGGCTGCCCCTGCCCGGCCTCGTCGAAGGCGCGCACCACCAGATGCTGGCGACCCTTAGCCAGCGTGGTGTGGAGCGACCAGCGCCGCCAGCCCCAGCGCGCTTCCGGATCGTCGGCGAACGTCGCCTGCTCCCAATCCCGACCGCCGTTCACCGATACCTCGACGCGCGAGATGCCGCGGTCATAGGCGATGGCGTACCCCTCGATCCGGACCTCACCCGCCGGCAGGCTCCCGCCCGAGCCGGGCGAGCAGATCGCGGCGTTGAGCGGCATGGCATTGATGGTCAGCCCCTGTGACCAGTCGACGGTTTCACTCGTCACGTCGGCCGGGAACAGCTTGTAGTCGTGCGCCTGGATCGGTGCGTCGTATGGGGTGTCGCGCACCTCGATCCGCGTCAGCCACTTGGCGCTGCGCACGCCCGCATAGCCCGGCACCACCATCCGCAACGGGGCGCCATGCTCCGGCGCCAGCGGCTCGCCGTTCATCGCCCAGGCGATGAGCACGTCGGGTGCCCGCGCTTTACCCATGGTGATCGAGACACCGAAGGCTGCCTCTTCGCCTTCCACGGCCACCTCGTCCGCGCCGGTGAACGCCACGAACAGGTCGTCGGCGTCGGGCGCACCGATCGCGTCGAGCACGTCCGCCAGCCGCACCCCGGTCCACTCCGCATTGCCGATCGCGCCCACGTCCCACGGGTCGCCCGAGGTCTTCCCGACCTGTTGAAGGTCGGTACGCCGGTTGCCCGCGCACTGGAGCACGGCCGTTACCGTGCGCGGGGGGAACGCGCTCTTCAGATCTTCCGCCGAGAAGGAGCGGCTTTCTACGCCCATCCCGCTCACCTCGATCCGGTGATCGGCGGGCAGATCGGGCACCGGCCCGTGGCTGCGCACATAGAACAACGCCTGCGGCGTCAGGAACTGCTCGATCAGCGCGCTGGGCTCTGGCTCGGCATTGTAGGGATCGGGGCTGCGGACGATCATAGGCTTGCTCATCCTCTCAGAACGCGATGAAGCCGGGTCTAGCCCCAGCTTTCCCGCTCATTCTCTGTTTGATCACGCGATGTGCAGCACGGCAAGCAGGGTGAAGCTGATCGCACCCAGGCCGAGCAGCGAGAGCACCACCGCAGCCGTGACCCGACCACCCGCCTTGGCGACGGTGCGTACGTCCACGCCGAGCCCGAGCGCGGCCATCGACACGACGGTCAGCAGCGTGGCGATGCGGCCGAGCGGCGCGATGGCGGCGGTAGGCACCAGCCCCAGCGAGCGGCAGCCAACCAGTGCCAGGAAGCCGATGATGAACCACGGCACGAGGTGGGCGAAGTCGAGCCTCTTGTGGACCGGCTCGCCGGTGACGAACTCGCCGGCAGGCACATGCTGGGGGCCAAGCCGTGGCGCCACCAGCGACAGGACCAGGCACACCGGCCCGAGCATCAGCACTCGCACCAGCTTGACCAGCGTGCCCATCTGCACGGCCGCGGCCCCCAGCGGCGAGGCGGCGGCGATCACCTGCGGCACCGCGTAGACGGTGAGACCGGCGAGGGCGCCGAATGCCAGTCCACTCATCCCGACCGCGACCCCCAGCAGCGGCAGGCCAAGCACCACCACGACGCCCAGCACCGCCGTGAACGCGATAGAGGCAGCGACGTCGTCGCTGTCGGCGCCGATCACCGGGGCCACCGCCGCGATCGCCGAGTTGCCGCAGATCGAGTTGCCGCACGCGACCAGCAGCGCCATGCGCGTCGGCAGGCCAAGCAGGCGGCCAATGCCGAAGCTCAGCAGGATGGCGCAGGCCACCACGCCAGCTATGCCGGCCAGCAGGCCCGCGCCGGCCGACAGGATGGTGGCGGCGCTGACCGACGCGCCGAGCAGGACCACCGCCACCTCCAGCAGATACTTGGCGCTGAAGGCGATGCCGTCATGCCAACGGTCGCCCGGCGTCCACAGGCTGCGCACCGCCGTGCCGATCAGGATGGCGAGCACCAGTGCCTCCAGCCATGCCTTGCCCGCCAGCGCACGCTCGCCTGCCTCCAGGGCGTAAGCGGACGCGGTCACGGCAAGGCACAGGCCGATACCGGGCAGCAGGCCGGCACGCTTGCCACTCCCCTGTGCCGACGATGAGATATGGTGATGGGCGAGACTGGCCACTGCGGTTTCCTTCCGCCAGTCGATCTATGCCCACTCGATCAATCGATCCAACGCAGCGTTCTTGTCATTCCGATTGTCAATCGTGATCGGTTGCGATAACGATGCGGCATGACGCTGGAGCAGCTTCGTATCTTCGTCGGCGTTGCCGAGCGAGAGCACATGACCGCGGCAGCGCGCGCGCTGAACGTCACTCAGTCGGCCGCCTCGGCAGCGATCGCGGCGCTGGAGGAGCGGCACGCGATCAAGCTGTTCCACCGCGTCGGCCGCGGTATCGCGCTGACCGAGGCGGGACGACTGTTCCTGGCCGAGGCGCGGGGCGTGCTTGCGCGTGCCGGCGCGGCCGAAACGGTGCTGGACGAGTTGAGCGGGCTGAAGCGCGGCACCCTGCGCGTCGTCGCCAGCCAGACCATCGCCGCCTACTGGCTTCCGCCGATCCTCGCCGCGTTCCGCGAACGCTACCCGGCGCTCGGCATCGAATTGGCGATCGGCAATACCGCTCAGGCCGCAGCGCGCGTTCATGACGGCGACGCGGACCTCGGTATCGTCGAAGGCGAGGTCGACGATCCGGCGCTCGCGCACTGGCCGATCGGCGAGGATCGGCTGATGCTGGTCAGCGCCGAGCCGTTCGGAAGGGACGACGTCGATGCGGCTTGGCTGGCCCAAGCGCGGTGGGTGCAGCGTGAGCCGGGATCGGGCACACGTTCGACGTTGGACCGCTATCTGCTCGCCTTGAGCATCGATCCCGCTGCGCTCGACGTGGCGCTCGTTCTCCCGTCCAATGAGGGCGTCCGCACTGCCGTGGAGGCCGGCGCCGGTATCGCAGCCCTATCCTCGCTGGTGGTGGCGCCAGCGATTAAGGCGGGAACGTTGTACGCCGCCCCGATCGTGTTCGATCACCGCCCCTTCTTCGGGCTGCGCCATAAGGAACGCTATCGCACCAAGGCCGCTGACGCCTTACTGGATGTGATCGGTCGGGGGAAGCAGTAGGCGGCGCTGCCGCTAAAGCCGGATGTCCAATCCCAGACCACAGGCGCCGACGGGATGTCCGCCGGCGCCTGCTTCATGGGTGAATGTCAGGACGGCGTTCAGGCAGCGGCGAGCGCGCGGGCCGTTTCGCTATAGCCGTGCAGCGGGCGGCCCAGGATGCCGACGAGGCGTTCGCGGTCACCGTCTTCGGGGATCATGCCGTCGCTGACGTAGCGTTCGGCCATCAGCCGCATCTCGTAGGCCGTCCACTTCGGCATGAACGTCGCCATATTGGCCTCGAAGCCACTGGGGTCGTCGCCGCCATAGACGACCGGGCGCCCCAGCACGTCGGACCAGATCGCCGCCACGTCCGTGCCGGTCAGCGTATCGGGGCCGACCAGGTTGATCGTCTCGATCGGCAGCTTACCTGGCGCGTCATGGCGGCGGACCAACTCGATCGCGGCGACCTCGGCGATGTCGCGCGCGTCGACCATGGCGAGCCCCCTGCCCCCGATCGGCATCGGATAGACGCCGTGCTGGAGGATCACGTTCTTCACCATCGCCTCGTTGTCGATGAAGTAGGTCGGGCGCAGGATGGTGGCGCCGAAGCCCATCGCCTCCAGCATACGCTCCGCGCCATGCTTCACGGCGAAATGGGGGACGTTCACCGCGAGGTCGGCCTGGAACACCGACAGGTAGACGACCCGCTCGACGCCGGCCTCGCGCGCGACGTTCAGCGTGATGATCGCTTGGGTGAATTCATCGCCGGTCACCGCATTGAGCAGGAACAGCGTGCTGACGCCCGAGAAGGCGGCGCGTAGCGCGTCAATGTCGAGCAGGTCTCCCTGCACCACCTCGACGTCGGCCGGGAACGTGGCCTTGGTGGGATTGCGGGTGAGCACGCGAACGTCCGCGTCGCGCTGCACGAGCTGGTCGACGACGTGGCGGCCGACGCGGCCAGTGGCTCCGATCACGAGAATGGTCATGGGTTCGCTCCTTCGTTGGGTCTTGCTGACGAAGCGAAGATGGTCGATCCATGGACGCTCAAATAGACGCACAATTTAGACGCCGCGTCCCGCTGGTGGAACGACATGGACCTGCTCGCGCTTGCCGACTTCACGCTCGTCGCCCGTCATGGCGGCTTCGGAGCGGCAGCGCGCGCCGCTCGCCGGCCCAAGGCGACCTTGTCCCGGCGTGTGGGCGAGCTTGAAGCGGCGCTGGACCTCCGGCTCTTCGACCGTGGGCGACGCGACCTCAAGCTGACCGAAGAGGGATGCGCGCTATTCGAGCGCGCCGGAGCGCTGCTGACCGAGCTGGAAGAGACCGCGACCGCCATCGCGTCGGGCAGCAGTCAGGTGCGCGGGCGGCTGCGGATCAGCGCGCCGTTGCTCTTCTCGCAGACGGCGATGGGGCGGCTCGCGGCCGAGTTCGCGTGGGCGCATCCGGAGGTTCGGCTGGAGGTGACGACCGACGATCGGGCGGTCGACATGATCGAGGAGGGCTACGACTTGGTGATCCGTGTCGACCCTGCGCCTGACGAGACGCTGGTGGGCCGCCCCTTCCTCCACGACCGGTTGGTAGTGGTGGGCGGCCCCGACATGCCGCGGCCCGTGGGGACGACCGTGCCGGCAGTGGTGCGCGGCGCCGACTCCGTACGGACCTGGACGGCGGTCGGGCCGGAAGGGCCGGTGGCGATCGAAATCGAACCGGTGCTGCGGCTGTCCTCGCTGGTCATGATCCGCGATGCTGTGCGGGCGGGCGCCGGGGCGGCGCGTCTGCCGCTGTCGCTTGTGCTCGGCGACATCGGCAGCGGGCGAATGACGTCGTGGGGCGATGTGGCGGGATCGGACATCAGCCTGTGGGCGCTCTATCCATCGCGCCGACTGCTCAACGCCAGGGTGTCCGCATTCCTGGAACTTCTGCGGCGATCATTTCCCCAAGGAGCACCGGAGGAACTCGCCGCTTACCTCGCAGGGTGAGGCTGGTTCCTGTCGCATAAGGTCGGACATACGCTACGGTAGGAAGTCAGCACATTTGCGACAGGCGAGCGGAAGCTGCCGATTGGCAAGCATGCCACTATCGCCCGTTCACAGGCTCAACGCGGTCGCTCATAAGCAGCCACAACGTTCGCGTTGAGGTATCCGATGCCCGCTTCCCTGTTCGACCGGATTGGCCTTTGTGTACCCATCGTGCAGGCTCCCATGGCGGGAGTGTCCACGCCTGCCCTTGCAGCCGCGGTGTCCAACGAGGGTGCGTTGGGCTCGATCGGAGTTGGAGCGACGGACGCTGCCGGCGCGCGCGCCATGATCGAAGAGACACGTTCGCGAACCGATCGCTACTTCAACGTCAACCTGTTCGTCCATCAGCCCGCTCAGCCGGATGCAGCTCGGGAGACGGCATGGCTGGAGTTCCTCCAACCTCTGTTCGCCGAGTTCGGTGCCCAGCCGCCTGCGACGCTCCGCACGATCTACAAGAGCTTCGCCGAGGATCCCGACATGCTGGCGATGCTGCTCGATCTGGCGCCGCCCGTGGTCAGCTTTCACTTTGGATTGCCGCCCGCCGACACGCTCTCGGCGCTGCGCTCGCGCGGCATCACCCTCATAGCGACCGCGACGAGCCTTGAGGAAGCAGTCGCGATCGAGGCGGCGGGAATCGACGCGATCGTCGCACAGGGAATCGAGGCGGGCGGGCATCGCGGCGTCTTCGATCCAACAGGCCATGACGACGCGCTCAGCATGGGCGTGCTGACACGGTTACTGGTACGAAAATCAAGGTTGCCGGTGATCGCGGCGGGCGGGATCATGGACGGTGCCGGCATTGCTGCCGCGCTCGATCTCGGCGCAGCCGCAGCGCAGCTCGGCACTGCGTTTGTGGCCTGCCCCGAGTCCGCTGCGGACGCGGCCTATCGCGCTGCCCTGACCGGCCCTGGCGCCTACCACACTACGCTGACATCGCTGGTTTCTGGTCGCCCGGCGCGCGCGCTGGCCAATCGCTTCACGGCTCTGGCCGATCAGCTCGCTGAGCAACTGCCGCCCGCCTACCCCACCGCCTACGACGCCGGGAAGGCACTCCACGCCGCTGCCAAGGCGCGGGGCGAGCATGGCTTCGGCGCGCAATGGGCGGGACAGGGGGCCCCGCTCACCCGCGCCATGCCTGCCGCGGAACTAATTCACGCCCTGCAAGCGGAACTGGAATGCTGCCGAGCTTGTCCGAGTCCAAATCAAGGCACGTGATAGGGCGGTGCCGAGCCAGAGACCACACGATCCGCCCAATCTGTCGCTTGCAGGGACATACGCGACGACAGGAAGTCAGGACTTTGGCGACGGGTTACCGCTGTGGCGCAATCGCGATGCTGGACAGATCGGTTGCTGCATCGACCGGCACGCCGGCTTGCTTGCGTTCGGAGTAGCGATCGACCAGCTGGGCGGCATGGGGCCGCATCAGCACGGTGAAGCGCACCAACTCCTCCATCACGTCCACGATACGATCATAATAGCTCGACGGCTTCATGCGGCCGGCCTCATCGAACTCTTTGTAGGCCATCGCGACCGAGGACTGGTTCGGGATGGTGAACATTCGCATCCAGCGGCCGAGCAGACGCAGCGTGTTGACCGCGTTGAACGACTGCGATCCGCCGGACACCTGCATCACGGCCAGCGTGCGTCCCTGGGTCGGGCGCATTCCTTTCATCTCCAGCGGCAGATGATCGATCTGCGCCTTCATGATGCCGGTGATCTGGCCGTGCCGCTCCGGACTGCACCACACCTGACCTTCTGACCACAACGCCAGTTCGCGCAGTTCGTGGACGGCAGGATGATCGTCGCCCGGTACCTGATCGGGTAGCGGCAGCGTCGAGGGATCGAATATCCGTGTTTCGGCGCCAAACAGGCGTAACAGGCGGGCGGCTTCCTCAGCCGCGAGCCGCGAGAACGACCGTTCGCGCAGACTTCCGTAGAGCAGCAGGATACGCGGCGCGGGATCGTTCGGGCCGAGGCCCAGCGCGGGGCGCTCACGGACGAACGCCGGATCGAGCGCCGGCAGATGGTCAGGTTCGGACAAGTCGCGGAGAGGCATCAGGCGATCCCAATTCGCAGCGCGAGGGCCGCAAGCGTGATGAGTAGGACGGGGACGGTAAGCGTCACTCCGACGCGGAAGTAATAGCCCCACCCGATCCGCACGCCTTTCTGCCCGAGGACATGGAGCCACAGAAGCGTTGCAAGCGATCCGATCGGCGTCAGCTTGGGGCCAAGGTCGCAGCCGATCACGTTGGCGTAGATCATCGCTTCCTTGACCGCGCCTGTAGCATGGGCCGCGTCGATCGACAGCGCGCCGACCAGCACGGTCGGCATGTTGTTCATCACCGACGACAGGACAGCCGCGATCACGCCGGTGCCAAGCGCTGCGCCCCACACACCACCTTGCGCGGTCCGATCGAGCAGCGCGGCCAGGTGGTCCGTAAGGCCCGCATTTCGCAGGCCATAGACAACGAGGTACATGCCCAGCGAGAAGATCACGACCTGCCACGGCGCACCGCGCAGCACCTTGCCGGTCTGGATCACATGGCCCCTGCCTGCGATCACCAGCAGCAGGATTGCACCGGCAGCAGCAACGGCACTGATCGGCACGCCGAGCGGTTCGAGCAGGAAGAAGCCGGCAAGCAGCAGTGCAAGCACGACCCAACCGGCGCGGAAGGTCGCGCCATCGCGGATCGCTTCGCTCGGGTGTCGGAGCGCGCCCACGTCATAGGCTTGCGGAATGTCGCGGCGGAAGAACAACAGCAGCGCACCCAGCGTGGCGGCGATCGACACCAGATCGACCGGTACCATCACGGACGCATACTCGCCGAAGCCGATCCCGAAGAAGTCGGCCGACACGATGTTGACGAGGTTTGAGACGACCAGCGGCAAGCTGGCCGTGTCGGCGATGAAGCCGGCGGCCATGACGAAGGCGAGCATCGCCTTGGTGCCGTATCCCAGCGCCCGCAGCATGGCGATGACGATAGGCGTCAGGATCAGCGCCGCACCGTCATTGGCGAATAGCGCGGACACCGCAGCGCCGAGCAGCACGACGAGCGCGAACAGCAGTTTGCCGTTGCCCCTACCCCAGCGGGCGACATGAAGCGCCGCCCATTCGAAGAATCCGGCTTCATCGAGCAGCAGGCTGATGACGATGATCGCGACGAATGCACCCGTCGCGTTCCAGACAATGTCCCACACCACCGGCACGTCGGACAGGGAGACGACGCCAGCCAGCAGCGCCACGACGGCCCCGCCCACCGCGCTCCATCCGATGCCCAGACCCCTGGGCTGCCAGATGACGAGCGTGATCGTGGCGACGAAGATCAGGACGGCAAGGAGCATCAGGCGATGCGCTGGCCCGACGCGTCCACCACCTGTTCGCCGTCCTCCTTCACGAAGGCGCCGAGCTGGCCCGCCGGCAGCAGATCAAGCACCGCCTCGGAGGGGCGGCAGAGCTTCACACCGAGCGGCGAAACGACCAGCGGTCGGTTGATGAGGATCGGGTGCTCCATCATCGCATCGATCAGCGCGCCTTCGGACAGCGACGTGTCGCCCAGACCCAGTTCAGCATAGGGCGTCCCCTTTTCGCGCAGCAGATCTCGCGGGGTCATGCCGGCTCGGTCGATCAACTCGACCAGCAGCGCGCGCGCGGGCGGGGTTTTCAGATACTCGACAACGTGTGGCTCGATGCCGGCGTTGCGGATCAGGCCAAGGGTGTTGCGGGAGGTGCCGCACTCAGGGTTGTGATAAATGACGATGTCGACAGCCATGCGGGCGTCCTTTCAGCAGCAGGGAGCGAGTTCGGCGACGAGCGGCGCGCACAACTCCGCGTTGCCGGCACAGCAATCCTTGACCAGGAACAGTGTCAGTGGGCGCAGGCCGTCCAGATCGGCTCGATAGATGATGGATCGACTGCGCCGCTCGGAGCGGACGAGGCCGGCGCGGGCAAGAATGCCGAGGTGCGCCGACATGGTGTTTTGCGGCACGTCCAGCTGGCGTGCGATTTCACCCGCGGCAATGCCCTCTGGTTCATGGCGCACCAGCAGCTTGAAGGTATCTAGGCGCGTGCCTTGTGCAAGCGCCCCCAAGGCAGAGATGGCCGAATCAGAATCCATATATCTAGCATAGCAGATATATATCCGCCACCAAAGCCGGCACTGTTGCGACGCTTGGAAGTCAGGATCTGCGCGACAAGCATGAGTCGAGCCGTTCACAGGTGGGATTGCTATCCTGACCACACGTCCTCTATCCATCATGTTCACACGCGAACACGTTCAGGTGGCCACATGAAGACCATATCTATCATCAGCCAGAAGGGTGGAGCGGGTAAGACCACGCTTGCGATCCACCTTGCCGGCGCTGCCACCAGTGCGGGTCTGTCTGCGCTGATCCTCGACGCGGACCCGCAAGCGACCGCCAGCCAGTGGAATCACTGGCGAGGCGGCGCGGACCCTGAGGTCGTGGATTGTGCCTCCCCTACCCTCCTTCCGCGCAAGGTGCAGCAAGCGGCCGATCTAGGCGCGGATCTGGTCATTATCGACACGCCCCCACACGCGGACATTATGGCGCGCGAGGCGTGCAAGGCCGCGGACCTGATCCTCATTCCGTGCCGTCCCCAGGCCTTCGACTTGTCAGCGGTCGAAACGACGGCCGAGCTGGTGAAGGCAGCAGGTAAGCCGGCCTTCGTGCTCTTCATGGGCGGCCCTCAGCGTGCACCAACTACTTACCGGGACGCGCGCGAGTTGATCGAGGGCAGCGAAGGCGTGGAGGGCATGGGCGTGCCGGTCGCGCCCGTCATGCTCACTATGCGCGCGATCTATCACCACAGCACGGCGCAAGGGAAAACCGCGATGGAGGCGGAGCCGGACGGCAAGGCGGCGGAGGAGATTGCCGCGCTATGGACGTGGACACGAGAACGTGTGAACTTGTCCACAGGTAAGAAGAGCAGGAAGAAGCGAGGCTGACATGAGCAAATTTGGTGCCATGAGGCAGCAGCGCGCAGAACGCGCGAAGGTGGAGCCGAGCGCCTTGGCTCCTCCCATCGAGGATGCGGTGCCGGTCCGATCGGCGGCGCGGCAGGGCAAGAAGGCGGTGAGCGCATACTTCAGCCCGGATGTCAGCCGGGGCCTAAACGTGCTAGCGGCGGAGAACGGAACTACCCTCCAAGCCTTGATGGGCGAGGCGATCGACCTCCTGATGCGCCAGTACGGCAAGCACCCGTTCGGGGAACGGTGACGTAGCTACGAAAGAGGAGGGGGTGAAGCATCTATGGGTGAGCCGCTGCCTCCCGGCGAGCGTCTGCCGGTCCATCAGGTCACTGCCGGACTGAGCACCAAAGCAGACCAAATCCGTGGCCTCGCGCGAGCTGGGTACTTGCGTACGGAAATCGCTGTCCAACTCGGCATTCGTTATCAACACGTTCGGCAGGTTCTCGAACGCTCAGGGATCGATCTGGGCCGGAAGCAACGCGCCAATGCCTCCGGTCCGGAATTTCGATCGCTGGCCAAGGAACGGCCGAAGCCTGAGGCGGCTATCGCAAACGAGCCGATCCCGGCTTCCCGCCTTATTGACGCAGGGTTCATTCGGATTGGGCAGTGGACTTCGATCAGCGATGAGGCTTTTGAACCTGATTGCATCGTGCCGGCAGACGCCGGTGTCTATGCGTTCGTGGTGGACGGGATCATCCGCTATATAGGACTGACCCAGCGTGGTTTGCGGGGCCGCATGGCACATTATGTTCGCGGTCACGCCCGGCAGCGCACTAGTGCGCGCATCAAAGGCCTTATCCTGACGGCGCTTAATGCAGGCAGCCGTGTCGAGATCCTGATCGCGACCCCTGAGGGCACAACGTGGAACGGGCTTCCGGTGCTGACCGCGCCAGGGTTGGAAGCGGGGTTGATCCGAATGATCCGGCCTGATTGGAACATGCAAGGGCTGGGTGAGTGAGCGTCATCTGAGGTAGCGCCCAGATTGTTGCATGCTCACGTGTTGACGTGTGGACACGATATCATGACGGCATGTGAACACGCAGCCTGTAAACCTGGCAGCAGGCTTTTCGGTGAGTTTTGGGGTAGCGGCTCACCTTTCGGTCGGCGCGCTAAAATCCACCAGCACCGGCAGCTCGGCTGCCAGCCCGCGCATCTTGGCGCGACGGACGACGCTGTGCTGGTCGATCAGGCTTTGCGCGTCCCGCTTCCCGCTGGAAGTTTTCGGGAACCAGTGGAGCGCGATCCGCTCGACTTTGCGGCCCTTTTTGATGGGGGTGAAATCGACGTAAAAGGGGCAGAGCTTGTTGATCTCCTCTACCGCCACCTTGAGGCAGTATTTATTGAGATCAGCGAACCGCTCCAGCTTGCCAGCGGGCACGTTGAGCAGCCCGCGCAGCTCCTCAATCGTAAACTCCTCCGTCTGCTTGTATTCGAGGCCGATCCGTCGCTCGATCATCTCGTAGAGGCACAGGGCGTATTTAGACTCGAAGCAATACATCACCTGCGTCTTGAGACGGGCATACACCTCGCTGTTCCGCAGGATTTCGATCAGTTCCTCAGGGATGCGGTAGTGGAGGAAGCCGTCCTTCTCCAAGCTTTCGTCGCTCGGGCCGAGGAGCTGCACACGGCGCTTGTAGCTCTTGCCGCTCTTGCGGATGGTGACGATTGCGATCGTGCCCATCAGGCGGAGCAGGGAGGCCTCAATCCGCTCGTTACCTTGATGCGTGCCTTTCAGCGCCGACTTGGCAATCCGATGGACGATCGGTTCGCCGATCCGCTCCCAGGCATTGGCGATCAGCAGATTGTAGGTTCGGCGATCGGCGAGAGTGAGGGGACTTAGCTCGACAATATCGACCAACTCGCCCGGCTTTACGATCTCGCCATAATGAGAGGGATTGAAGGGGTTGCCCTTGCCTCGCTGAGTTAGGGTGCGGAACGATCCATCTGCAAGCGTGGGCTGGGGCATGGGCGTGTCTCAAAGGTGAGCGGTAGCTATTGCTGCGCTCACCTTAACACGAAAAGTGAGTTGGGCAATCTAGTTGGCTCCCCGATCTACGGTGAGGAGATACCCCAAAACTCACCGTCAATTTCCTGGATACCCTAAGGCTCACCAGAATCGACCCGAACGCTCACCTTAAGCCGCCCCAACGCTCACCGATGGTTACCCCAAGGCTCACGCGAATCGGCCCTAACCCTCACCATTAGAGCTGATTTCTGTCGGTTTTCCGCGGCCTTCGAGCGCCTGAATCTTGAATCTAGAAGAATAATTGAATCAGAAGGTGACGGGTGAGTTTTGGGGTAAGCCACTCCTGTGGACAAAGCACAGGCAAATGCAGAATTGACCTATCGGCCAATGCACCTTTGATCCGTGCCGGCTATCGCCGTCACCAGCGCGGCCTGACGGCCGCAGGGCTTCCCAGAGAAGCCAGGCGGAACCGGTGGTGTGTGCCTTCAGCGTTCCGCCAGCGGAGAAGGCGGTGAGGCGCCACCCCAAAGCTCACCTTTCGTCTTCCGGGGATCCGTGTGTGCGATCACGCCGGATCGCACAGGCCGGCGAACTCGCGCTGGTCATAGTAGCGGACCTTGCTGGCCCACAGCGGGCGCTCGCCCTGGCGCAGCAACAGGAGCGTGTCGGCGGGCATCCGCATGATTTCGTCCGGCGTGACGAGCCGCCGCGCCGTGACGTGCGTGCTGACGCTCTCCGAGGGACCGGCGCGATTATCTCCCCAGCCAGTACCGCGCGACGTGCTGAGGGTCGCATATTCCAGCGTCGTGTCGCCGATCGTGCGTGAGAGCATGTCGGCGGTGGCATGGTCGTTGACCCCGAACGTCTGGACCACGCCGGCATTGGACAGGAAGGTGCCGGCGCGCTCGCCATAAAGTGCGCGGAGCTGGTGCATGTCCTGGAGGATCGGCCAGAGCTGAAGGCCGTAACCCGCCATCAGCCCCATCGCGCGCTCTACCGGCTCCAATCGGCCGAGCGCGGCGAACTCATCGAGCAGGAACAGCACCGGGCGTTCGGGCCGGGTAGGGGAGCGGGCCATGTCGGTGACGGCCTGCGCGACCAGCAGCCGAAGCCACCGCGCATATGTATCGAGCCGGTCGGGCGGGAGGCACAGGAACACGGTGCCGGGCCGCTCCTTCAGGTCCGCGAAGCTGAAATCGGCCGCGGACGTGCTTTCGACCAGGCGCGGGCTGTCGAGAAAGTGGGTGTGGCGCTGCGCTGACGACAACACGCCCGCGGCCTCGCGATCGGACTTGCCGAGGTGGCGGTTAGCGGCGCGCGCGATCAGGCCATGCGCGCCGGTGCTGGCCTGCATCGCCGCCAGCAGCGCGGCGAAGGCGGCGGGATCGCGGGTGAGTTTGTCGCGCACGGTGGCGAGCGTGGCGCGGGCAGGGGGCTCGTGGACGACGGTGTGCAGGATCACGCCGGCGATCAGCGCCTTGGCTTCCTCGTTCCAATGCGCCTCGCCGCTCTGCCCCGGCGCGTCATGGACCAGCGCGTCGGCGATCGTCTGCGCATCTTCCGCGAGGTCCGGGCTTGTCGGGTCGAGCTGCGCGAGGGGGTTGTAGCGGGCTGCCGGGCGCCCTGAGACCCCGAAGGGGTCCAGGCACCACACAAGGCCCTTCCTCGCCCTCGCACGGGCCGTGACGCGGGCATTCTCGCCCTTGGGGTCGATGCAGACCACCGAGCGGTCGAGCATCAGCAGGTTGGGGATGATCGTGCCGACGCCCTTGCCAGATCGGGTGGGTGCGATCGTCAACAGGTGCGCCGCGCCGTCATAGTGGAGCAGCTTGCCGGACTCCTTGCCGCGGCCGATCAGGAGATCCCCGGTCGCTTCCAGCTTGCGCACGTCGGCGCGGTCGCCGAAGCGGGCCGAGCCCAGCAGCTCGTTCCTGCGGTTGGCCCCACGGCTGTTGATCCACCAGGTCGCGCCGATCAGGCCGACCAGGACCAGGAACGACACCGTGCCGGAAATCTGCCCGACGCCGAAGATGCCTTCTAGCCACCGCGCGGTCGCATAGGCCGCGACGAACGCGACGACGATCGCGCGCCGCCAGCTGATCGGCCGACGCCCGCCGATGAGCGGCCCCGCCATCAGCAGGCCTGTTCCAGCGGCGTGATCGCCAGTGCCGGATCGGCATCTGGGTGGCCGAGCAGCTTGAGGATGATTTGCGTGGCGAGGGTGGGGGGCACCGCCTCGTCGCGCAGCATGTCGAACAACGCTTCCTCGTCCGGCTCCAGCGCCATGCCCTCGATCGCGAGGTTGGCGCGAGAGTCCGCGTCGTCCTCCCGCCACATGGCGTGCTCGGCCGGGGTGCCTCGCACGAAATCCAGCGCGCGGACTTGCCCGCGGATCACCTCAATATCCAGGAGCGCCATCGCCTTTCTCCGTCGCTTCCGTTTCCGCGTCGAACGCGCGTCTGCCGCGCCGCTTCCAGAGCGCGAGCGTGTCGTCGGCATCGTCGCCGCGAGCGCGGCCGACCATCTCCAGCAGCGCGCCATAAATGGTCGCGCGATCGTCATCGGCGAGTTCGACCAGGCCGGCCTTCTGGACGAGGCCGCCCAGCTCGATCAGGTGGCGGGTGCGTTCACGGCGTTGCACGACCCAGCCTCGCGTATCGCTACGACGCCGCGCCGCTTCCAGACGCTGGATCAGCGCCCGGTTCCGCCGCTGCGCTGTCGCTGTTGCCGCCAGCAGTCCGGCTAGCTTTGCGCGAGCGCCGCTGAAAGAACGCGGCGCCCTTCGCACGCCACGCCTCCTTCCCTTCCGCGTTCTGCGATGCGACGGCATCAAGCAGCACGCCGGCGAGCGTTTCCATGTCGAGCGCGTCCGCACCCGTTGCGGTGACGAGCTGGCCGAGCTGTTCGACCCGGCGTGCCTTCAAGCCACGCGCCTTGTCCTCCAGCGCCTTCAGCTCCGCGTTATAGTCACGCACCTTGCGCATGGTGCCTCCATCTTCCGCGTCTTGATCGCAGCAGCCTAGCAAACCGACAGGGCAGGGCAACCCACATCAGAAGGTAGAACCAAGTCAATCAGGAGATGCAAAGCAGATCGTGAGTGCGCGCTTATACGTCGTTGCCGACGTGCGCTCAGAAGTGCATCATGACGGTTGCGATGGCGATCTATCATTTCAGCGCCAAGATCATCAGCCGCGCGAAGGGCTCCAGCGCCGTCGCGTCCGCTGCCTATCGTTCCGCATCGCGGCTGTTCGACGAGAAGCTGAACCGCCATCACGACTTCTCGAACAAGGCCGGGGTGATTCACTCCGAGGTGATGTTGCCGGAAGGCGTGCCGGAGCGTTTAAACGACCGCGCCGCGCTGTGGAACGAAGTCGAGGCAGGCGAGAAGCGCAAGGATGCGCAACTGGCGCGAGAGGTGGAGTTCTCGATCCCGCGCGAGATGGATCAGCAGCAGGGCGTGAGCCTCGCCCGCGATTTCGTGCAGAAGCAGTTTGTCGATCGCGGGATGGTCGCCGACCTCAACGTGCATTGGGACAAGGCGGACGACGGGAGCCCGAAGCCGCACGCGCATGTCATGATGACGATGAGGGAGGTGGGGCCGGAGGAGTTCGGCAAGAAGGTCCGGGACTGGAACGGCACCGAGCTGTTGCAGGAGTGGCGCGAAGCGTGGGCGGCGCATGTCAACGAGCGCATGGCCGAGCTGGGGCTGGAGGGCCGGATCGACCATCGCTCCTACGCCGATCAGGGCATCCAGCTTGAGCCGCAGCACAAGATCGGGCCGATGGGAACGCGGCGTCTGGAGGAGGACGAGCCGCACCGGCGCGCCGACGATCATCTGCGGATCGCGCGCGAGAACGGCGAGAAGATCGTCGCGGACCCGAACGTCGCGCTCGATGCGATCACGCGGCAGCAGGCCACCTTCACCACCCGCGACCTGGCCGTGTTCGCGTTCCGCCATTCGGACGGCAAGGAGCAGTTCGACCAGGTGATGGCGGCGGTGCGCGCCAGTCCCGAGCTAGTGGCGCTGGGCAAGGACGGACGCGACCAGGAGCGGTTCACCTCCCGCGAGATGATCGCGGCCGAAGCACGGCTTGAGCGCGCCGGTGACGAGCTGGCGCGCGGTAGCGGGCACGGTGTTTCCGAGGGTCATCGCGCCGGGGCGCTGGAGGCGGGCGAAGGGCGCGGCCTGGTGCTGTCGGGCGAGCAGCGTGACGCCTTCGACCATATCACGGAGGGCCAGGGGCTGGCGTCAGTCATCGGCTATGCAGGCACCGGCAAGTCGGCGATGCTGGGCGTCGCGCGGGAGGCGTGGGAGCGCGAGGGCTATCAGGTGCGCGGCGCGGCCTTGTCCGGGATCGCGGCCGAGAACCTTGAGGGCGGATCGGGCATCCAGTCCCGCACCATCGCCAGCCTTGAACATGCGTGGGCACAGGGCCGCGACCAGCTTTCCCGCAATGACGTGCTGGTGGTGGACGAGGCGGGCATGATCGGCACCCGCCAGATAGAGCGGGTGCTGTCCCATGCCCGCGATGCCGGCGCGAAGGTGGTGTTGGTTGGCGACCCCGAGCAGTTGCAGGCGATCGAAGCCGGCGCTGCGTTCCGGTCGATCGCGGAGCAGCATGGCGCGGCCGAGATCACCGAGGTTCGCCGGCAGCGGGACGACTGGCAGAAGGAGGCGACGCGCTCGCTCGCCACGGGCCGCACAGGCGAGGCGCTGCACGCCTATGAGAGCCGGGGCATGGTGCAGGCGGCCGACACGCGCGAGGCGGCGCGGGGCGAGCTGGTCGATGGCTGGGATCGCCAGCGCCAGGCCGAGCCCGACAAGACCCGCATCATCCTCACCCACACCAATGCCGAGGTGCGCGCGCTCAACGAGGAGGCGCGCGGGCGGATGCGGGCGAGCGGCGAGCTGGGCCAGGACGTGGGCGTCACCGTCGAGCGGGGCCGGCGCGACTTCGCATCCGGCGACCGGATCATGTTCCTGCGCAACGAGCGCAGCATGGGCGTGAAGAACGGCACGCTGGGCACGCTGGAGCAGGTCAGCGACGGGCGAATGTCGGTGTGGCTCGACGGCGGCGAGCGCGTCGGCTTCAACCTCAAGGACTATGCCCATGTCGATCACGGCTATGCCGCGACCATCCATAAATCGCAGGGCGTGACGGTCGATCGCGCGCATGTGCTGGCGACACCGGGGATGGACCGGCACGGAGCCTATGTCGCCTTGTCGCGGCACCGTGAGGGCGTGCAGCTCCATTATGGCCGCGACGACTTTACCGATCAACGCCAGCTCGCCCGTGTCCTGTCGCGTGACCGCGCCAAGGACATGGCCCACGACTATGCCGCGCCGTCCGATAACGACCGGGCGCGCGCGTTCGCCGAGCGGCGCGAGATCCGGTTCCCGGAACTCGCGCGGGAGATCGCAGCCAAGGTGCGCGACAAGGCCAAGGGCATGTTCGATGGCTTCCGGCCCAAGCCGGCGACCGAGAAAACGACGTCGCCGGAGCGCGCAGCGGATCGATCGATGGCACCCTCGCAGGCCAAGGCGATCGAACGCTATGCGCGCGCCACGGCTGATATTGGCCGGATGCGCGCCAAGGGCCTGCCGGTGCTGCCGCATCAGGAGAGCGCGTTGCGCAAGGCTGGCGATGCGCTGGACGCGGGCCGTCCCCATGCCGCGCGCGACCTCGCTTCCGCGCTCCGGCGCAATCCCAAGCTGGTCGAGCAAGCCGCCGGCGGCAACACCGGGGGGGCGGCGCGCGCGATGGCCGAGGAGCAGCGCGTGCGGCTCGACCCGGAGGCGCGTGCCGGAAGGTTCGTGGAAGCATGGAAGGCGATGCAGCGCGACCGTGCCGCCTTGGAGCGGGCGGGCGACCGTGCCGGCGCGGAGCGGATGCGCGGCAACATGGCGAAGGTCGTCGGCGCGATCGAGCGTGATCCGCAGCTGGAATCCGCGCTGCGTCGCCGCGCGCCCGAGCTGGCGCTGAAACTGGAAAAGGATCGGGCGATCGGCGATGCGCTGGCGAAATCGCTGGGACCAGACCGCCAGCGTGACCGGGGATTAGGCCGATAAGTGGCCGCGCTTCGGGTGCGTGAGGGAGACAGGATGAGCGAGGACGAGCACGAACCCGAGACAGCACAGGAAGCCTTCGCGCGGGTGGAGGGCGAGCTGGCGCTGCTACGCCGGGCCGTCGAGCGGATGGCGGTCGAGCGCGCCGAAGTTCCCGAGCAGCCCGACTATAGCGAGACGCTGGCGGGCATGGTGCAGAAGATCGACGCCACCTTGCAGCGTGCCGATGCGCTGGTGGCGGCCAGGGATGGAGCGAGCCCGCGCCATGTCGTTGACCGGATCGTGGCGGCAGGGGCCGATGCCCGCGCCGAGGACCGGCGGACGATCGCGACCGCAGCCGCCGAGCTAAAGGACGCGACCCGGATGCTCCAGGGCGTCACCGCATCGGCGCGGCGCGGCGACGAGCAGAACCGCTGGCTGATGTGGAGCGCGATCGGCGGGGTGGTGCTCGGCATGGTGCTGTGGGCGGTGTTCGCCGGCGTCGTGGCGCGCGCGGTGCCGGCGAGCTGGCAATGGCCGGAGAAGATGGCTGCGCGCATGCTCGCCATGCCGATGTGGGAAGGCGGGCAGCGCATGATGCAGGCCGCCTCGCCCAGCGCGTTCGCTGCGCTGGCGACAGGCGACCGGATCGTTGCCGCCAATCGTGAGGCACTGGAGGCGTGTCGGAAGCGCGCGGATCGTGAGAGCCAGGCGGTTCGATGCACCGTCAGCATCGGCTCTGAGCGAGAAAAGTAGCTTGTGGGGGCAAACGTCGCAAGAACGGGGCGTTTCGTCAGGGTTGTCGGGACCGATATCGATCCAGGTTGATTTTCCGGGCTTGTGTCAGCTCTTCGGGAGAAAGAATGCCTGTCGTACAATGGTGTTTGGGGCTGCCCCACCAGGGAACCGTCGCCGCAACCGAAGGTGGAATTTGGCAGTTGGATGTACGGCATAGCGGCTATTGGCGCTGGACGTGGAGAGTGTCCCATTCGGATCATCACACTTCAAGGTCGGGTTCGGCCTCATCGGCAGGCATGGCGATGAAATGCGCTGAAGGTGTTTTGGAGGAACTGGAGAAGCGGCTGATCGACAGTTCGTGGCACCCGCAGTGCTGAGGGGTATTCTGTCGCTCCTCCTGGCGCTGGCGATCACGATCGGAACTGCCTGGATTAATCCGCCCACTGACGAGCGGGCGATGTACGGGCATGAAGGTCCGTTAGAGCAAGATTGGCTGCCGCGCGAGGTCGCAGGCTGGCCTGCCCCCTATCTGGCTGACAATCCGAACACCTCGGTTATTCATAACGTCGGGCTTGAGGACAATTTCCGCCCCGGTTCGTTCATCGCCACGCTGAGTTTCTGGTTTATCGTTATCTCAGCAATGAGGCGGTTCGGACGATCGATCAGGCGCACACGCATGATCCGTTCGACTTAGAAAAGCCCGCGTTCCCTCGCCCAAGCGACGGCTGCGGAACGGCGATTGACACCGATCTTTCCATAGATACCGGCGACATGGTTGCGCACCGTGTTCCCCGAAAGCGACAAACGATTAGCGATCGCCTTGTCGTCCAGGCCCTTGCAGATCAGCCCCAGCACTTCGCGCTCACGAGGTGTCAGGTCGGCGGTCTCCGTAGAGGTTTCGGCGCGCGGATTACGCAGGGTCGCGAGCTTGTCCATTACGGACCGGCTGAACCAGCTCGCATCCTTCATCACCGCCTCGATCGCGTCGGCAAGCTCCAGCTCGCTCCTCCGGCGCGTGGTAATGTCCTGGTAGAGCCAGAGGGTGCAGCGTTCGCCCCTGATCTCCATGCGCTCGGCCGAAATGAGGCAGTCAACCGGTTGCCCGTCCGCATCGATCAGCCGGACGTCGCGGTTGCGCACGCCCCCGCTTCGATCCAGTTCCTGCTGCACCTCCTCACGTTGCGCCGGATCGGCCCAAAGCTCGGGGTCGCCGGCGGCTCTGCCGATGGAGCCGGCCGAGCTGCGACCAGTGAGGCGAACGAAGGCGTCGTTCACGTCCATCGTGCGGTGACTGTCGGGCGAAGTCAGCACCATCGCCACGGGCGCCATTTGGAACAGAGTGTGAAAGTGCGTCTCGCTCGATCGCAATGCACGCTCTGCCTTCCGGCGCGGCTCCAGGTCGGCGAAGGTGAACAGCATGCACTTGTCGTCGCCGACTTCGATCGGCTGCCCGGCGATGATGACGAGCTTGGTGTTGCCATCAGGTAGCGGCAACTCGGCTTCCATCTGCGGGATCGTCCGGCCTTCCGCGAGGCACTGTTTGGCATAGTCCTTTCGCTCGGCGCCGTTCAGAATGTCGAGGTCGTAGAGGCTGTTCCCTTGGACCACCTGACGGGGGTAGCCGGTCATTTCGAGAAAGCCGCGATTTGCCCGGCTAAATCGCTGATCCGAGAGCCGCATAATGAGCGCCGGCGCGGGGTTGGCCTGGAACATGGCCTCGAACCGCGCCTCCGCCTCGAACTGTTCCGACACGTCCTGAATCACGAGGGCCAGGCAGTCCGGCTCTTCGTCATCTCCGGTCATAACGACGTCGCGGACCCGATGCGTCCACCGGCGCTCATCGCTGCCAGCGGCGCTCACCTCCACCACCAGGTCCGGGAAGCTCTCGCCCGCTAACATGCGGATGACAGGATATTCGCGGTTCGCGAGCCGGTGCCCGTTGCGGAACCGGAGCGCGAACCGCTGCGCATAGGTATCCGCGTTCACCCCAAGCCCTTCGAGCTTGTCGACGCCGTGCATCGCCAGCGCAGCATCATTGGCCCAGATGATCGTTCCGGCCAGGTCGATCAGGATGACGCCGGCCGTCATACCGCCGATCAACTGTTCGAGGTGGGTCAACGTGTCGCGTGCGAGAACACGGGAGAGCGGATTGGCCATGCCGGTAGAGCGCCGAGCCATGGGACGATGTTCCTCGCAGATAATGAACGGCTCAACGAGAACTACTGCACGGATAGTAGCAAACTACCAGCTCGCTCAACGCGGAAAGAGTTAGCTCCGGGACACTTCAAGGGTTCGGCGGCGTTAGGTGGCAAAGCTGAAGGACAGGCATGCCCGACGACATTCGCTTACCGATCATTGAGGAGGAGGCGCACGTTACCAAACGTGCGGCCGACGTCGAGCATGTCACGGTCCGCACCGTCCCCGAGCAGGAGCAGGTCGTTGTTCATGACGAGGTTCGCCGCGAGCACGTCGAGATCAGGCGCGTTGCGGTTGACCGCGAAGTCGATCGAGCCCCCGCTGTCCGTGAGGAGAACGGCGTCACCATCATTCCCGTGATCGAGGAGCGATTGATTGTCGAGAAGCGGCTTTTCCTCGTCGAGGAGGTCCACGTCTTCCGGTCGGCGCAGGCAGAGGCGGTCGAGCTGCCGACCACGCTCAGGCGCACCCGCATCGAGGTCGACCGCACCGATCTCACCAAAACCCAGGAGGATGTTCATGGCAGGACCTAACGACAACAGGCCGGAGGGCGCGCCCAGCCATATCCACATCGAGAAGAAGAAGGGTTTTAACTGGCTCCCCTGGTTGCTGCTGGCGCTCGGGCTGCTTGCTCTGCTGTTCGCGTTGAGTCGCTGTAATCGCGAGGATACTGCCGCCGTCGCTCCAGCTCCAACGGCCACCCCGACCGAGGTCGTCGCGGCGACACCGAACGCCGGGTCCGCTGACGCGCTGGTCGGCACGTCCGCTCTCGGCACCTATCTGGCCGGCACGGAGCCCCTTCCGCGAACCTTCACCTTCGAGAAGCTCAACTTCGACACCGCCAAGAGCAATATCCGACCGGCCGATGCCGCCGAGGTGAACGAGGTGGCCGCGACCCTGAAACAGTATCCGAACGCCCGAATCCGCATCGCCGGCTACGCCGATGCGCGCGGCGCCGATGCGGCCAACATGGCGCTCGGCAAGGCTCGCGCCGATAGCGTCAAGTCGGCGCTGGTCGCGCAAGGCATCAACGCTGGCCGCATCGAGACTGTCTCAGGCGGCGAGACCGATCCAGTCGACACCAACGCTACCGCTGGCGGTCGCTTTGAGAACCGCCGCACCGAACTCGTCGTGACGACGAGGTAAGCCGCCAAATTCCGTCTCAATTGCAGGAGTAAGATCATGTCCAGCACCATCACCGCTTTGTTCGACAGCCGCGCCGACGCCGAAGCCGCCAAGGACCGGCTCAAGAGCGCGCGGGTCGACGCCGACCACATCCACATCCACGACAAATCGAGCGCCGGCTATAAAGAGACCGGCTACTCGACCCATGAGGACCGCGGCTTCTGGGACTCGATCAAGAACGCGTTCGTGCCCGATGAAGACCGCCACACCTATGAGGAAGGCGTGCGCCGTGGCGGTGCGCTGTTGACCGCAGACGTCGATGACGATCACGTCGACGAGGCGGTGCGCGTGCTCGAAGAGGCCAACTCGATCGACATCGACGACCGTTCGAGCCAGTGGCGCTCGTCGGGCTGGGATTACTCCGGCGCCGCTGCCGGTGCGACCGGGGCTGCGCTCGGCAGCTTCGACCGTCGCGAAACCGCCGGCCGCACGGCCGAACAGGAAGAGGTGATCCCGATCGTCGAGGAGCAACTGGTCGTCGGCAAGCGGGACGTGAGCCGCGGTGGGGTGCGCGTCCGCTCCTACGTGACCGAGACGCCGGTTCACGAGCAAATCCGCCTCCGCAACGAGCGCGTCAACGTCGAGCGCCGCTCGGTCGATCAGCCGCTTTCCGCGGCCGATACCGACGCCTTCCGCGAGCGGACGATCGACATGACCGCGACCGGCGAGGAAGCGGTGGTCGGCAAGACCGCCCGTGTCGTCGAGGAGGTCGTGGTCTCCAAGACGGCCGAGGAGCATGTCGAGGAGGTCGACGACACCGTGCGCCGGACCGACGTCGAAGTCGACCGCGACACTGACGTCGAGACCCGCGGCTCGACCTTCCGCGACACCGACAAGCGTATCTAGTCGGTAGAGCCCGGCGCAGGTGAGAGCCCGCGCCGGGCTCACACGCTTTGCCAACAGGGGAGACGGCGATGAACCCGAACTATGTGACAGCGGACGGCATGATCGCCGGCACCCGCAACTTCGGCGACACCGCCGTTCTTTACCTACAGGAGTGGGGGCCGCGCGTTCTTGCCGCGGCCGTCATCCTCCTGATCGGCTACCTTTTGGCGAGGGCCGCCAAGTGGGGCGTCGCCGCGCTGGTCAACAAGACGCCGCTGGCGCGTCACGCGCACCGGCAGTCCGGTATTCCCGAGACGGGCCGCAACCCCAAGAGCGTCGGCGCCCAGGTCGGTGATGCGGCCTTCTGGATCGTGATCCTGATCGCGCTCGTGCTTGCCGCTCAGCCGCTCGGCCTGGCCGCTGCCACCAGCCCGGTCGGCCGAATGCTCAACCAGTTCGGCGCCGCCATCCCCAACATCATCGGCGCAGGGCTGATCTTCTTCGTCGGCTACATCGTCGCCAGCGTCGCCAAGAAGGCGGTGGAGGCGGTGCTGACAGCCGCCCGCACCGAGCAGCTCGCCGAACGCGCCGGGATGGCCAAGGCCGATCCCACGACGCTGCCGCGGATGGTCGGCGGGATCGTCTTCGCGCTCATCATTATCCCGGTCGCGATCGCCGCGCTCGATCAGCTCAACATCCGCGCGATCTCCGAGCCGGCGACCGCGATGCTCCGCATCATCCTCGACAGCATCCCGCACGTTGTCGCAGCCGCGATCATTCTCGCGCTCGCCTATGTGATCGGCCGGTTCGCGTCGCAACTCCTCAGCCAATTCCTGAGCGGCACCGGCTTCGATCGCACGATCAGCGCGCTCGGCGTGTTCCCCTCAAGCACGACGCCGGCGGCCGGGGTTCCGTCAACTTCCGCAGGGGCCTCCGCGACGCCAGCGCTAGTGCCATCCAAGCTGCTGGGTAACGCCGTGTTCGTCGCCATCATCATCTTCGGCCTGATGGAGGCGTTCCGGCAACTCAACTTCGCCTACGGCTCGCGCATGATGGCGGAGATCCTGACCCTGCTCGGCTCGGTCGTTTTCGGTGCCGTCATCATCGCCGCAGCCATCGCCATCGCAAAGCTGGTGTCGACGGTCGTGCGCGCGGGCGGCGGGGCCAATGCCGAGCTGACCGCGAAGATCGTGCACGTTGCGATTATCGTGCTCGGCACCGCCATCGGCCTGCGCTTCATGGGTCTCGCCGACGACATTATCAATCTCGCCTTCGGCCTGATCCTGGGTGCCATCGCTGTCGCTTTCGCGCTCGCCTTCGGTCTCGGCGGACGGGATGCCGCTGCTAAGCTGGTCCAGCGTCTTAGCGGCTCGTCCGCGATGCCGGCTCCGCCGATCGCGCCGCAGTCGAGCACCACCCTCCGTCCGGGCAGTTCGACGCCGAGCGAGGAACCGCGGTCATGAGACGAGGGCTACGCCTCCAGCTCGTCGGGCTGGCACTGATCGCGTTCGTGGGGGCCTGTGACGGCCCCCGCGAGGATGCCGGCGAGCAGGCCGACGCCAACGCAGGTGTCGTATCGAGCGAGGATACGATCGAGAAAGGGCCGGCGGAGCGGACGGGTGAAGCCCAGGATCGTGCCGCTGACAGTCTGAACGAGGCGATCGAAGCACGTGCGGACGCAGCCGAGGACCAGGCGGACGCCGTTCGCAGCGAAGCCGATCAGCGGGCGGATGCCTTGGAAGAGGAAGCCCGCAGGGTTCGTGCGACTGCCGAGAAGAAGGCGGATGCGACGGAAGATCGTGCCGACGCGATTCGGCAGCGACAGTAACAAAGGCCCGCAAGAGGTCTCGCGTAATGAACTGGGAGCCAGGCTGTGTTCGGTCCCTGTCTGCTCATTCCGCCAGGCTGATGCGACATCCATCTGAAGCGCTCGGAACGCGCTACTGCCTGGAGAGCGGCGCAGGTGCCCAGCTTTTCATCGCCTGAACCCTATATCCTCTGGCTGACAGGTGCCGGAGTCCTGATCGCCCTCGTAGCATGGCTGCCGCTTGCGTTGAAACGATTGCCGCTGTCGCTGCCGATCATCTGTGTCGGGATCGGAGCCGTGGTCTTCTCGTTGCCGGCTGTGTCGCTGCGGCCTTTGCCGCTGTCTTACGCCGACATCACCGAGCGCTTCACCGAGTTCATCGTTATCATCGCGCTGATGGGCGCAGGCCTGAAGCTGGATCGCGTATTCAGCTGGCGCCGATGGAATGTGACCTGGCGGCTACTTGCGGTCACGATGCCCCTCAGCATCGCGGCGATCACGGCGATCGGAGGCTGGGGCTTGGGCCTGTCATGGATCGCGGCGCTTCTGCTTGGGGCTTGCCTCGCTCCCACTGATCCCGTGCTCGCGTCAGACGTGCAGGTCGGTCCTCCCAAGACCGGAGAGGAAGACGAGGTGCGCTTCGGTTTAACGTCAGAAGCGGGCCTGAACGACGGTTTTGCCTTTCCGTTCGTCAACCTCGCTATCGCGCTGGGCATTTCGGCGAGCACCGGAGAGCCTTGGGCGCGCGAATGGGTGTTCCATAGTGTGTTGTGGGAAATCGGCGTGGGTGTCGTCGGCGGTTGGTTGATCGGCCGCCTGTTCGGCTGGCTGACCTTTCACGTGCCAGCGGAAACCAAGCTGGCTCAGACCGGGGATGGCCTGATCGCCATTGCCGCGACTTTCGTCTCCTACGGCGTGACCGAGCTGCTCAACTGCTACGGCTTTCTGGCTGTCTTCATCACCGCATTGACGCTTCGCCGCTCGCATCGCGATCATGAGTTCAACCGCGAGATGCACGACATCACCGAACAGGTGGAGCGCATCGGCATGATGGTGCTCCTGATCCTGTTCGGTGGTGCGCTGGTCAGTGGGCTCCTTCAACCGATTGGTTGGGTAGATGTACTGGCCGCTGCGATCATTATCCTCGTCGTGCGGCCCGTTACCGGCCTGATAGGGCTTGCCGGTTTGCGGGCAGACCTCTCCGAGAAGATGACCCTTGCCTTCTTTGGCATCCGCGGTGTCGGCTCCTTCTATTACCTGGCTTATGCGCTGAACCACGTTGAGCTTGCCGGAGGCGAGCGGCTGTGGGCCATCGTAGGATTGGTGGCGCTGTTTTCCATCCTCCTCCACGGGCTGACCGTCACGCCGGCTATGCGTCTCCTGGACAGGCTACAGGGACGCGATCCGGATGCCGACCTGCCGCCGCCAGGATTGAAAGGCCCTGCGGCGGATACAGAGCGAGCTTAGGTTGCTGGTGTCATAACCGTCCGGTTTCGACCGGGCTACGCGACCTCGCATTTTCGCGTATTTGGCAGTGTCAAAACCGTATGTCGTAATATGGACGTGCGACGGACTGAGGTAAAAAGGTCTACCTCTTTAGCTCGGGAGGTGGGGACGAATAGCGGCCCAGAGTGGACCGCATTCGCCCCACCACCAATCCCGTTGATGCTCGAGGCACACCGGGTGTCGGCTGTTAGGCTCGCCTTTGCCATGATACTGCGGTGTCCGCGTCACGATGACGGGCTCCCAGCCGAACTGGTCGCCGGAAATATCGATCGTCAGCCCATTCCACTCGAGCCACGCATGGGAATGGCGCCAGCCACCGATATCGTGCGGTGCATCCTGGTTGACGTAATCGGCGGTGATCCCCAGCCGCTCTATCAGATAGCGGCCGAGCAGCTCGGCAGCATGTCCGCAGGCTCCTCGTGGGTAAACGATATGCTTCAGCGCCCAGGGTGCGGGACCGGCTGCATCGATCGCAGCTCGGAAATCTCGAGCGGCTTGCTCAACCTCGGCATCTGTGGGGTGCATCGTCGAGAACCTCACGAACGATAGCCACTCGGTCCGTGTCGACCTAGGCTACGCCATATAATTATCTTGTACATATGTATGTATCTGGGGTGTTGACGGTCTTTCAACTTATTCCTAGCTAGGAGGCTCGAAAGCTACCGAGGTGAGAACGGCCTCCTCACACGCCACGCAAGTGGCAAAGTAGGCGAAAGCCGAAGGGATGCGGGAATTTGGCGCCCCGCCGATAGCTCTGAAAGCCCCGCCTGAGCGGGGCTTTCTAGTTTCTAGGCAGGCTTGATGAAGCCCTTTCGCAACCGTCGCTCCAGCTTGTTCCTATCGATCGGATAGGTGCTGGCGACGATGTAACGGCCGGCCCTGTCCACACGCAGCTTGATTGCCACAAGGATGATTGCCTGCTCGTGCGGGATTTCGCCAATCAGCTCAAACCCGTCATTCTGACCCGGAGCCTGCCCGATGTAATCGGGATTCTGTGGATCGGCGTGGAAAAAGGACCCCGGTAGCGGGGTGATCGGCGTCGAAAAAGGACCCCTCATCCCGGTGGTCTAGGCTGCTCGCTTGGCGGTGTGTCAGGCGGCGAGATCGGGATGCTGGTATTGGAGACGGTGTTGAGGATC